>Ga0182015_10000842_pt1 | contig 42585 bp, 26 predicted proteins | sample 712P3MmetaG_FD_120478 | JGI IMG/M metagenome (GOLD analysis project Ga0182015, IMG submission 120478) | Permafrost microbial communities from Stordalen Mire, Sweden - 712P3M metaG | ecosystem: Environmental > Terrestrial > Soil > Wetlands > Permafrost | place: Sweden: Stordalen | collected...
CGATTATCATGCTTTCGGGAATTCCGTCGGCAACTTTCATGGTAGAGGCGATGGAGCATGGCGCCAACAACTTCCTGACTAAGCCGGTGTCATACGAGGAGTTGCACGAGGCCATTGACTTACTTCTCCCGGTCACTCGCGCCCTGCCCAGTTCCACGCGAGGTGGATTTACGGGGAAAGCATGGTCGAGCTTGACGACGGGAAACTGGATCCGGCAGATGGAGCCTCTGCTGAAACGGCTCGCGACGTGTGATGTGCCGATTCTGCTGCAAGGTGAAACCGGAGTGGGTAAAGAAGTCCTGGCCCGCCATATTCACAGCCAATCGCTTCGTGCTGGAAAGATCTTCTTGAAAATCAACTGCGCGGCGCTTCCACCCGAACTCGTGGAAAGCGAATTGTTCGGTTACGAGCGGGGCGCGTTTACTGGCGCATTCAAGACTACCCTGGGGAAATTTGAACTTGCGAACGGTGGAACGATTCTACTCGATGAGATCGGCGATATGGATCTCAGACTTCAAAGCAAGTTGCTACAAGTGCTCCAGGATCGGGAGTTTCATAGAATTGGAGCAAAAGAAGCGACTCAAGTGGACGTGCGCGTCATTGCCGCAACACACCGGGAGTTGGAAGCTCGGGTCGAGCAGGGAGAATTCCGAGAAGACTTGTATTACAGGCTGAATGTCTTCAACATAGCTATACCGCCGCTGCGGGAACGAGTGGACGAAATTGTTCTCCTAGCAACGTCTTTCCTGAAAAAGCACGCTCTCGCCGATACATCCGCCGTGGCGATCGGACCGGCTTTGAGAAGCGCCCTGTTGCGTCACAAATGGCCCGGCAACATTCGTGAGCTGGAAAACGTAATGCGCAAGTACCTGGTCGTGAGGAGTCCCGAAATCATCATTGAGGAACTACATGGACGTATCGCCAGAACCGCCAGTGCGCACCACCAGGCATCCTCAAAGACCACCCACCAAACACAATCGCGACAGGTAGCGGATACCCGATCGGATAGTCTGGATTTGTTCGGAGAGCAGCCGGCGCTCCGCGCAACTGACCGGATCAGCGGAGCGTTGCATATCAGTGGCGGGGCGTCCCAGGAGAGCTCCGACGCTGTGAATTCGGATTTGGCAAGACTTGATCAGGCTCGGAAGGCGGCGGAAGCCGAGGTCATCCTGAAGGCTCTGAACGCGAGTCAGTGGAATAGGAAACGTTCGGCAGCGCTCTTGGGCATAGACTACAAGGCGCTTTTGTATAAGATGAAAAAGTTGGGTATTCAATAGTGTGGCAGTGGAGTTCAGGCAAAAGATCCGCGCGATTTGCGCACCTACCACAAAGGGCGGCGGCGGAATGCGCAAAGTCAAACCTCGGCCGCTCCTCGGAAATGAACGGTTGATGCGACTTGCCGCGTATCCGAGCCCGCTGTCAGCCGGTCGGAAATTTGATGACACCGAACGAGTTCGAACGTGAAAGCCGGTTTTTCCTCTGGACGCTCTTGAGAGCTCGCTGACCGCTGTATTGAGAGATCACCGGTTGAGCATTCGCCGGCGACTCTTCCGTTTGCTGTAGATCTTGCGGCGAATCGGCAGAAATATTTAACGTCCTGCGTATGTTCTCCGCACGCCGCAGCGTTCCGCGAATTTTTTCCAACGAGTGGTGCTCGTTGTGCTCGAACCGCAGCATCTGTCGCCCAGTCCATCGCAGTGCCGCGCTCAACTCGGCATGGGAACGGACTAACTGATCAATCAGTGACAAGTCTAAGTTATCGAGCGTAGTTGTTCCACAATGCACGCAATGCGATGCTTGGCTGTCCTTTTCGACCAGGACTCCGCTCTCCTCACATAAGTTCGACGGTTTGTTCTCCATGTTCTTTGTCTGCGATTAGGACGACGGAACCGACTACAGCAATTACTCAAAACCGTGCTTCAGCTTTTCTCGGTCGGGCTATTTGGTAAGGGCACCACCGACAACGAAGATTCCTTGCGTCGCAAATCTCTTTGTCAGGGTCCAACCACTCTGCATTGGAGTGGCCAAACCAGTTTCGCTTGAAAAGCAAGGTGTGCTCATGAGAAATATCGGACTTCTTGGACAAGGAGTTGGGGTTCGATGCCGACTTTTGGCAACACTGAATCAATCCATCGGTCGCAGGCTTACCGTACAATTTCTCCAAGGCGCCCGGGAGGTGCGAGCGTTTCAGGCAACTCCGGTCAACCCGTGTTCCCGACTGCCGCATCTCAACCAGGCACCGAGGAACCCTTTACCTGGCATTTATAGAGCCAACGTTAAAACCAGGGCCAACCTGCTGATTGTGCGCGATATGCAATAGGTCAATGAATAGAGCTAGCTAACAAAGAAGATAGTGCGCTCCCGAATGGTTACACTACAGACGAGGCACATCAGCTCCGCTTTGGAAACGTTGTGGGATTGACAGCCCGATTATCGGGCGCCGCGAGATAAATCTCATAAATTTGGACGAAGTCCCAATCATCTTCACTCAGAAATCCGTGCTGCTACCCATCTTCCTTTCAAGTACCTCAGAACACGTTGATCCGCCTCCTCCTGTTTGTGGCATTCGACCTGCCTATCTCATGGCACACGACCCAGCAATCCCAGAGGACCAAGTGTCGCACTGGGACTCAGAGCGCGGTAGCTTGTTCGAAGTCACAAGAGGAGGACATATGCACGTCGAAGAACATCGCGAGTCCATCACATATCCTTGGTTCGCCCTCCGTGTGAAGTCGCGCTGTGAGAAAATCGTGTCCACACTAGCTCGACACAAGGGATTTGAGGAGTTTCTGCCCCTCTATCAAACCCGCCGTCGTTGGTCGGATCGCTTTAAAGTGGTAGAGCTTCCGCTATTTCCCGGTTACGTCTTTTGTCGAACGAATCCCGAGCTTCGGCTTCCCGTTTTGACGATTCCAGGCGTTCTGAGTTTTGTAGGGATAGGAAGAGTCCCGGTGCCGATCGCCGATGCTGAAATCGGTGCCATCCAAAGGGCGATCGGAGCTGGCCTTCTGGCGGAGCCGTATCCGTTTCTTGAGGTGGGCCAGCGAGTGCGGCTCGCAGAAGGGCCCCTGGCGGGTCTAGAAGGACTTTTGGTTGAGGTTCGCAAACAACGTCGCATACTAGTTTCCGTGAGTCTTCTAAAGCGATCAGTCGCAGTGGAAATCGATCGGCACTGGGTCAGGCCCTTGGATACGAGCGGATGCGAAATGTCGATTCACATCACGCCCGGGTCGTTGGCCGCACACGCAACGGCCCGCACTTAGTTCGAGTGCAGTAATGTGCTTCCGGCAGCCTCGTTATGTTCGAGGCCGGGGCCCAATGTGGTAGCCAAATGGATTTCACACCACTCATAGCACTTCCAAGTTTAGTGGCGCTAGTAGTAATTTGGCTGTCTTCCGTTGAGAAAGCGGTGTTGTGGATTTATTTGCCTGCATTATTACTGTTGCCGAATTACTTTTACTTTGGTACACCGGCGATCAACGTCGCCCAATACGCAATCATCCCGATCGGCGTTGCGATTTGTTGGAGAGCGTTCAACGGCAAATGGAAATGGTCCACGCTCGACGCTCTGGTGGGCGCATTCGTCGCGTGGAATTTCATCTCCGACTACCATGCTATTGGATATACCGACATCCTGGAACGGCTAGCCTGGCCGGTAACGCTCGCTGTTCTGCCATACATGATCGGCAAAACGATCATTGAACAGCGCGGTCTCAGGGTGGCTTTTATACGGCGGTTCGTGTTTTTTTTGTTTCTGGATTGCCTCATATCCGCATACGAATTTCGGATGGGACTGAATCCAGTGCGGGCTCTCTTCGTACTATTGTTTCCAAGCACCCGCTGGCCCGGTCAGGTCCGCGAGGGCTTCTTTCGGGTTGCGGGCCCGTTTGGCCACCCCATCCTGATGGCAACGGTTGTCGGTATTGCGATCATTCTACATCGCTATATTACGTATCTGGGTCTGTGGGAACGCCGCTTCCGCTTGCTTCCGAATCTTCCTATCAGCAAGGAGCGGCTGATACTGATCGCGCTGTTGGCCGGAATTTTGATGACGCAGTCCCGGGGCCCCTGGATCGCCACAATCGTTGGAGCTGTTCTCGCAGCCTGTGGCGCATCGGTTCGGTACAAGCGTGCGTTCAGGAGAGCTTTAGCGGGCTTATTGGTGGCGGGATGTTTGATTCTCTTCGTGGGGAAAGTCTATCTTGCCGACTCCGGAGATGGTCAAGCGAGCGAGGAGAAAATCTCCGCTGCGTATCGCACCCAGTTGATCAGTCGATATCAGGATATTGCACTTCGGCAGAGTTTCTGGGGTTGGGGGACGAGTACCTGGCCGAAGTTGCGCGACATGCCTTCGATCGATAACACCTACTTGCTTTTCACTCTGATGCACGGTTTGCCTGGGCTGATTTTATATGTACTCATGATGGGAGTCAGCTTTTCACGGCTCTTACGCCGGGCCCTTTCTTCCAGCGACCTTCCCTCCCATGACCGTGCTTTGCTTTTCGTCTTATTTGGAATTGGCCTGGCCATCGCGGTCTCGACAGCCGCCGTGTTCCTGGGGGAACAACTGTATCCGCTGCTGTTTCTGTTTCTGGGATGGGGGGAAGCGTGTCTCGCGCCCAGCCCCCGCAATGGGCCAGCCCTAAACGAAGCCGTGATCCTGGAGTGGCGGCCTAAGTTCCAGTTCCGCAGCATCGTCTCATGAATGAAATCCTGCAGCACGCGATTTTAACCGCCGGCGCGGCTACGGTATTGCTCACGATCCCCGGGGTGCTGGAACTGCTGTTGGTCACCAGTAGCGTGTTTCGGCCACGCTCTCTTCCTAACAAGTGCCCGGACAATGGGTCCCGTTTAGTTGCCGTTGTACCGGCTCACAACGAAGAAGCTCTGGTGGGCGCTTGTGTGGCATCCATTCTCAGTTCTGCCCAAACAGGGCCGTGTTGCGAGGTCATTGTAGTGGCTGACAACTGTACCGATGGCACCGCCGCGCGCGCCCTCCAGGCAGGAGCGCGGGTGCTTGTTCGGGAGGATTCTCAACGGCGCGGCAAAGGCTACGCACTCCGCTTCGCATTCGATCATTTGATGGAAGAGGAATTCAACGGTTTTCTGATCGTAGACGCGGATTCCGTGGTCTCTGCAAGTTTCGTGGAGGAAATCGCCCGCAGCCTGTTTGCCGGCGCGGATGCGGTGCAGGCCCGCTACAGGGTTGCCAGCCCTTCGGATTCGTTACGCAAGCGCCTAATGGAAGTCGCACTGCTGGCCTTTAACGTTGTGCGGCCGCGAGGGCGGGACCGTTGGGGGATATCGGCCGGCATCTCCGGTAATGGCTTTGCGTTGACGCGTCAAACGCTCCTCGACGTTCCTTATTCGGCCGAGTCAATCGTAGAAGATCTCGAGTACCATCTTCTTCTGATCAACCGGGATAAGAAAGTTCGTTTCGCAGACAGGGCGACCGTGTATGGCGTTATGCCCGATGACGCCAATGCGCAATCATCGCAACGCGCCCGCTGGGAGGGTGGCCGTCTGCGCGTGGCTAGAGACTGGCTACCAAAGCTGGCCAAGCAAATTCGCCACGGAAAGTTCGCCGCGGCTGAACCTATGCTCGAACTGCTGACGCTCCCGCTTGCGTACCTGGCGACGGTTTCGCTGTTTCTGTGCGCTTTGCCATATGGATTCTTCCGTTGGTACGGAGCCGCCGTGCTGGCCATCTTGCTGACTCACGTTGTAAGCGCCATAGCGCTCGGCGACGAATGTTTGAAGAACCTTATGTCCCTGCTGGCGGCGCCCTTCTACGTTGCGTGGAAAGTCACAACACTTGTGGCGGTCTTTCGTTCGTCCAGCCGGAAAACGGAGTGGATCCGGACACAACGCAGGACGGGCGCGATTTAACAATTGGAGACAGGCCGTGTTCGAATGTCTTCGGGAAGACTGGCGCACAGCGCAGGGCAATATCCTGTGGCCCGGGCTATGGGTAATGGTTGTCTACCGCTTTGGCTGCTGGCGATATCGGATCGCTTGGCGGTGGCTGCGTATACCGTTTTCTCTGATGTATAAAATGGCGTTCGCGCTGGTAAGCGCGGCAACCGGCGCGGAGTTACCCTGCGAAACGCGGGTAGGTCGCCGATTACGTATCGATCATTCGCACGGAATAGTCGTCAGCGGCGATGCGTCGCTGGGGGATGACGTGATTTTGCGGAATGGAGTCACCATTGGCCTTCGCCGGACCGAATTCAGAGGTTCGCCCGCGATTGGAAATCGTGTCGATATTGGCGCCGGTGCAAAGATACTCGGGCCAATCCGAATCGGAGACGACTCGGTGATTGGGGCGAATGCCGTCGTTCTGACAGACGTACCACCGCACTCGATTGCAGTCGGTATTCCAGCCAAGATCAGGCCTCGGAAAAGTTTAGATCCATGGAGGGAAGAATGTGCCAGCATTCAGGGCAATTCAGAGGAATTGCGCACCGCAAAAGTATGCTAACGGGTTTTTGGCTGGTTGGCTTGGCCTGCTTTGGCCTCTCCTCTGCCAATGCACAATATGGAGGTAGCGCCGCTGATTCCGGCCTCAAGCTCAGCCAGCAAGAACTGATGCGGCAGTTTGAAGAGGCTTCCGAGGGCGAGTATACAATCGCCGCCGGGGATGAGATCGACGTCCAGGTTCCCACCAACGCGGACCTGCAGGGACACCATGTGGTCGGACCGGATGGAAAGATCACACTTCCGATGGCGGGTTCTATACACGTGAGCGGCGAGACTAGGGAAGGCGCTGCGCAGGCCATAACTAAGGCATTTGATCAGTACTACACTGACGTCCACGTCGCCATCCAAGTGACCAAATACGGATCCAATCGGGTTATTGTCGTGGGCCGAGTGGCCATGCCGGGGCCAATCTCTTTCGAAACCGCCCCCACACTTCTGGAAGCGCTGGCCAAGAGCGGCGCATATGACAAAAAGGGTGCCGGCGACGTTGCCACTCTAGGCTCCGCACCAATGGTCAGTCGTTGCGCCATTTACCGAGGTTCTGAACAGGTTCTATGGGTCGACTTGAATGAACTGTTTTCTAGCGGAACATCCGCCGTCGACCTACGATTGCGGCGAGGCGACATCGTTTATGTGCCCGACGAACAGGAGGATCAGGTTTCGGTACTCGGTCAGGTCAGGAGACCGGGAGCAGTCAGACTGAGTCCGGGCATTCGGCTGGTTGACGTTCTGGCGATGGCCGGGGGCCTCACCGATGATGCCGCCAGTGGAAAGATTCGCTTGGTGCGCCCTTCCAACGGGCTGACCCGCGAAATCGCGTTTCAAGATCTAGTCAAGCCCGATCGCGCGAAAGACACGGCAGATATCTCCTTGCAAAGGGGAGATGTGATTTACGTGCCCCAAAATGGGCTGTCCAAAGTTGGGTACATTCTTCAGAAGCTCAACGCGGCGGGAACCCTGATGATGTTCGGCGCCATCGCAGCCGGGCGCTAAGAAGACAACCTTATGCACATATCCGATAAACAACCCGATCTGCCTCTCCCTATTTCTTCGGGCGTTCCAGCCCTCCAGCCTCGCCCGATTTTGCCTCCCGACAAATCCGAGATTGACGTTCTCGACAGCCTGCAGCGCCGGTGGCTGCTGGCAGCGGGAATCTTCATCATTTGCACGGCCGTAGGATACCGGTTGATCCGCCACTTCGTGAAGCCGGCTTACCAGGCGGAAACCACGGTTTACGTTTCCCCGAGCGCTTTGAAAGATAATCTCGACCATGTCAACGAAGTTTCGTACGCGACTCTGATCAATCACCAGATTCTAACGGTTGTTCATTACGACACGTTAAGCGCAGCGCTGCGGCGACTGGACGCCACAGGCCATCACTGGAAACGCGCCGGCGAAACGGAGCAGGCGGCGATCGAGCGCCTCCGCTATATGATTAGCGTCTGGCGTGTACCCGACAGCTACGAAATCACGATAGGCGCGCGCGGCTCCACTCCAACAGACCTAGCCGCTATCGCTAATGCCGTCGCTCAAGCTTATCTGGCTAAAGGCAGCGGAGAATTTATTTCTGAGCGTTCCGGCCGCCTGGCCGTTCTAACCAGGGAGAACGCCTTTGTCGAAAAGAAACTCAATGAGAAACTGGATGATGTAGCTCAGTATTCCGAGAAACTGCAGGTAGTCGACTTGCAAAGGGCCTCGACGTTCCCGGATGATGCCGTGCTCGCTCAGATGCGGATGGCCGTCCTAGCAGCGCATCAAAAGCGGATAGAAGCGGAGCAGCAAATGGAGGTCGATGAAAAATCCAATGCCGCCGCCGAGGCCGAACAAATCGTCATGAACGATGCGGCAGCTCGAAGCATGATGGACGGGCTACTGCAAAAGCAATCCGACTTGCGTCTCCGGCTGGATGGAATGCTGCCGGCGAACCCGTTGTATAGGACTGCGGAGAGAGGACTCTCCAGCATAGACAGCCAGTTGCATTCAGTACCCACCGAAATGGTTCGCACGATCGGGGCGCAGTTAATGGATAAACGTCGCACCGACGTTGATCAGTCCCAGCGCATAGAGCGGGCTTTGAGCGACGAGTTCACGGTGCGCTTGCGAGATATGGAATCAGCATCCCGGGAACTTCGGCAGGCCCGGGCTTTGAACGAGGATATCGAACGGTTGCGAACCCACCTGCGCGATGTCCAGGCGCGCATCGATTCGCTGAATCTTCAAGCTGAGATGCCCGGATTCCTGAGCGTGTTTTCCGTGGCGCAGCGACCTCTGCAGCCGCTGAAGAACCAGAAGCAAAAGGCATGGGGAGCTCTTCTGGCACTGGCTTTAGCTCTGAGCCTCTCTATTCCGGTAATACTGGATGCCGCCGATCCCAGGGTACACAATCCCGCCAGCGTTGAGCGTATTCTGGGCCTTTTACCCGTTGGAATGACGATCGAATCAAAACCCGGCAGAGAGGATTTCGCCGACGAGCATCTACGCCGCCTCACTTCGGGAATCCAACGTTGCATCGCTCGCGGCGCCAAGACGGTGTTACTGACTCCTCTTAAATTTGGCGTATTCGACGCTCTTGCCGGTGAAATCGCAAGAGACCTGACTGAACGCGGCTTCCGCCCTGTTCTTGTTCATGCTACTCGCCAGATGCTAATTCCGAACGCGGTCGAGCGCATCGCAGGGCGGGCGCAAATTTCCGCCCTCGGGCCGTATGCCTCAATGTTGAAGGCCGCGGAGCAGGACTGCGACGTGGTCCTCGTTAGCGCGCCGCCGCTCCTTTTGTCCTCGGACGCCGAGTTGTTGGCCACCGAGGCCGATGTCACGCTGATAATTGCCCAGGCTGGAAAGACCACACGCAAGGACCTCGAGCGGGCAGGGCGACTACTCGAGCGGCTCCACGTCGCAGGGGTCGGCGCCATCCTCACCAATGTAAGGATTGAACGCGCGGGGCGTTTGCTGAGGAACGAGTTGAGAGACCATACCATACTGCGGACGGCTCCGGCGGGAGTGGAGACGTAAATTAACCCAGCATGCCCTCCAGCGCTGCTGCGGCGCCCACAAACTGCAATCTCTTAATTCCCGCCAACTGCCAGCTCAATGCAAACCGTGACGTCAGTAGCTACATCAGCGGTTTTAACTAGCGAACCGTCCTCAAGCTCCAGCAAGGCGCGCGTCCGCCTTGCGTATCTGTTGAGCCGCTATCCCGCCATTTCCCATACCTTCTTGCTGAATGAAATTAGGACTCTGCGAGACCTGAACTTCGACATCGCGATCGCCTCAATCAACTCTTGCGACCGCCCACGCTCCGTTCTTGGTGGGATTGAACGAACAGAAGAGGAAGCCACCTTCTATGTGAAAAGAGCGGGAGTTTGGCGAGCTCTGTGGGCCTTCGCCGACGCGTTGGTGCGCCGCCCGCTGGGCTTGTTGAGGGGGCTGTTGTTTGTCATACGCCTGGGCGGCGCTGGAATTCGTTTCTTCTATCTAATCGAAGCGCTCATGGTTGGCCAGTGGATGAGAGAGCGTGGTCTATCGCATCTTCACGCGCACTTCGGGGTGGCCGTGTCCACCGTCGCCATGATCGCCGCGCGGACCTTCCCGGTGAGTGTGTCGTTTACCATCCATGGCCCGGACGAGTTCTACGATGTCCGGAAATACTACCTTGCCCAAAAGATAGAGACAGCCTCCTTTGTATTTTGCATCGGCGCCTTCGCGCGCAGCCAATTAATGATGCTCTCGCCGGCCAACCAGTGGAACAAGCTGCTGGTGTCGCCACTCGGGGTGGATCCCCGGAAGTTCAATCCTCAGCGCCGTCGCAAAACGGGAGGAGGCCCGGTAGAAATCGTCTGCGTAGGCCGGCTAGTCAGCGCCAAAGGGCAACACGTCTTAATGGCGGCGTTTCGCCAATTAGTGCGGGAAGGCCGAAATGTGCGGCTCCGCCTGGTCGGCGATGGACCCGACCGGATAAACCTCGAAAGAATTGCCGCTCAAGAGGAACTACGAGGTCTGGTCGCTTTTGAGGGAGCAGTCGAGGCGGACCGCGTGCGATGCATTCTCGAGAACGCGGATATCTTTGCTCTGCCGAGCTTCGCGGAAGGGATTCCGGTTGCTCTGATGGAGGCGATGGCTATGGAAGTTCCCTGTGTCAGTACCGCCATTACCGGTATCCCCGAACTCGTTCGGAGCGAAACAGACGGAATACTAGTAGCCCCCGCGGATGAAGATCAACTTGCGGCCTCTTTGGCCCGGCTGATCGATGATCCGGACCTGCGGGAACGTCTTGGCCGCGCTGGCCGTCGCCGCGTCGCGGAAAACTTCAATTTGCATCGGAATGTTGAGAAATTAGCGGAGATGTATCGATGCCGATTGTAGCCTCGCAGGAGCTCCGGCTTCAGGGGAAGCAAAGCCAACTGCATGACCTTTCGGTCATTGTTGTTTCGTATAACACTTGCAATGTTCTGCGCCGCTGCTTACATCATCTGAGAGAATGCGCCGAGGGACTTTCGCTGGAGATCATTGTGGTGGATAACGGCTCCCGAGATGGTTCGGTGGAAATGTTGCAGGAGGAATACCCGGAAGCCTTGGTGATCCCGAGCGATGTCAACCTGGGATTTGCCGCGGCTAACAATCGCGCCCTGCGGCTCGCGCGCGGGCGATATTTCGTCCTGCTGAATTCAGACGCCTTCCTGCGGCCGGGGGCCCTGCGTCGCGCTATCGATCACATGGAGAGCGAGCCCGAGGTGGGATTGGGAGGCGGGCAATTGATCAGCCAAGAAAACTCGTGGCAACCATCCGCCCGGGCGTTCCCCTCGCTCCTGAACGATTTCTTGATTCTAACGGGCCTGGCGAGCCGCTTTCCACACTCACGGTTCTTCGGCAGGCCCGACCGGACATGGGCAGACCCCATGGAGGCGGCCGAAGTGGATTGGGTTCCCGGCGCCTTTTCGATCATCCGTCCGGAAGTGCTGGCGCAAACGGGCTTTTTCGACGAAGCCTTCTTCCTGTATTGCGAGGAAGTGGATCTATGCCGCAGAATAAAAGCGCTGGACCATAAGGTCCGGTACTGGCCCGACGTAGTGATCGTACATCTGGGAGGCGAGTCTGCCAAGTCAGTGCGCCAAGCCGCGCGATCACATTTCGGTTCGCAGCTAATGCTATGGAGCATCCGCAGTAGGTTTTTGTATTATCGCAAACACCATGGCGCTGCCGCGCACTTTGTTCGCATAGTGGAGCTGTGCTGGCACCGATTGCGGCTCGTTCGGAACTGTTCTTCCAGACATGAGGAACGCCGGCGCAAGGCCGCGGAAAGCCGCTCCGTGATACAACTCCTTGGACGCGCCTGGACGGAAACGCGTGGCGGAAGAATTTCCCCGACACGGCCCTGGTAAAAGAGATGCGTGAATCCGTTCTCTCCATAGTCGTCATCGGACGTAACGAAGGCCCTCGGCTAGCCCGCTGCCTGGAATCCATTCGCGACATGTGTCATCCGGACGGGCATGTTGAGCTTGTTTACGTCGATTCCGGCTCCAACGATGGCTCGGCGCAACGGGCCGCGCGATTTGGACCCAAGGTAATCGAGCTCTTGGGCGGAAAACTATCCGCCGCGCGGGCCCGGAACGCCGGCTGGCAAGCTGCCTCCGCTCCGTTCGTTTTTTTCCTCGACGGAGATACCATCGTGGACCGTGATTTTGTCGTACGTGCTTTACCGGAATTCGAGAACCCGCGAGTCATGGTTGTCACGGGGCATCGCCGCGAAATTCGTCCCCAAGCCTCCATATATAATCGCGTTCTGGATCTGGATTGGCTGTTCGAGCCTGGATTCACCGAGTATTGCGGCGGCGATGCCATTATGCGACGCACGGCGCTGGAGCAAGCGGGCGGCTACAATGCGAGTCTCATAGCAGGCGAGGAGCCTGATCTGTGCTGGAGAATTCGCGCCAACGGCGGCCTAATTCTACATATCGACGCGGCTATGACAGGGCACGATCTGGCAGTGGTAAATTGGCGGCAATATTGCCTGCGCGCGATCCGTACAGGCCATGCGTACGCCGAAATCGCCGACCTTTACGGGCGAACGGCGGATCCGCTTTGGAGTCAGGCTTCGCGACACAACGCGATACATGGCAGCGTCTATATGTTCGCTCCCATCGCGGCAGTAACGGCTGCCACTCTAGACCGGTCCTGGGTTCCTCTTCTTCTCCTTGTGCTCGGGGCCCTTGGGCTGATCTTGCGGACTGCACTCCGGACCAGGAGGAGGCGAACCTCTCTGAGCACACTCATCCTGTTCGCGATACATTCCCACGTGCAGCAGGTACCCATTTTCCTGGGCCAGATGCGCCAATGGCTAAATAGCCGGCAAGGTCAAAAGAGCGCACTTATCGAGTACAAGAATGGCTGACCTCCCACACCTATTCTCGCCGCCAGTTAACGCGCCGGAAGGCGTGCGGGGGAATATGCTGCTGGTCATTCCAGTGCCTTTTCGTAGGAGTAAGGGCGCTCTAATGATCGAGGCACAGGCGACTAACGGGATCGATCGGTGGGCAGACAACTTCGAGCAAGTGACGGTCGCCGCACCAGTCATGCCGGAAGAACTCGCCAGGACGAGTAACGGGATCGTTTGGAAAGATGAAAGCGCGTTGATGGCCAGAGAACGGGTAAAACTCGTGCGGCTTCCCTGGGCTTACGAGCTTACCGATTTTCTCAGACATTACGGCGCCGTAAAACTTCTTTTGCGCAGGCATATTCGTGAATGTTCCCATCTGCAATTCGCCATCGGTGCGCTGGTCGGCGACTGGGCCGCGGTTGCTGCGCTGGAGGCGGCGGCGCAGAATCGAAAATTCGCTATTCATGCGGACCGTGTGGAGCACGAGCTTCTGCTGCGGGTCACTCGGGGCGCGTCGTGGCCCCGGCGTCTGAAGGCGGACGTGTTCGCTGCACTTATGCGGCGCTATCATCGCCGGGTTATTCGCAAGTGCTCCGTTGGGTTGTGGCATGGTTCTGATTGTTTCCATGCCTATTCTTCCTGGTGCCCGGAAAACTTCACGATCCACGATATCCACACCAAGAGGTCCGACTACATCAGCGAGCCGGCGCTACTCAAGAAAGTCACCGGCCTGGAGACTTCCAGCGTGGTTGATATCTGCTACGCCGGCCGCCTGGATCCTATGAAGGCGCCCCTGGACTGGCTGAAGGCCATCGCCGTGTCGCGCGATTTGGGAGCTCCCATCCGCGCCGTATGGTATGGCGATGGCCCGCTGCGCAACGAAGCCGAAGCGGAGATCAGCCGCTTAAAGCTATCTGAAATCGTGCGCATGCCCGGATTTGTGAGCGATCGAGGCGATCTTCTGGCCGCAATCAGGAACGCCCACATGATGCTGTTTACTCATATCACGCCAGAGTCTCCTCGCTGTCTGATCGAAGCCTTGTTGTCCGGGACGCCGATCGTGGGATATGAGAGCAGGTTTACCGGCGACTTGACGGATGGATTCGGCGGTGGTAGCTTCGTCCCCACAAATGACTGGGAAAACCTCGGTCGTCGCATCGCCTTTCTCGCAACCAATCGCCCGGCTCTAATCCAGTTGATTCGCAACGCCGCCAGGAGTGGCGAGCGATTCAACGACGCAGCGGTCTTCGAGGAACGCAGCCGACTAGTCAAGCAGTTCGCATAGAGTCCCTCTTAGGCAGGTCCCTAGATGGAAACGATAACTACCGACGAACGCGTCGTAACGAAACCGATCGCGGACTCCACGCGCTCATTTACCGCGCGGGCTGTTCATGGCACAGTTTGGATTGTCCTTGCTTATGCCGCGGGACAAGCCGTGCGGTTGCTGAGCAACATACTTCTGAGCCGGTTACTTGTGCCCCAGTATTTCGGGCTCATGGCACTGTTGAGTACGATTCTGATGGGACTCAGCCTGTTCTCCGATTTCGGTCTAGCCCCCAGCGTTATTCGGAGCAAGAACGGAGATGATCCCGCTTTTCTGAACACGGTTTGGACCGTACAAGTGTTGCGCGGTGTTGGGCTCTGGCTCATCTGCCTATTGTTAAGTTGGCCGGTATCGCGATTCTATGAGCAGCCCCGGCTGCGCTCCCTGATTGCAGTGGTCGCGTTCAGTCTCGTGATCAACGGGTTCAGTTCCACAAGCTTTATCACCCTTGCCCGGCATATGGCCGTAGGGAGATTGTCGCGTATAGAACTTTCCCTTCAGGCCATGCAAGTGCTGATCACAGTACTGTTGGCCTGGGCCTATCCATCGGTTTGGGCACTTGTAGTCGGCCGCCTGGCTTTCGATGTCGCGCGACTTGTCGTCAGCTTCTTTTTGATTCCAGGGTACCGGAATAGATTCGCCTGGAATCCGGAGATCGCGCACGAACTCCTCTCATTCGGGAAATGGATCTTTGCTTCGACGGCCGTGACATTCCTTGCATCGCAAGCGGATCGCCTGGTGCTGGGCAAGCTCGTGTCGTTAGCCACGCTCGGTCTGTATAGCGTTACCTTTGCGATTGCCGATATGCCGCGTCAGGTTATTCTTGCCTTTTCAGGACGGGTCGCTTTCCCTTTTGTGGCCAGGATAAGTCACCTGCCGCGTTGCGACTTCAGGAAAATGGTGCTGCACTATCGCAGGTTCGTGTTGTTGGGGGGCGCACTCATGCTTGCGCTCGTGGTGAATTTCAGCGATATCTTCCTGCGCCATATATACGACAGGCGATATCGCGACGCAGCTTGGATGGCTCCCGTGCTGGCGCTCGGCTTGTGGCACACAATTCTTTACAGCACCACCGGTCCGTGCCTGGTGACACTCGGAAAACTACGCTACACAGTGACCGGATATGTGCTGACCGCGCTGATGATTCTGTTGCTTGTTCCGGCGAGCTTTCATCGCTGGGGAATGACCGGCGCGGTCTGGACCATCGCCTTCAGCGATGTGCCGGTGTATTTTGCCAGCCTATACGGATTGACGCGCGAAGGACTGTCCCCGCTAAAGCAGGATTTTCAAATGACAATCGTATTCGCGGCATGTTTCGCGGGCCTGTATACCCTGCGCGTTGCTCTTGGATTTCCGTGGCCGACCCCCATCGCTCTGCACTAATACTAACCCGGGATTCGAAGCGCCGCGGTGTAATCGCCAGCGGCGGCGCCAGTCCGCAAATTAAGTAGATCAAGGAATTCTCTTAGCGTGGAACACGAAACGGATCAACTTGACAAGATCGCTGTTATCGGCATGGCAGGGCGTTTTCCGAACGCCTCCAGCATCGAGCAGTTCGGGAAGAACTTGTGCGCTGGTATAGAGTCCGTAACTACGTTTACGGATGAGCAACTCTTGGCCGCCGGGGTGCAACCGAACCTAATTCAGGCGCCGAACTACGTGAAAGCCGGCGTTCTGTTGGACGGCGTGGAGCTCTTCGACGCCGAACTTTTCGGATACACCCCTCGAGACGCCGAACTGACAGATCCTCAGCATCGCGTGTTTTTGGAATGCGCGTGGGAGGCCCTCGATGACGCGGGGTACGACCCGGACCGGACCCAACTCCGAATTGGAGTCTTCGCCGGAACTGGCAGGAATTCCTACTTCCTTAATAACCTCCTCTCCGATCCGCATCTCTTAGCGTCGTGGCACCTGCTTCAGAGGTCGATCGCGACTGAAAACGATTATCTGTCTACCCGTGTCTCTTACAAGCTAAACCTAAAAGGACCCGGTCTTACTATTCAGACTGCATGTTCATCCTCGCTAGTGGCAACCCACATCGCATGCCAGAGCCTGCTCAACGGAGAGTGTGACATGGCTCTCGCGGGAGGTGTCTCCATCAGCGTTCCCCAGATAGCGGGCTACTTATACGATCAAGGTTCAACCTTTTCCTCCGACGGCCGGTGCCGGGCTTTCGACGCTTCTGCTCAGGGAATGATGCCCGGAAGTGGAGCTGGCATTATCGTTCTCAAACGGCTGACCGATGCGTTGAAGGATGGAGACTTCATTCGCGCGGTTATTTGCGGGTCGGCGATCAACAATGACGGCGCTTCCAAGGTTGGTTATACGGCGCCCAGCGTTGAGGGACAGGCGAATGTTATTGCGGACGCGCTAGCATTCGCCGGGGTGAATGCTGATGACATCAGCTATGTGGAAGCTCATGGCACCGGCACGGCGCTCGGCGATCCCATCGAGATTGCCGGCCTAACGAAAGCGTTCCGCGGAACGAGCCAGAGGCAAGGATTCTGCGCGATCGGCTCGGTCAAGACCAACATTGGTCATCTCGGACCCGCATCGGGCATTGCGGGATTAGTCAAGGTCGTGCTCGCTCTACAAAATCGAGTGCTCCTTCCAAGCCTGAATTTTGAGCGACCCAATCCTGCGATCGATTTCGCAAACAGCCCTTTCTACGTGCAGCAAAAGCTGCAACCCTGGCAGCCGGAGAACGGCCGGCGTGTGGCTGGCGTCAGTTCTTTTGGCATTGGCGGCACCAATGCCCATGCGGTTGTTGAAGAGGCGCCCGCGATTGAGGTTTCCGGGCCGTCCAGGCCTTGGCAGCTTCTGCCGCTCTCGGCTCACACGACTGCCGCTTTGGATAGGACGACGAAAAACCTCGGGGAGCACCTGAGGAACAATCCTTCCTTGAAGCTTGCCGATGTCGCATATACGCTCCAGAGAGGCCGGAAGCTCCTATGCCATCGCCGCATATTGGTTTGCAAGAACACCGAGGAGGCCGTTGCCCTCCTGGAGTCGCCAGACGGAAGGCGTCTGGCAACACACCATCAACAGTCGGCTCATAGAGATGTAGTTTTCATGTTTCCCGGACAAGGCGCCCAGTACGTCAATATGGGCCTGGAACTCTACAGGACCGAGGCGGAGTTTCAGGAACAGATTGATCGTTGCTGCGAGCTCCTCAAGCCTCACCTTCCGGTTAATTTGCGAGATGTCCTATATCCAGGCGAAGACGATGTCGAAAGTGCTTCTCAGACGCTGAAGCAGACGCTGGTTGCTCAACCAGCTCTTTTCGCGGTGGAGTACGCCGTCGCAAAACTGCTGTTGTCATGGGGCGTGACACCCGCCGCCTTGGTCGGCCATAGCATCGGCGAATATGTAGCAGCTTGTTTGGCTGGAGTACTCTCCCTCGAAGACGCCTTAGCTCTCGTTGCCTCCCGGGGCCGGCTGATGCAGGCCCTGCCCGGCGGTTCGATGCTGAGCGTTTCTATTCCTGAGCAGGAAATCGCGCCATTCTTAAATGAGGGGCTCTCTTTGGCGGCGGTCAACAGCCCTTCGATGTGCGTTGTTTCGGGAGAAACCGAGGCCGTAAAAGACCTCCAGGAAAAACTGTCGAACAAAGGGGTGGCCTGCCGGCTCCTGCACACTTCTCACGCGTTTCATTCAAAACTGATGGACCCTGTCCTCGCCCAGTTCACCAGGCAGTTGGAACAAACGAACCTTCATCCCCCTACAATCCCAATCCTTTCCAGTGTCACTGGCACTTGGATAGATTCAGCGGCAATTACCACGCCCAGGTATTGGGCCAGAAATCTCCGGGAGACCGTACGCTTCTCGGATTGTATTCAGGAGTTGATGAAGGAGCCGGATAGAATCCTTCTGGAGATTGGGCCAGGAAACACACTCGGGACCTCAGCCCGGCAGCATCCTGGTGGATCGGATAGGTGCACTGTTCTATCAACAATACGTCATCCTCTCGAAAGCAATTCGGATGTTGCTTTCATGCTGAACACTCTTGGGCGACTCTGGCTTGCTCAGGTTGAGATCGACTGGGCCGGATTCTATAAGAACGAATGCCGCCATCGAATTCCATTACCCACGTATCCCTTCCAGCGAAAGCGTTACTGGATCGACCCATCGCCGGAGGTCTATGCCAACGGTGCGGCCCAGATGTTGCCGGGGCAAGACGTCACAGGGTCGATGCATAGAAACAACAACGGCGCACTGCACGCTGCTATAGAACAGATTACGAACCCGTCCCTGACCAAAGGAGCGCACCAGCGTCCTGATCTGTCCAGTGACTATGTTCCTCCGGAAACTTCGACTGAGCGGGTCCTTGCTGAAATCTGGCAGGACTTTTTTGGCATTGACCAGATTGGCATGCTCGACAACTTTTTCGATCTCGGCGGCGATTCTCTTTCCGCCACGCGGATGATCTCTCGTGTGCGTTCCCTGTTCGGAACGGATCTGCCGCCCAACACCCTATTTACTGCTCCAACGATCAGCGAATTCGCTTCTTATATGATCGCTCGGGAAGCTCGGCTTGGCCTTACTGAAAAGACAGCCAGCCTTGTGGAGCGGATAAGAGGCATGTCCCAGGAAGAAGTAAGCCGCAATCTCGAGGCAACGACTGCGGTGGCATAAGGTATGGATACAAACTCATCTGAGCTTGGCGGCTTCTCTCACCAGAAACGTGCTCTATTGGCGAGCCTGCTTGACGCTGAACTGCAGACCGATACAATCGGCCGTCGGAGAAATTCAGGCGATTATCCGCTGTCCGCCGGACAACGCCGTTTATGGTTTCTCGATCGGCTCGAGGGAGGCAATCACTATAACGAGAATCTTAGCGTTCGCGTTAAGGGAGACTTGGACCATTGCATCGTGGAGCGGGTATTCCAGGAAATTCTGAGACGCCATGAGGTAATGCGCTCAACTATCGTTCTTGTGGACGGCGATCCGATTCAGCGAATCACGCCGGCACAACTGCGGGAGCTCCCGGTAATTGATCTTCGCTCACTACCCGAGCCTAACCGCGAAACTGAAGCCGGTCGACTCGCGGTTGAAGAAGGGCGGAAGCCATTTGATCTCGATAAGGGACCACTCTGGCGCTTCACGATCCTGCGCGTTGCCGAGTGCGATTATATTTTGCTGGTTATCGCCCACCACATCGCGATGGATGGCTCGTCGGCAACTATCTTCTGGAAGGAATTCGGCCTCTTATATCAAGCATTTATAAACGGACGCCCGTCGCCTCTGCCGGACCTTGCTATTCAATATGCCGACTATGCGGCCTGGCAGACGAAGCGAAATGAAAGTGAAGCTGCCACGCAACAGCTTAATTACTGGACTCGCCAGCTTGCGGGCACATCTCCACTGCTCGATTTGCCGGCCGATCGCCCACGGCCTCCGATCCAGACGTTCCGAGGCGCTAAGCATTTCTTTTCGTTACCGCAACCCCTGATCACCGAACTGAAAGCACTCGGCCGGCGCGAACAAGCAACATTCTTCATGGTGTTGCTAGCTGCACTTCAAGCTCTCATTGCCCGCTATACGCAGAAGGACGATATTTCCGTTGGAACACCGATTGCCAACCGTTCACATCCGGAGATCGAAGGACTCATAGGTTTTTTGGTAAACACTCTCGTCCTGCGTGGCGACTTGTCTGGCGATCCCAGTTTCCGCGAATTGCTGCGAAGGATTCGCCGAACTACGCTGGAGGCTTTTGAAAACCAGGACCTGCCGTTCGAGAAATTCGTTGGTACAGTGCGCGCCGAAAGATCTCAGGCTCATTCCCCGTTATTTCAAGTACTCTTGATTCACCAGAACACTCCGAGCCCAACCTTCGTAGTACCGGGATTGTCTGTAGAACCATTCAAATTTGACTTCGGCGTCTCGAAATTCGATTTGACCCTCGCCGTCCGGGAAGAGCCGCAGGGACTTTCCTGCATGTTGGAGTATAACTCTGACTTGTTTAATGCCAATAGGGTCGAGCGCATGGCGGAACATCTTCTGGTGTTGCTGCGAGGTATTGTGGCTGACCCGGAGCGAAGGTTGAGCGAGCTTCCGCTCTTGACAGAGACGGAGCGGCGTCAAATTGTGGAGTGGAATGACACCAAGGCCGACTACCCGGCTAATGCATGCCTTCACGAACTGTTTGAAGATCAAGCGACAAGAACACCCGGCACCGTAGCTTTGGAATTTAATGGCGAGCGATTGACGTATTCCGAGTTGAATCAGCGCAGTGCTCAATTCGCTCATCGCCTGCAGGCGCTCGGAGTTGGCCCCAATGTTCCCGTCGCCGTGTATGTGGAACGTTCGCTGGAGATGATTATCGCATTATTGGGAATTCTTAAGGCCGGAGGCGCCTATCTGCCGGTTGACCTGAGTTTTCCTCAAGATCGCATAGCGTTCATGTTGGAGGATGCACAGCCTCGGGTATTGGTCACTGTCGGGAAACTGCTGGCGAAGTTGCCTTCGCACCAGGCGGAGGTGGTCTGCGTCGATGATTTCGTAGCCCCGGACCAAGTGGTGGCAGGTCAAAGTGCGGAATCCCGTCATCTGGCTTATATCATCTACACCTCCGGCTCCACGGGTAAGCCGAAGGGTGTCGAGATTTGCCATCGATCGCTGGTTAATTTTTTGACCTCTATGCGGGGAGCGCCCGGACTGGAGGCGCGCGATACGCTGTTGTCAGTCACCACACCGTCCTTCGATATCTTCGGCCTGGAGATTTGGTTGCCACTCACCACAGGCGCCAAAGTGGTCATGGCATCGCCGGAAACGGCAAGGGATGGAAGGGAACTGCGCGCAGTGATCCAACGGTGTGGGGCGACCGCGATGCAAGCCACCCCATCCACTTGGCGCTTGTTGCTGGAAGCCGGATGGGAAGGCGATCCCAAGTTCAAAATTCTCTGCGGGGGCGAGGCATGGCCTCCCCATTTAGCCGAGCAACTGCTTCCGAAGTGCGGATCACTCTGGAACATGTACGGACCAACGGAGACCACCATCTGGTCGTCCGTATATCCAGTGGTGAGGGGAGAGCGGGTACTGCTCGGTCGTCCAATTGCCAACACCCAGTTCTATGTCGTAGATGCGCACTTGCAGTTGCTGCCGGTAGGAGTTCCAGGCGAGCTATTGATCGGTGGCGATGGCGTGGCTCGGGGCTATTGGAATCGCCCGGAGCTGACGGCCGCAAAGTTCATTCCCGATTGTTTCGGTAGTCGCGGAGATTCGCGTCTCTACCGCACGGGCGACCTGGTGCGTTATCTGCCGGATGGAAATCTGGAATTCCAGGGACGTATTGATCAGCAGGTCAAGATTCGTGGTTTCCGTATTGAGCTGGAGGAGATCGAAAGCGTCCTGCTCAGCCACTCCGGAGTCCGTCAAGCGGCGGTGATTGTGCGCGAGGACGGCGAAAAGCAACTCGTTGCCTATGTGGTTCCGGCAGAAGGATCGGCATGTACGACCGCCGAACTGCGGGATCATCTCAAACGGAAGCTACCCGAATACATGGTTCCAACGGCCTATGTTAGCTTGCCGGCATTGCCGCTCACACCCAATCGGAAGCTGGACCGTAAGGCCCTACCGGCCCCGGGCGTGGACGTCGCGACAACGTTGAGCGGCGGTTACGTGTCGCCTGACAACGAGACGGAGCAGAAGATAGCCAGCATTTGGCAGGATGTACTGAAGGTTGCTAACGTCGGCAGGGACGATAATTTCTTTGATTTGGGAGGACATTCTCTGTTAATGGTGAGAGTTAACAGCCGACTGAGGGAAGCCTTTAGTAAAGAAGTTTCCATGGTGGACATGTTTGGGTTCACTACGATTCGAGCTCTTGCGAGGCACCTCACTGGCACGGACTCGAGTGTCGAGGGCGTGGTTCAGGCGCAAGCGCTTCTGACACAGGATAATGGCGGGAAACACGCGTTACGGAGTCGCCAGGTGTTGCGGCAGTTGGCAAATGAGTTAGTCGAGGAGTCGTTGTAGCATGTCCCAAGAAGTTGACGACCTCGACAGGATCGCCGTTATTGGCATGGCGGGGCGTTTTCCCGATGCCTCTAGCATTGAGCAGTTCGGAAAGAACTTGTGCGCCGGCGTAGAGTCCGTGACTAAGTTTACGGATCAGCAGCTCTTGGCCGCTGGTGTGCAGCCGAAATTGGTTCAATCGCCGAACTATGTGAAAACCGGCGTCCTTTTGGAAGGCGTGGATCTGTTCGATGCCGGGTTCTTTGGCTACACCCCTCGGGAGGCCGAACTAACCGATCCTCAGCACCGCATGTTTCTGGAGATTGCCTGGGAGGCGCTAGAGGACGCAGGCTATGACCCGGACAGAGCCCGGCTCCGAGTCGGTGTTTTCGCCGGAGCTGGTTCGAATTCCTATCTCCAGAATAATCTCCTCTCGAATCCTGATCTGATCAGCTCGTTACACTACCTGCAAAAATTAATTGCGACCGAGAACGATTATCTGTCCACACGGGTCTCTTATAAGTTAAACCTGAAAGGCCCGAGCCTTACTATACAGACTGCGTGTTCATCCTCGCTGGTGGCCACTCACATCGCATGCCAGAGTCTCCTCCATGGCGAGTGTGACATGGCTCTCGCCGGCGGTGTCTCCATCAGGATTCCGCAAGTAGCGGGCTACTTGTACGAGCAAGGTTCAACCGTCTCATCGGACGGACGGTGCCGGGCTTTCGACGCTTCTGCTCAGGGAATGATGCCCGGCAGCGGAGCCGCCGTGATCGTTCTCAAACGGCTGGCCGACGCTTTGGAGGATGGAGACTTTATTCGCGCCGTTATTCGCGGGTCGGCCGTCAACAACGATGGCGCTGCCAAGGCTGGCTATACAGCGCCCAGTATTGAGGGGCAGACGATGGTGGTTGCGGCAGCCCAGGCACTGGCGGGTGTGAGTGCTGATGAGATCAGCTATATCGAGGCTATGGGCACCGGCACGGCACTCGGGGATTCCATCGAGGTAGCCGCCCTAACGAAGGCTTTCCGCAGAACCAGCCGGAGGCGGGGGTTCTGCGCGATCGGTTCCGTCAAGACCAACATTGGCCATCTTGGCGCCGCGTCGGGCATTGCAGGCTTAGTCAAGGTGGTGTTGGCTATGCAGAACCGGGTGCTCCCTCCCAGCCTGAATTTCAAGGAGCCCAACCCCGCGATTAATTTCGCTGACGGCCCTTTCTATGTGCAGCAAAAGCTCCAACCATGGCAGCCGGAGAACGGCCGGTGTGTTGCCGGCGTCAGCTCTTTCGGCGTCGGTGGCACAAATGCTCATGTCATCGTAGAGGAAGCCCCGGCGGCGCCTGCCTCAGATGAATCGCACAGTTGGCAAGTCCTGCCAATATCGGCCAAGACTCCCGTCGCCTTGGAGCAGGCAACCGACCGGCTTGCGGAATTCCTGGCAAGCCACCCAGGGCTTAATCTGACCGACGTGGCATTTACCCTGCAGCAGGGCAGGAAGGCGTTCGCACATCGAAGGGTCCTCGCAGCCAAGAGCGTCGATGAAGCAGCCACGCTTCTCAAAGCGCGAGACCAGGAGCGTGTTCTCACGGATTTCGAGCAACATTCCGGCTGTCCAGTTGCATTTATGTTCCCGGGCCCGGCTGCACTGCACGTCAACACTGGTTTGCAGACTTATCGCACAGAAAAGACGTTTAGGGAACACGTCGACTTCTGCAGTGAGTTTCTCAAGCCGCACCTGGGATTCGATTTGCGCCAGGCGCTATTTCCGGCAACCGAAGGAATACCCGATGCCGTTGTTCAGCTAAAGCGGACCGCAGTCGCTCAAATCGCCACGTTCGTCATTGAATACTCGCTGGCCAAGCTGTGGATGAGTTGGGGTGTGAGTCCTGAAGCTATGTTCGGGCACGACGTTGGCGAGTTTGTTGCGGCCTGTCTCGCAGGCGTCTTTTCTCTGGGTGACGCGCTTGCGTTAGTGGCAGGCCGGGCGCGTCTGCTGCAAAGCTTGCCAGCAAGGCTCGAGAGCGGAGCCGCGGGTTCCGCCGATTCCATAATTGAACTGTTCCGAGAGCTGTTGCGCGGCGTGACGCTAAACTCTCCGACAATCCCATACATCGCCAATGTCACTGGCACCTGGATCACACCTTCGGAGGCGAAGGATCCTGCCTATTGGGCGAATCACTTGAGGCGGACTGTGCCTGTCGCTGACGGACTGAACGAACTGATGAAAGCGCCCCATCGGATTTTGCTGGAAGTCGGTCCCGGTCAGACGCTCGCCTCGCTCGGCGGGCATTTAGCTGAGACTTCCGGTCACACGGTGCTCTCCTCGTTCGGGTATCGCGGAACACCAGAGGCGGCTTCGATGCTAACTGCATTGGGCCAACTCTGGACCAAGGGAGTTCGCCCGGATTGGCGCGCGCTATATGCCGGCGAAAAAAGGCGGCGGGTCTCTCTCCCGACCTATCCTTTCGAGCGCCAGCGGTACTGGATTGACGCAAAGAATTTAGATGTAGGTGTTTCGTCCGCTGAGGCGACGGCCAGTGTTTCCGATGGTGTAGAACTGCGCAATGACTTTTCTGCTACGGACACCGATTTGAAGGAAATGCTGGCAGCCGTTTGGCGGGAGGTTCTCGGCTTCGAGAGCATCGGCGATGACGACAACTTCTTTGATCTTGGCGGCGATTCCTTCATGGCCACGATTCTGCTATCCCGCTTACGTGCCCAGTTAACGGTGGAGTTGCCTGCAAACAGCGTTTTCGTGGCGCCAACCATAGCGGCTCAGGCGAAGTTAATCGCCAAGGTTGCGCGAGGCGAGCATGAGATAATTTTGCCGCTTCAGAAAGGCGATGCTTCGAGGCCGCCGTTTTTCCTCGTTCACTCTTATCACTTCTATGCATCATTACCTCGCGCGCTTGAAAGCAGCCAGCCGGTCTACGGGGTTGAGGAGTTTGCCGTTTCCGATCCAGTGGATAACTGGACGTTGGAAAGTATGATGTCGCGATATGTGGAGGGAATCCGCTCGGTCGAACCCCATGGGCCTTATTTCATCGGCGGATTCTGCTCGGCGGCGATGCCGGCGTTCGAAGTCGCCAGACAGCTCGAGGAAGCCGGCGAGTCCGTTCCACTTCTGTTGATTATCGATCCCATGGGTAGCGCTAGCTATGGTCAAGTTCAAAAGAGCGGTTTAGAACGGCACCCCTCCAAGATAGAGTTGGCCAGTGCTTTTTGCCGGTTCCACAGCGGCAAGCTGAAATCGATGCGCGCTGCGGGCATGCTTAGGTACTTGGGGGATCTCGGAACCTCCAAACTGCGAAATTTTCTGACAAATATGGAAATCCGGGCCTGGAGGCGAATCATCCGGCTTTACATGCGGTGGGGTCTCAAAATTCCGAGCGTATTGCGGCGTAAACTCATTTCCGGAATCAGGGTGGTGACCTTGGAGGCTATTCGCGGTTACTCTCCCAAACCTTACAAAGGCGATATCGCAGTCTTTCTGGCGACCGACACAAATCTGGGGCTATCCGTCGACGTCAATCCGTGGCACGATGCGACATCGGGGAATGTTCAAGTAATTTGGCTGCCGGGCGATCACGCCACGGCATTTGTCGAGCCGAACCTCACGATCTTTGCAGAGGAATTGAGCAAGGCCCTCGACGAATCTATTGGAGACCACCGGCAGTCGCATTCTGCTGAACAAGTCCTTTCGGCCTCCGCAGTCTGACGTCCGGATCCTGTCCTCGGTCGATAGACCGATCCAAAAAATGGTGGACCTATTCGATGCCGGGTTGTTCGGGCGAAGACGTCGGCATGTAACGGGAAGTATTCATTCATAAGGAGAGTTTTATGACCGTCGACGATCAGATTATGACCATCCGCGAATTGATTGAGCAGAGCGCGCGCACGCAGCCGGAGGCCAGCTTTCTGATCAGCGCGGAAACTGGACGCGAACTGACATTCGGGGAGTTAAATCAACAATCCATTCTTCTGTCAAACCTGCTTCGGCAAGCGGGGTTGGAGCGTGGCGACAAGGTCGCATTTCTCATGGACAACGGCCTGTTTACCGCGCAGTTGTTCCTAGGCGCGATGTACGGTGGATTCGTTGTAGTGCCGCTGAATGTTCGCGGCGGAGTTTCCCAATTATCCTACACGCTCGATCATTGTGACGCCCAGATCGTTTATGTCGACCAGGAGTACCGTTCCTTAATCGAAGAAGTGATGGCAAACATTGGACGGACGGTCCGGGTGATCTTCGCGGATGTCGATGGCCTCCTGGTGGCATCGGAGACGCCGGTTCCATCGGCGGCGGAGTTGATAGCGCCTGAACCAGAGGACGCGGCACTGTTGATGTACACGTCCGGCAGTACCGGTCAGCCGAGAGCCGCCGTTCACTCTCACCGTACCGTGCTGGCTGGCGCACGAAATTCCATTGCGGCGCATCAACTCTCTTCATCAGACCGATCGCTGCTGGTGCTCCCTCTGTACCACATCAACGCTGAATGCGTGACCCTGATCCCCACGCTGATGAGCGGCGGATCGGTCGTAGTCACTCGTCGGTTCAGCGTCAGCCAATTCTGGGATTGGCTGGACGAATACCACTGCACCTGGTCGGCTGTGGTGCCGACCATCATTTCTCAGCTCTTGGACTGGCAAGATCCCCGCGCACACGATCGCCAAGCCGCCTTCCAGCGCGTCCGGTTCATCCGAAGTTCGTCAGCGCCATTGGCGCCGTCTCTGCATCGCGAGTTTCTAGACAAATTCCCCTTGCTGTTAATACAAGCAATGGGCTGCAGCGAGGGGGGCAATGTTTTCTCAAATCCCCTGCCCCCAGGTGAGAATAAGATCGGATCTCCAGGTCTCCCGTGGGGTTTCGAAACCAGAATCGTCGATCGGGAAGGTTTCGATGTATCGCCGGGCCAATCCGGCGAACTGCTGTTCCGCGGTCCCGCGTTAACGCAGGGCTACTACAAGCAACCTGAGGAGACTGCGGCGATCCTCGATAGCGATGGCTGGCTACACACCGGGGATCTCGCGTATTGCGATGACGATGGCTACTTTTTTATCGTCGGCCGATCCAAGGAACTGATCATCAAAGGGGGAGTTAATATTGCTCCACGCCAGATCGACGACGTGCTGGAATCCCATCCGGCCGTGCTGGAAGCGGCCGCGGTCGGAGTTGCGGACCACTATATGGGCGAGGATCTCGTCGCCTTCGTGGTGCTGCGAGCGGGCGCAGCCTGCAATGAATCTGAACTGCTGAGCTTTTGCGAGGGCCGCTTAGGCCATTTTAAGACCCCAACAAGGATCTATTTCGCGAGCGATTTGCCAAAGGGTCCTTCCGGCAAAGTGCAGCGCCTCCGGCTCAAAGACGATCCCGCCCAGTTCGTCATTAGCAGTCCCGGCTCATCCGGCGGCGAGTTCGCAATAGCGCAGGCGAATGGTCACGGTGGTCCGAGCGGATTGCATGCCACCTCGTCGCTAGAGCAAATTATCGCCGAGAGCTGGGCTGAAGTCCTATGCCGGTCTCGGGTTGATCCAGAGGACAATTTTTTCGCACTAGGTGGGCACTCCCTGCTTGCCGTTCAATGTGTGTCGCGCCTTCGCGAGAGAATTCCAATAGCGCTTTCGTTATCGGATTTCTTCGAGTACGGCACGGTGGCCCAGCAGGCTGCGCTTGTCAGGCGGCGATTGCAGCAGGGTGATGGGTCCAAGGGCCCAACCTCGGCCAGTCGATCGGCGCAAGCTCCTAACGGAGCGCTGCAAAACGTCTCGTCGTCTGTCAGCCCTTCGAAGATTCCTCCGAGGGACTCCAACTTACCTTGCCCTCTCAGTCCACCTCAGCGAAGGTTATGGTTCATGGAGCAGTTGAATCCGGACGTGCCGGTTTACAACGAAGCTGAGGCTATACGTCTGGTGGGCGAACTCAACGCCGATGCGATCGAACGCGCTCTGAACATCATCATCGCGCGACACGAGATTCTACGCACAACCATTGAGTTGAAAGACGGCGAGCCAACCACCGTTGTCCATGAGACCTGGCCGATTCAGATCAAGAAGATCGACCTCCAGGCCCTGACGGCGCCGGAGCGCGAGGCCGAAGTCGAGCGTTTACTGACCGAGGAGCCTCGGCTTCCGTATCGCCTCGAAGCAGAACCGGGGATCCGCGCCACATTGCTGGACCTGGGCCCTAAAGAGCATATCTTGATTCTGATGATGCACCACATCATCTGTGACTGGTCTTCGGAAGGTGTCTTGTGGCGGGAGTTATCGAATCTCTATCGCATGATCATTCTGGATGAAACTCCTGCGCTGCCGCCATTGACGATCCAGCACGGAGACTACGCCGCATGGCAGGTACAGCAGAGCACGGAAGCCAATTTCGCCGAAGATCTAACGTTTTGGGAGCAAAACTTGCGCGGCGCGCCCCAACTCCTGGAACTGCCCACAGACCGCGTTCGTCCATCAACGCTATCCCACCGCGGCGCAAGGCAACGTCTTGTTCTGAATTCAACTCTTACAAAAGCCTTGCGTGATTTAAGCAAGCAGGCACAGACGACGCCGTTCACCGTATTTGCCGCCACACTGAATACACTGCTCTACCGGTACTCCGGGCAGGAAGATATACTTCTCGGCATTCCTATCGCCGATCGCGATCGGATGGAACTGCAGCAGGTGATCGGGTTTCTTCTTCACACCCAGGTGCTGAGAACCAAGCTTTCCGGAGACATGACGTTTCGTCAGTTGCTTGCCGGCGTTCAAAAAGCAGCCCTGGACCTTTACCTTCACCGCGCGGTTCCCTTCGATCAGGTCGTACGCAAAATCCAGCCTGAGAGAAACCTGAGCCATTCCCCTCTCTTCCAAGTGATGCTCAACTGGCGTGACCGCGATCAAATGCTGTCGTTCATCGGAATGGAAGGTCTGAACATAGAGTCGGTTCTCGCCGAAAGCAGAACTTCAAAATTCGACCTCACACTATTCGCAACGGACTGCGGAAATGAGATTTGGCTGGAGATGGAATACAGCACCGACCTGTTCGATAAGGAGCGAATCGTTCGCATGCTGAGTCATTTTGAGAGGCTGCTCGAAGCGGTGGCTGCCGATCCTGGCCAAAGCCTCGCGGACTTGCCGCTCCTGAGCCCACAGGAGAAGCAGCAATTGCTGGATTGGAACGAAACCCATGTCGATTATCCGCTCGAGCCATGCCTGCATGAATTTATCGAGTTACAAGTGGAGCGCACCCCTGACGCGCCGGCCTTGAAATTCGAAGGGACCACCCTCAGTTATGCCGAATTGAATCGAAAAGCGAATCAGTTGGCGCACTATCTTCGGAACCGTTACCAGGTGGGCCCCGACCAGTTAGTGGGTGTTTTCGCCGAGCGCTCCCTCGAGATGATCGTGGCGCTAGTTGGCATACTCAAAGCGGGCGGCGCATACCTGCCGCTCGATCCCGAGCATCCACGAGCTCGGCTTTCAACGATGCTGGAGGATGCGGCCCCCAAGGTTGTATTGACGCAGAGATGTCTGGAAGCGCAGTTGCCGGAAAGCAAATCGCCTGTAGTCACACTCGACTCCGATTGGGAGATCATTCAGACCGAGAGCGCTGAAAACCCGGTGAAGGTCGCCAACTCAACGAATCTAGCTTATGTCATCTATACATCCGGGTCGACGGGGAAGCCGAAGGGCGTAGCGAATATTCACCGGGGTATCGTGAATCGCCTTCTGTGGATGCAGGACGCCTATAAACTAGGCGCCTCCGATAGAGTTCTGCAGAAGACGCCCTTCACATTCGATGTTTCGGTTTGGGAATTTTTCTGGCCGCTCATGACTGGCGCATGCCTGGTGGTGGCACAGCCTGGCCGTCACCGGGACTCCGGATATCTGGTGAAAACGGTGCAGCAGGAGAAGATTACGACGTTGCACTTCGTGCCTTCTATGTTGGAAGTGTTCCTGGAGGAGCCAGGAGCCGGGAATTGCCCTTCGATTCGGCGAGTTATTGCCAGCGGCGAAGCTTTGTCCGTGCCGCTGCGGAACCGTTTCTTCCAGATCCTCAATACGGAGCTGCACAACTTGTACGGGCCAACCGAAGCGGCCGTGGATGTGACGCACTGGGCATGTCACAGGGACGACGATCGCAGCAGCGTTCCCATTGGTCGTCCTATCGCTAACACCCAGATTCACATTTTGGATCGACACATGAATCCAGTTCCCATTGGCATCGCCGGTGAACTTCATATCGGCGGCGTGGGGCTGGCACGCGGGTATCTGAACAACCCGGTGCTCACCGAGGAGAAGTTTGTGCCGAGCCCGTTCGGTGAGAAGGCGGGCGCCAGGCTTTACAAAACCGGAGATTTGGCCCGCTATTGGGCTGATGGAACAATCGAGTACCTGGGCCGCATGGATACGCAAATTAAACTACGGGGCTTTCGGGTCGAACTTGGGGAAATTGAGGCGGTGCTGCGGCAACACCCTGGCGTTCAACAAGCCGTGGTAGTGGTACGCGAAGACACTCGCGGCGACCCACGACTAGTCGCGTATCTGGTAGCCTCCGGGCCTGTCGTATTTGAGCCGTCCGAACTCCGCGATCTGCTGAAACGGACGCTCCCCGAGCATATGGTTCCGGCTGCGTTTGTCCAGTTGCCAGCGTTGCCGCTGACTGCCAATGGCAAGGTGGATCGCAAGGCGCTTCCGGTTCCGCGCGCCAGCGTGCTGTCGGACTCCGTTAGTCGTCCCGCGCCATACAACGAGGTCGAGAAGAAGATAGCTCTCATCTGGCAGGATGTCTTAGGGGTGGCTACCGTGGGGCGAGACAGTAGCTTTTTTGATCTGGGCGGACACTCTTTGCTATTGGCGAGAGCGAACATCCGATTGCGGCAAGCTTTTAACAAAGAGATCACAATGCTGGATATGTTTAGGTTTGCCACGGTTCGAACGCTCGCGACACACCTGGCCGACGTAGCGGATTCGAGTGTCGTAAACGCACGTCAGGCAGCAGACGGCGTCCGAGCAGATGGCCTGCGCCGGCGCCGCCAGACGCGGCGGCATTCCGCAAAGGAATTAGTTAAGGAGCCTTCCTAGCCATAGGCGGTGGCCTGAACGCTGGAAATCACTGGGTATTCCAAGTCAAAGCCGTCATCGAAAACGGAGGCAGCGAAAGGGTCGTCGTCGAAGCGAAGGTTTGCGATGAAGAGACCGGAACAACGATGTCGGAGCTTTCATTGGTGTCGGTGATCTTGGGGGCAGTGAGTTGCGTCATTTGCACCGTTCCGGTGGGTGCATTGGCGCCGGAAAATGTCACGGGCAAAGCGCTTGTCAGGTTCAAGTTGAGGAGGATGAGCGCGGACTGCGATCCGTTCAAAAATGCAAACGACTCGATGTATCGGGCGCCGCTGAGCTGGACGCTGTTCACCAAGGCTTGGTTCCAGGTAGGATTCGCACCGCTTTGGACCGTCTGTAGCATGGCGCCGCCGCTGGGAATGGTCTGATTGGCTAGTTGAAGAGCCAAATATTGTGGACGCCGGAGATTGGTAGGTCCGCCCATGTCAATCACAGCCCCCCAAAGCGGGGCCGTAGTAGCGTTTCCGGTCGTGGAGATCGCGAAGTTCCACTGGGGCAACGCCCACAGATTCTGAGTAATAATGCCCTTGGACATTCCCAACAGCATATTTTCGATCTCCGCCAGGCCGGCTCCGATGGACGGCGCGAACTCGTTGAGGACGCTTTGCGTGATGGCGCCCGAGACAGTACTCATGTTGGATTCGTATACCACGACAGGCACCGGATGAGTGGAGTTCTGTATGGCCAACTGGTCAAGATAGACCATGCCACCATTCACAGTTTGCGGATTGCCGTCGATCGTAAAGTAGCTGGAGCTCACGCCCTCGGCGTTACCAGACGGACTGAAGAAAGCCTGCGGCTCGGCCAGGAGCGGCCTGAACAGATCATTATTGTCCGCGAAGCTGTTAACTTCATACATCATGTAGGGGGCAATCGCAAAGGAGTCGTTATTGTCGGTGCTGTCCTGAATCTGCTGGTTCAACCATGGATTCGCGGCTTGTCCACCGAGGACCAGGTCGAACGAAGAAGCACTATAAGCCGGATCGGCCCGCATCGCGGCAAAAATGGTCTGGGCCCGTGCGCCGTATGCAGCGGGACTTTCAATACTGCCGCCGCGGAACGTGCTGTTCCACGCCTCATTGCCGAATTCAAGATGGATCTTCGGCAAGACGCTGGTCCACGGCTCAACCTGTCCCTGTGCGGCTCGTTTAGACCCGTACGTCGTGGTAGGGGCGCTCCCGAGGTATTCGATCAAATTTGCGGCATCAGTGGTACTGAAGGTGCTCGGCACAACAAACCATGGCTCCGCTCCGATCGTCTGGCAGAGCTGAAGGAAATCGTACAGACCGTATTCGATGCTAGTGGCCGACGTAGAGTAGGCCGAGTATCCGGACGGCATACGCCCAAAAGGTCCTGCTATAAGGTTGTCGAGGGTATCGCCTAATTGGTTTCCAGACCAGAAACGCAGAACACCTGGATTGAGCGCGGTCAACGTTGCGACCACGGCGTCTCGAAATGCAGTCGGGTTGGATGGAGAACTCGCTTGGAGACTGACGTCGTCGAGATAGAAAGAGTCCTTTCCGACTGTGGCAAATTCAAGATCGACCGTCCCCACAGCCGAACCGGTCTCCGAAGCGGTGAATGTGAGAGTGTAAGTCTGCCAAGATTTGGAGAGCGAGACTGTTTGGCTCAGGTAAGTCTTGACCCCCTGTCTGGACACGCTTACGGCGACCGAGTTGCTGCCTCCGGTTCCCTTTGCCAGAAACGATACCTCAAAGGTTCCGTCGAGCTGGATGAAGGAGCGGCCACTCGTCGAATCGAAATACGAATCGAGAACGGCGGAATCGGCAGCTGTGGGCGCGGTCAGGGCAATCGTTTGGGATCCGGCGGTTCCAGGCGGCAGATCGGTTTGATTCGTGGTAGTTGCGCCCTTGCCGGAGGTCGTTGTCCACCATCCCGCGGCCGCGTTGCCCGGTACGGTCTGCCGAACTATCACGAAGTCCCCTGCCGCTGGAGCGACCCCGAGGGGTGCGGAAAGAGTGAGAACACCACCTCGCGAACTCGTCGCTGCCGTATATTTGCTCACGGTCCCAGTTAGCCCATTGGCCGCGCCATAGAAGAATTCAAACGTTGCGCCGTTCCAGAATCCGGCCGGCCACGCGGAATACAAATCGCTATCCACGCATGTCGTCACCGAACCGGAGGCACACTCGATTATGGACTGGTAGATTTCACCTTCGAAGCCTGGATTCTGCAAGACCAGGTTTTGCATCATCTGGCCGGAGTCCCAGAAGTTGTGCATTCCAAGGTTGATCCCAAAATGTTTAACCGTGGGCTGCAAAACAGTAGTTCCTATCGCGATCTGAGTACTAGTTGCTGCAGCCTGCAGTGTGAACGACGTCACTAAAGACAGCAAGAAAGCTAACACAGCGGTTTTAGACTGACCGCGCTCTAGATGAGCAACCATTTTTTTTTGTTTCATTTGTAGATCCTTTACCGGCGTCAGCAGCCGGCTGCCTTGCGTATGTCAAACGTTCATTCGTGCTCTTTCTGTTGGGAAGAGCCCGGATGATAGTACTACGGCCTCAGTAGTAATGGTAGTACTATATCCAAGGAAAGGCAACTGAGGAAAGTGCTGGGGAAGCAATCCTTCTCACCCGGACGACGATAAGGCAACCCAACTATGCACCAGCGTTGGATTTTGATCAGCGTGGGACTCCTGTTAATGTTTAGCAGTGAGGACGAAGGCGCGGCGATTCAGGACACCGACATCGCGATCACAACGATCGTAGAGCAGTCCCCGGTTCAGCGCTTCGGCATCAATCTGGGCGGAACTGCTTACTACGATGCTGGACAGATGATGAAAAACCTCGTCTTCGCAAATCCAGGTTTCGAGGGGCAGATCTATCAGTCCACGATTCGATGCGGCATTGCATCAGCTAACGAGTGCGAGGACCACAACACCGGTTCGGGCTGGCCGGATGGTTTTTGGAATGGCGCGAGTTTTGAGTTCTTTTATGGCGCTGCGAAGGGACGAACAGGCACTGTTTCTTCATATTCGGCCGGCCGAGATAAGCGCGGCGGTCAGTTCACTTTTTCCGAGCCCGGTCCGGTACCCGCCACCGGCGACTATATGATTGTGCGCCAAAGCATGCCTGGTTCGGCTGCCGCTGGCTGGACGCCGGCGGTTTCCGGAGGCGGGTCGATTGCAGCCGAGACTACCGATTTGCCGCCGCAAACGGCTGGGAAGCGGGCATTGCGCCTTATGTCCCCGGCTGGAGGACAAGCTTCCATCACCACCTATTTCGACACGCTTGAGGGACGCTCATTTCTTCGGATCAATGGCGCATACGAGCTACGCTTCAAGGCGAAGGGGACCAGCGGTGGTTTAGGGCTTGCCCGGAAATCCTCGATCTCTGTGGTTCTTCAGCGGCTGGCTCGGCCGAAAATCACGTATATTACCGAGAACGTAGATTTAGATAATGGCTGGAAGAGCTACACGCTCCATTACAGGGCGTCGGAGACTGGTAGCGAGATAGGTCCGATCATGCTCCGGTTCAGCGCGGTTGGAGATGACACATTTCTGCTGGACGACATCGATCTGACTGAAGAAAATACCGATCCAAGCAACGCTACCCAGTTTCGCGATCAAGTGGTCGACGCCCTCAAGACCCTCAAACCGGGAATTCTCCGTTTTTGGGGGGGACAACTGGGCGAAACACTCGATAATCTGCTCGCTCCGCCGTTCGGCAGGCAGCGGTCCGGCTACTCAGCCTGGTATCGGGAGCCGTACGCAATTTCTTACGGACTGCAGGAGTTTCTCGAACTCTGCCAGGCTGTCGGGGCCGATCCCTGGTTTGTAGTACCAATAACATTCAGCACGACCGAAGCGGCTAAGTTGATCGAGTATCTTGCCGGCAGCCCCGCAACTCCCTATGGAGCGATACGCGCTGCGCGGGGTCATTCAGCGAAATGGACCGAATGCTTCCACAAGATCCATCTCGAATTTGGCAACGAAGCGTGGAACGCCATCTTTAAAGGAGGCGCGATCGAATACCCGGAGCCTTATGGCAACAGGGCGCAAGATATCTTCCAATCGATGCGGGACGAACCCTCCTTCCAAGCCTCTTCGTTCGATCTGATCCTGGGAGGACAGGCACAGTGGCCGGGAAGAAACGCGACCATCCAGAACAACTGCAACAACAATGACTCCTTTGCCGTAGCCACCTACATGATGGGCACGGTGGACAGTTACAGCAACACCGAGAATCTCTTCGGCCCCACCTTTGCCGAGCCGGAGGCATTTGTACAACGCGATGGAGTCGCTGAGAACGTGAAGGGAGGAGGAATGGTTTATGAGGACCAGAAAGCGATTCGGTCCTCGGCGCATCCAGTTCCGCTGGCCGTCTACGAAACCAACCTGAGCACGGTTCAGGGTACGATTCCGCAAAGCATCCTTAATCATTACGTCACATCGCTTGGCGCCGGCCTTGCGGTCGCCGACAACATGTTGCTTGGCCTGCGTCAGTTCGGCATCGTTACTCAAAACGTGTACACTCTGCCGCAATATGAATACAAGCGTTCCGACGGCAAAAGGGCCCTTCTTTGGGGCGTAGTAGTAGACATGGGCAACAGCAATCGCAAAAGGCCCCAATACCTGGCGCTGCAACTGCTAAACGAGGCCATCGAGAATGGAGCAAGCATGCTGCGAACCAAACACAGCGGCGCAGATCCAACATGGAACCAGCCCCTCGAGAATACGGTGCAAGTAAATGGAGCGCACTACTTGCAATCGTTCGCGTTCGCTGACGGCGACCGGCGCTCTGTCATCGTTTTCAACCTGGCCCGTGAGTCCAGTTTGGGGATAACATTCAGCGGCGCAAACGCACCCTCAGGGCGCGTCGAGATGCAGCAACTTACCTCAGCCAACATCACAGACACCAACGAAGATGCGCAAATTGTCGATATCCATGGGCGGTCGCTGACAAACTTCGATCCTACAACCCCGATGCCTTTACCCCCATATTCCATGACGGTCCTCCGTTGGTCTGAGTCCAGATAGAAGGACGTTGCATGAAAACATTAACATTACCCAGCGAGCAAACGCCTATACAGAAGAGAGCATATAGTGTCCGCTCTGGAGCGAGGAGATCGAAACTGTTCAGGGTCGGAACCTGGTTAGCCGCCACCGGACTGCTCGTCATCGCGGTGGCCGCCATGGTCACCCAGGCCAAACGTCGGATGGAAATCCAAACAGTGTCCGACGAACAGAAGATCGCCAGATCGTTGGAGATTATTCGCACCAGCACGCCGACCGACCGGAAGGTTTTAAGAGTGCTCTTTTATGGGCAATCGATCACCAGAAGTGGCTGGCACAAGTCGGTTGTCGAACATTGGCGACAGAATTATCCTTACACCGATTTCGAGGTTCAGAACCGTGCGTTGGGAGGATTCGCTTCACAAGCGCTGGTGCGGGCGACCGAACAGGATATTCAGGCTTTCTATCCCGACCTGGTCATTTTTCATGTGTACGGCGACCACCGCGCCTACGAGCGGATCATTCGCTTAATCCGATCCCTCACAGCGGCCGACGTTATCGTGCAGACTGACCACGGCGAGGCGCTTCCCGACCCTCCGTGCGCTGAAGGCCTGCAAATGACGCTACGCCGGCAACCAGGCTGTTCCGGAGTGGGTTGGGTACACCAGCGGCTTTGGAACGATGAGATGTCGTATCACAAGATTCCGGCCTTTGCGAACAAATACGGTCTCGCATTCGAGCCGCAACGGGACTGGTGGCGTGATTATCTGGTCAGCAAGCACGTAGAACCCAGGTCATTGCTGGAGGACGACGTTCACCCGAACGTCGCAGGCAAAGAGCTGATTGCCCAGTTCTTCAATCGTTATTTCGATAACCTGATTGAACATTGGAATGGAGAGACGGGAAATAATGTTGTCTCCTTCCCCGCCAATTCAATAGAAAACGCCGGCGGCCAAAATACGTTTCAGTTCGACGGCAACCGCCTCGAGCTGCTATCGAATAAAACCCTGGCCTCTTGGCCAGCAGCAACCGTTGATGGAGTATCGCCGAAGGACATCGACGGGTGTTACCAGGTGACACGCGCCAGTTCCATCCGAACAGTGCCCGACTGGCCGGCGGTGCGCCGCATTACGGTCCGGCGTGATCACACTCCCCAAGACTGGACTGCGACTCTGGTAAACCTCTCTCCGGATCAGAAGGCATTCGATTTCACTGTGAAGGGATCAGTGACAGGGGCTGACGGCTATGGAAGTTCCGGGAGCAACTTCGTATCTAATTCCGGCCGATTTAGCATTGAGGCAGACGACTGGATGGTTGAACGAGCCTTCCAGGAAAAACATATTCCGCTGCAGGCGCCCCTAGAAGCGCACTGGTCGCTCAACTACGTCTGTGGTGGTGAACCTGAAATTATTGGCCTTGGAGATGGGTCCATGCAGTACCGTTATGTCATCGCTACTGGCTTGCCCAATGGAAAGCACACAGTGAAGCTTTCGTCGCTCCCAGGCGGCCGTGCGGATGTTACCGAATTTCGCGCCTATAGGCCACCGCTGCATGAAAAGTGATTGGCCTTCTTCGCGTCGCGCCTAGTTATAACAGTACCTCAAGTTTTTAACCGCTTACCTGCCCGAATTAACCTTGGATCAAAACAAGCATGGCAACCGCCGGGGCTAAACTCAGTCCGTTCGTTCAAGATCCGATCTCCCAGCGAGCCGCCGAAACTCTTGCCGTTTCGCCGTCACACGTCCGGAATGCCATGTTTGCCCGCCGGTTCATGGTGGTCCTTATCGACTTGTTGTCCATCTGGTGCGGCGGCCTCATCGCAATCGCACTGCGCTTCCCGCTGCGCAATGAGTGGTCGGTGGGGACTCATGCAGCATTTCTCCTCCTTTATTCAGGCCTCATCATCCTGTTCTGCAATACCCAAAAGCTTTACTCGGGTGCTCAGTTCCGCTCAAGTAAACAGGAAACCATGGCCATTACTCGAGCTATGGCATTGGCGAGCTTACTCCTGACCACCGTCATCTATGCGTCAGGACTGAAGACTATTTCGCGCTTTGTTGTTACGCTTACCATGCTGCTGGGCCTCGTGACCATTGCTGGATCACGTTACTTGCGCCGCCGAAGACTGCAGAGCGCCGCAGCCGACGGCTTCATCTGCCGAAACGTCCTGATTGTCGGCACCGACCTTGCCGCGCAAGCCCTGCATGAGTATCTGCAACAGCATCGCTATCTCGGCTATGTGGCTGTGGGCTTCATCGCCGCCGACGCGAATGATGTCCACTTGACAAAAGACGTACTTGGCTCCGTGCGCGACTTGGCCGAGATCGCCCGCGCACGCTTCATCGATGAGGTGATCATTTCCACCGACAACCGCGCCGCCGTTAAATTCGCCATCGCCGAGGCACGCGCCTGTGGGCTCGGGGTTCGCGTGGTTCCCGATCTGTACGATGGCCTCGCCTGGGGCGCACCGGTCGAGTATGTAGGATTGTTGCCCACCATCTGCCTCAATCAGAAGCGGATCCCTGCGTTGACCTTGATGATTAAGCGCGGCATGGACGTTATCCTTTCCTCCGCCGCGCTACTGGTTCTTTCGCCGTTAATCGCAGCCGTCGCCTTGGCCGTCAAATTCGATTCGCCCGGCCCCGTCTTCTATACTTCCGACCGTGTCGGTCGCAAGGGCAGAAGGTTCGGATGCCATAAAGTCCGGACAATGGTCCGCGACGCAGACAACATGCTTGCTCAACTTCGGCACCTCAACGAGAGGGACGGAGTTCTTTTCAAAATCTCGAACGACCCTCGCATTACCCGGGCTGGACGTTTCCTTCGTAAATACAGCCTCGACGAACTGCCTCAACTTTGGAACGTATTGAAGGGCGATATGAGCCTGGTTGGGCCTCGCCCACCCATCGCCGCCGAAGTTCGGCAATATCAGCTTGATCATCTTAAGCGGCTGGATGTCATGCCGGGCATCACCGGATTGTGGCAGGTGGAGGCCCGCAGCAACCCCTCGTTCGCCAGCTACATTGCCCTCGATATCGAATACGTCGACCGCTGGAATCTCCTCCTGGATCTTAGGATCCTACTGAAAACGGCCGCGGTGGTTGTCGCGGGAACCGGACGATAAGGTAAGTTCCAGCAACATTTTCCGATTGGTGGAGGTATTGCCAACATGTTCCCAGATGCTCACTCACATCGTACGCCGACAGCGGTCATAACCGTCCCGATGTTCAGCGTGCTCGTTCGCGGACTCTGGTTCCTGCTGCTCGCCAGCACTCTGGTTTCTGAACTTGTTCCACTCTCTGTGGCGTTCGAAGCCCAATTCTCGACATTGACATTCCATTCCTATGAGGCCGCGAAGCTGATAGCATTTTTCGTCTTCGGCTTCCTGACGCCGCTCGCTTGGTGGCGCTACAAGACCTTGGGTGTAGGAGTCCTCTTCGCTATCATTACCACCGCGGTTGTCGAACTGGGGCAGGCCTTCATCCCCGGTCATCGTACTAGCGCGATCGAACTAGGCGTAAAGCTTCTTCTCCTGTTGACCGGGTTCGCGGCCGCGTTGGACATCCGCAAGTATCAGAACTTTAACGCCGGACCCCTGGGCGTGCGCTTTTCATCGCGCCATTGGTAACATTCTCGCTCCCCAATCCTGCCTGTAATCTCAACATAACGGCGGTCTTATGCGCGACGATTCATTAATACATCCCAGCCGGTACACTCTTCTAGGCGTCGAGTGCGACGCATTAACGATACCTGAAGTACTGGAGAGATTCGAGTACGCGATCAATGCGGACCAGCCGAATCTCATAATCGGGAATCACAATCTCCATAGCATCTACCTCTTTCAACGTGAACCGCGAATGCAGCAGTTCTATGATTTGTGCAACGTGATCTACATCGATAGCATGCTTCTCATTTTTTTGGGCAAGCTACTCGGATTGCCCTTAGAACGGAAACATCGAACGGCTTTCCTGGATTGGTATAAGGACTTTCTATCGTTAGCGGAAGCCAGAGATTGGAGAATCTTCTATGTGGGCGGTCGCCAAGAGTCCTTGAAGAAGGGAGGGGAGTGGTTCCGCAGTCATTATCCAAAACTGTCGATCCGTTTCCACCACGGATTCTTCACTAGTTGTCAGCTTCCCGCCCTTTACGATGAGATTCGCGAATTCGGGCCTCATATCCTGCTAGTCGGAATGGGAATGCCGCGCCAAGAGGAGTGGATCCTTTCCGCTCGCGAAAATGTGCGCACCAATGTTATTGTGAACGGCGGTGCGATGATAGAGTACCTGATGGGTGACCTGAAAGCCACTCCGCGCTGGCTTGGCCAGCTTGGGTTGGAATGGATGTTTCGGCTTGTAATGGAGCCGCGGCGTCTTGCACGCCGCTATTTAATAGAGCCGCTCTACCTCCTGGATCTGCTGGCTCGGGATCTCGTGACGGCGTGGAATTGGCGAGGTGTGCAGGCCCAGGCACGGCGATTCCGAAATCCTGGGCGCTGAGCGACCAAAGTCGCGATAACAGCACGTCAGAACGATGCCGCATCGAGCGCCCCCCCTCGCACTGTTCCTTTCGATTGGGGCATATCGTATATTCTCCAACAGGGAGTACCGTCCGCAATACCGGTGCGAATAATCAGCAAATTTCGTTTCTGCCAAATTGAGGAGTCGGATTGGTCCGATTAAGTCTGATCTCAACCTTCCTGGAGCGGGCTACCACGCCGGGTTTCGGACAGAAACTTCTCCGACAGATTGCATGCCTGGCATTCCTGTGGATTATCGCAACATTAGTAATGTATGTAGGGGCTCCTTTTTGGATGGTCATGCTCCTTGCGTTATTCGCAGCGCTGTCTGCATCTCTGTATTTGATCACGTATGCCTATTGCCACTTTGGAAGAAAGAGAAAAACAGCTCCACGGTGGGAGATAGCGTACCTACCGCGATATAGCGCCGGTCGCGCGTATGGCGAGGGCCAAGGTTGCACAAATGGTGTTCGTTACTGGTTCGGCCGTGACCTGATGCAGACGCTGGGATACGAGACATGGGAGCCGTTTGCGGATACAATCCATCGCGCTATTGACATCTGCGCGACCTTGGAAATTTCGGTTGCCGATAACTTTACGTGGACCAAGCGGGAAATCAACGGTTGGGAGTGCGATGACTTCAAGCTGTCCGCATTTGCTTGCTGCCTGACCGCGCTCAACGGGGACACGAAGAAGGCGCGTGTAGCAGCCGCGCAGGCATTGCTTCATCGTTCTGATAAGAGCGAGATTGAAGAGCTAATGTCTTAGATATTGAGCATCGAAATCGGTGACCATGCGCAAGGATTGCTGAAACATTGAACTACCACGCGGAAGCGGCTCATCGCGCGGCGTGTCTCGCTCGAAGCGTTACGTCCATCTTGGAATCTGGATCAGCTCGCAGGCCCGGCGCACGCTGGCGTCACGCCCACTTCGTGCTTGCCACCCTCAAATCCGCGAGCTCTACCAGTTTTTCGCGATTGTCAACACCGGTCTACAATTGGATCTTGACCTGATGGTATGGACTCGGCCCGCGTAGCAGTATTCGCTAAGGTGGCGAGCAAAGGAGATCCATGCCAGCAACGAGCATTGTAGGTCTTGATACCGCGAAGAATGTGTTTCAACTCCATGGAGCCGATCACGAATGCCACCAGCACCAATAGGCGCAAGGATTTCTTAGGGTCCCAAACGTGTCCCAGCGGTAAGGGCCATGGGTGTTGAACAATTTTACTCCCGCAGGCATCCTCAGATCCTGGTTAACGCGCTCTGCTTCCATTGAGAATCCTTCCTGGCCACTGTCTGTATCGGGGACGTTACAGGAGTTGGAAGAGATTGACCAGCAGAGATCGTAATGCGGCTAGTCCGCCGAGCCAGTCTTCTTACTGCGCCGCTCACCGCTTCAGCAGCTCGGTCCAATTCACCACCACGTGGTACGGGCGCGAGGCCGGCGAGACGGCGGCTATCCCTTCTTCGATTCCTCGAGTGTCTGTCATCATGGCGGGCACGCTCCTGAACACGGGCCAGGAAAATTTCGGCCGTGATCGGGAGCTGAATGGAGCGCTCCAGAACGGACATTCTCCGCTTGGTGCTGCTTAACATAAGGATCTTCCATGCGCTGAGTTTCCTCCTAGGTCTTATGCATCTGCTTGGATGCTTCGCTGGCCCGCTCCAGCTCCGACAGACGCGCCTCAATGTCGTCGAGCTCGATGGCCTTCGCGGTATGGCTCAACACGCTATCGGCGGCTCGCACCTTCGTTGACGCCGGTGTGTTCGAGTCCACCATGACCTTCAGCAGCGTCGTCACAGCGGCGCTCGATGCTTGTTGGAGCCGGGCGATAGATTGTCCGAATGCG
>Ga0182015_10000843_pt1 | contig 42583 bp, 42 predicted proteins | sample 712P3MmetaG_FD_120478 | JGI IMG/M metagenome (GOLD analysis project Ga0182015, IMG submission 120478) | Permafrost microbial communities from Stordalen Mire, Sweden - 712P3M metaG | ecosystem: Environmental > Terrestrial > Soil > Wetlands > Permafrost | place: Sweden: Stordalen | collected...
GCAGGCAGAAGAGGCGTTGCTTAAAGCAGGGGCGCTGCAGAACGCGATCTTTAACAGCGAAAATTTCTCCAGCATCGCCACCGACGAGAAGGGCGTCATTCAATTATTCAATGTAGGCGCTGAGCGCATGCTGGGCTACACGGCCCTCGAGGTGGTGGACAAGATCACCCCCGCCGACATTTCCGATCCGGGGGAAGTGATCGCGCGCGCCAGGGCATTGAGCCTGGAGCTGGCAACCGTGATTACGCCGGGCTTCGAGGCGCTGGTCTTCAAGGCCTCGCGCGGCATCGAAGATATTTACGAGCTGACTTACATCCGCAAAGACGGCAGCCGCTTTCCGGCGGTGGTGTCGGTTACAGCGCTGCGCGACGATCTGGGCGGAATCATCGGCTATCTGTTGATCGGCACCGATAATACCGCGCGAAAGCAGGTGGAAGCCGAGCAGAAGCAGTTGGATCAGCGCCTGCGCGACCAACAGTTTTACACGCGCTCTCTCATCGAATCCAACATTGACGCGCTGATAACCACCGATCCGGCCGGCATCATCACCGACGTCAACAAGCAGATGGAGGCGCTCACCGGTTGCACGCGCGATGAGCTGATCGGCGCGCCGTTCAAGAACTACTTCACCGATCCTGAGCGGGCCGAGGCGGGCATCAAGCTGGTGCTGAGCGGAGGTAAGGTCACCGACTATGAACTTACGGCGCGTGCCAGGGATGGCAAGGAAACCGTGGTGTCTTACAACGCGACCACGTTCCACGACCGCGACCGGAAGCTTCAGGGAGTGTTTGCCGCCGCGCGCGACGTCACGGAGCGCAAACGCTTTGAGCGCGCGCTGCAGGAAAGCAACGTCGAGCTGGAGAGAGCCAAAGCGGCGGCGGAAAAAGCCAACCTCGCGAAATCGGACTTCCTGTCCAGCATGAGCCATGAGCTTCGCTCGCCGCTGAATGCGATCCTCGGTTTCGCCCAGCTCATCAACTCCGATTCGCCGCCGCCTACGCCCGCTCAGACGGCCAGTATTGACCAGATTCTCCATGCGGGATGGTATCTGTTGGAGCTGATCAACGAAATCCTGGATCTCGCGCAGATCGAGTCCGGCAAGCTGGCGCTATCCAGGGAACCGACGTCGCTGGCCGAAGTGATGCTCGAATGTCAGGCGATGATCGAGCCGCAAGGGCAAAAACGCGGCATCAAAATGACTTTTCCCCAGTCCGGCATCCCTTACTTTGTGGATGCCGATCGGACTCGGTTGAAGCAGGTTCTGATCAATCTTCTTTCCAACGCGATCAAATACAACCAGGCCAATGGAACTGTGGTCGTGGATTACGCGGCGAGCACCCCGGGCCGCCTCCGCGTCAGCGTCAGGGACAGCGGCGCTGGGTTGACTCCGGACATGCTGATGCAGCTTTTTCAGCCCTTCAACCGTCTGGGACGAGAGACCAGCCGGGAGGAAGGCACGGGCATCGGCCTGGTAATGAGCAAGCGATTGGTTGAACTGATGGGAGGCACCATTGGCGTGGCCAGCACGGTGGGGTCGGGAAGCGTGTTCTGGTTCGAACTGAACGCGGTTGGTGCTCCACAACTTGGAGACGCTGACCCAGCCACCCCCGCGGCAATTGCCGAAGCGCCCGTTCAGCAGGGGGCGGCGCTGCGCACGCTGCTCTACGTTGAGGACAACCCGGCAAATCTGAAGCTGGTTGAGCAGCTAATCGATCGCCGCCCCGATATGCGCCTGCTGGTTGCCGGAGACGGAGATCTGGGTATCCAGCTTGCACACGCCAACCATCCGGATGTGATCCTGATGGACATCAATTTGCCAGGCATCAGTGGCATCGAAGCCCTCAAAATCCTTCGCGAAGACCCCGCTACCGCGCACATTCCCGTGGTTGCCCTCAGTGCCAATGCGATGCCTCGCGACGTCGAGAAGGGCCTGCAGGCGGGATTCTTCAGGTATCTAACCAAACCGATCAAGGTGAATGAGTTCATGGATACTCTGGACGTCGCACTGCAATTCGCGGAACAAACGGCCGGTCAGGCCAAATGAATCGGGACCGGGATCATGGTCAGCTCAGCCGATATTCTAAACGCTAGAATCCTGGTCGTTGACGATCAAGCAGCCAACGTTTGTCTGATTGAGGGCATGCTGCGCGTTGCCGGCTATACTTCGGTTCAGTCCACGACCGATCCGAACGAGGTCTGCGAACTCTACCGCCAGAACCATTACGGCCTGATCCTGCTGGATCTCCAAATGCCCGGCCTGGACGGCTTCCAGGTGATGGAAGGCCTGAAGGAAATCGAAGGCGACGGCTATCTTCCGGTCCTGGTGATCACGGCGCAACCGGGTCACAAGCTGCGCGCTCTCGAAGCCGGCGCTAAAGATTTCGTCAGCAAACCGTTTGATCTAGCCGAACTGCGGGCGCGCGTCCACAACATTCTGGAAGTGCGTCTGCTGCACCTGGAAATGAAGAACTGCAACAGAGTGCTGGAGGAGACGGTGCGGGAACTGGAGGAAAGCCGCGAAGTAATTCGTCTCAAAACCCTGGAGGAGCAAAAGAAGCGTGAGCAGGAATTAGCTTTGGCGCAAGAAACCCAGGAAAGCCTGCTGCCCCGTTGCCTGCCCCAGTTCGAGAATTTTCGCATCCACGCTTTCAACACTCCGACGCGTTACGTGGGAGGAGATTTCTACGATTTTCTGCAACTGAGTTCGGGGGAATGGATGGGAGTTCTAGCGGATGTCTCCGGCAAGGGGATGCCCGCGGCCCTGCTAAGTTCGATGGTACTGGGCGCTCTCAGCATGGAATTCCGCTCAGGGAGTCAACCACAGGAAGTCTTGCAGCGGGTAAACTGCTTGCTTTGCGAAAAATCTCTCCCTTTCCAATTCGTCACGCTCTTTCTCTTCTTGCTGAGCCCGGATGGCATAGGGCAGTTCATCAGCGCGGGACATAATCCGGCCTATCTGTTCCGCTCCGCCACGGGAATGATCGAGGAGTTGGCCCCCGACGCCTGCGTTCTGGGGATGTTCGATTCCTCCTGCTATGAATCCCGCAGGTTCCATCTCGACACAGGAGACATTCTGGTGGTGTATTCCGACGGACTCACGGACGCGGAAAACCCCCGGGAAGAAATGTTCGGCGAGAAGAGACTGCTGGAAATCATTCAGCGAGAGGGCCCCTCGGGAAGTCACGCGGTTGAGCAGAGTTTCTTGAAAGCCGTCCAGGACTTCACCGAGGGCCGGCCGCAAACGGACGACATCACCTTCGTGGTCGTCGAAAAGTGTCACTGACTCTGCGCAGCGCGGACGCGGGTTTCCAATCCCCCGGCTCCCCAGTCTGGATTCGAACCACGAGCTTGACAGTTTCTAGAAGTCTCGCAACTTATTGATTCTAGAAAATCGCTGAAGTCACCTAAGGCGTCAAGGACAACCTCTCGGTACAGAATCGGTACAATTGGCATACGCAAGACGGCGTCAAGAAACTCTATATCAGAGTGGGGATCGCTTTCGATTCCTTCCTGATCAGCGCGCGCAAGGCCTGTCCAGAAAGCGATAGTTGTTAGGGTCAAGCAGCAACTTGGAAACGCTGATGTCCTGGCCTTCAAATTCGAAAGGGGCCTGCGTCCCGGCCGCAGCCGTATGACTGGGTGAAATTTTCGCGATAAAGGTTGTGACCAGGCCGTTTTACCTGAAGCCCGTAATGTCATTCTATGCCTTCGTGGTCGGCCACGCGCGGAACAACACTGTGGCACCTTCTCATAAGCCAGCATGGATTCCACCTTCGAATCTATGCTCTGCACGCTTCTAATAACAGCGTCAATGAGTTCGGCGCGCTCACGAGCGCATAGCTTCGGGCTATAGGTACAAGACTCATCCACGGACGAGACAATCGTCTTCTAAATCATTGAAGCCAAGGAGTGGCTCCCCAGGCTGGACGCGCTTTGAACTCTTGCGGCTCAAAACGCGGTGTTGGTCAAATCTGGGTTGTTTTACGGTAACCACCGTGCGCTCCCGTGCTAGGGCATAATAGAGGCCGGATAGATGAACCAGATGCTCCAGCTTGGCGACACCCAAGTCGACGGCCCGACGCTCGCAGAAGTGTGCCGCCGCTACGGTGTCAAGGAACTGTCTCTGTTCGGGTCGGCGGTCCGCGGCGAGACGCGTCCCGAGAGTGACATCGACATCATGGTGGAGTTCGAGCCCGGGGTACGCGTCGGTGTGATCAAGTTCGAATCGCTCGTTGAGGAGCTGGAGTTGCTCGCTGGGCGCAGAGTCGATCTCGTTACCAAGGGCGGACTGAAGCCCTGGATACGCCCGCACGTTCTCAAAGATGCCCGGGTCATCTATGCGGCATGAGCCGTCGTTCCTGAAAGACATCCTCTCCGCCTGCCGCAAGATTGAAGCGATCGTTGCGGCAACCTCCGAAGATTCATTCCTCAGAGACGAGGTTTTGCCCGCAGCGGTCCTTCATCACCTGACGGTAATCGGCGAGGCGATCAGCCGCTTGTCTCTTGAGTTGAGAGAACGCCACCCTGAAGTGCCGTGGAGACAAATTATTGCGGTGCGGAACAGAATCGCGCACGCCTATTTTGATCTGGATTGGCAGATCCTCTGGGACGCGGCCACTGATGACATTCCCAAACTCCGCCAGCGTGTTCTCGACATCCTCACAACGGAGTTTTCAGATTCTGGAGTCGATTGAAGGGAACCATGCCGGACATGGCTTTTTATTGCCTTCAGGCGAATGGCACACACGCAAGGCTGAGCACGCCCACCCCGACTGGGTGCCCGGCTGGATGCACCGGTAATCGTTTAAGATTTCTGCGATCGCCGGCGCCGCACCCCAATGAACATTGCACCAGAAGCAACACCTAGCAGCCCGAAAGTTCCCGGCTCAGGGGCCGCCGAGGACTTGCCCGGCGTGCCCGGAGTAATATCCAGGGACAGGAACTGAGCCGTCGGATCAATCTGCTCGATACAACTTGCATACCTTTCACCGGCGGTGCAGTATCCCACATCCAGTACGAAGGAGAGCGAGGACGACGACGGCAGCCCGAACAAGGAATCGAAAGTCGAGATGTTCGCACCAGAAGTGATCGAGCTGATCTTGAGAGTCCCGTCGATGTCGACTCCATCAAAGCCGATGCGCGGCGTGGAGTCCGAAGCGAGGCTAGTCAGGGCGAACGTTCCTGTCGCAGAATCCCCATGACTATCCGAAATTGAGAAGTCAAGTATAGGCGAACCGGAGGTCGTGATGGTACTCGGCTCGCCATCATACGAGAACGGCGATTTAGAGTCGTTGGGCATGCTGAAGGTGAACGTGTAGTTCGTCCCGCTTATGTCCTGACTCCCCGTTAGCGTACAGGTCGGATCCTTTCCCTTGGTGCAGTTATTGGAGCCTAGAGTCAACGTGCCCGGGTAGTTTCCGTTGAAGGAAACCGTATCGTTACTCGATGTAAAATCGACGCTCGAGGCAGACAGAATCAGCGGCGCGGTTGCTGCCAAAAGGGCTAACTGGAAAAATCGCATAATAAAGCTCTCCTGTAAGATCACATCCCATTTTGGGAGACGTCGCGTAATCTGGCATGAACTATTCGATCTACCTGACCGCTCGCTAGTACCATAGGCCCCTACTAATCGGTACTGGTTTCCGCGCCACAGGCGCCACCCCTGAGTACTGAATACCCTGTAGACTAACAGCAGGAAATCACTCTGCGGTAAATCCATCGGCGCGAGGTGAGAATGGCGCACATATCATTGAAGGTGAACGGTAAGGCTCATCTGGTTGACGTTGATCCGGAGTGCCCGCTTCTGTATGCGCTGCGGGACAACGCCGGCTTGAACAATCCACGGTTTGGATGCGGACTGGGGCAGTGCGGCGCCTGTACCGTGCTGGTGAATCAGCTTCCGGTGCGGTCGTGCATGCTTCCCGTGGCGCGCGCCAGCGGGAAAGAGATCGTCACGCTGGAGGGACTGGGAACGCCGGAGCATCCTCACCCGGTGCAGAAGGCGTTTATCGAGGCGCAGGCATTCCAGTGTGGATACTGCCTGAATGGCTGGGTGTTGGCCACCAAGGCGCTGCTCGACAAGCATCCCCATCCAACGAATGATGAAGTGGCCAGTGCGTTCGAGGGATTGATTTGCCGCTGCGGCAGCCATGCGCAGATCGCGGCCGCCGTGCGGTTGGCGGCGAGAGCGTAATTATGGCGTCCCCCATTACCGCATCGCGAAGAGGATTTCTCAAAGTCAGCGGCGGGCTCCTGATCGGATTCAGCTTGTCCGATTCTCGCGTGGTTCCTCAGCTAGTGGCCGCCGAAACATCGGCCAATCCACTGCCGGGCCGTTTGGACGCGTGGCTCCGAGTCGGGACGGACGGGAACATCCGCGTCTTTACGGGCAAGGTAGATATTGGGATGGGCGTGCAGACCGCGCTCAACCAGATTGTGGCGGACGAATTGGACGTCGCATTCGAACGCATTCAGCTTGTCATGGGCGATACCGCCGAGACTCCCGATCAAGGCGGAGTGGGCGGCAGCACGTCCATATCGGCCGGCGGAAAACCGTTGCGGAATGCGGCGGCCACTGCGCGGCTCATGCTGCTGCAGCTGGCGTCGGCGAAGCTTGGGGCGCCGCCGGAACAGCTTCAGGTGAAAGACGGTGTGGTGAGCGCAAGGGCCGATGCGTCCAAGAGTATCTCCTACGCCGCTCTAGCTGGAGGGACTGACCTGAACGAGGTGCTGCGCGTCTCGGGAGGCGGCTTCGCACTCAACGTGGAGGGCCGCGGGAAGCCGAAGGATCCGGCCAGCTACACCATCGTCGGGCAGTCCGTTCCGCGTATCGATTTGGCTCCGAAGATACTGGGGCGCGCGACGTACTCCACCGATGTTCGCGTTCCAGGAATGCTGCACGGCCGCGTGATCCGGCCAGCGGGCGCGGGGGCAACGCTCGAGAGCATCGACGAAAGTTCGGTGAAGCACATTCCCGGTTATGTAAAGACAGTGACGAAGGGCAATTTCGTTGGCGTAATCGCTGAGACTGAGTGGTCCGCGATTCGCGCCGCGAAGGAACTCAGGGTGAACTGGAGCGCCCCGGCAGCCGCGTTTCCTGACGACCTCTATCATCACATGCGGTCGGCGCAACCCAAAGCAACTCGGGAACAGCCCGCGCGTGGCGATGCCGCGGCAGCCCTCGCAAGCGCGGCGAAGAAAGTAGAAGCGAGTTATGAATGGCCCTTCCAGGCGCACGCAACAATGGGCCCGGGATGCGCCGTGGCGGATGTTCGCGCCGATGGCGTGACCACGGTGTGGAGCGGCGCGCAGAAGCCGCATGCTCTTCAAAAGGGGCTGGCGGAAATGTTGAGCTTGCCCGACGATCGCATTCGAGTGATTTGGGTGGAAGCGGCCGGTTCCTATGGACGCGCGGGCGATGAGGATGTGGCCGCCGACGCCGCATTACTTTCGCAGGCCGTTGGCAAACCGGTGCGCGTGCAATGGTCGCGCTCGGACATGACCGCGTGGGGCGGCAAGGGACCGGCGGTGATCGTGGATCTGGCGGCTGGCCTCGACGCGCATGGCGCAGTGACCGGACTGCAAATGACGTCGCGCGCTTTTTCCGGGACCGAGATTCTTCCGCAGCCCACCAGCGCGGGTAATATGCTGGCCGCCCAATTGATTGGGACGCCGAATACGACGGGTGGAGACGAGTTTGTCGGATGGGGCGGCGATTCATATTCGTACAACTTCCGGAACGTTCGGTCGGTGGGGCACATCATTTCACCTTTGTACGTGGCGGCTTCGCCGATGCGCACCACTCATCTGCGCGATCCCAACGGGCCCGCGGGAACCTTCGCGGGCGAATCCTTCATGGACGAGATCGCGGCAGAGGTGGGCGTCGATCCGATCGAATTCCGGCTCCGCTATATCGAGGACCCTCGCGCCAGGGCTGCTCTTGAGGCGGTCGCGAACAAGGCCAAGTGGCAATCCGGGCCATCGCCGAAGCGGCCTGCTGATTCGGGGAACGTTGTTTCAGGCCGCGGCGTAGCTCTGGCTCTGCGCGGTGGAACCGTTGTGGCGACTATCGCGCAAGTGGAAGTGGACCGGCGCAGCGGCCAGGTGCGGGTCAAGCGGCTGGTTTGCGTGCACGATTGCGGCCTCATCGTAAATCCGGATGCGCTGCGCGGGACCATTCAAGCGAATCTGATTCAATCCATGGGACGGGCGTTGAAGGAGGAAGTGACGTTCGACCGCAGCAACGTCACCAGCGTCGATTGGAACACGTATCCAGTGGCGCGATGGGCGGACATTCCCGAGATTGAGATCGTGCTGCTGAATCATCCCGAGAGCGCGCCGACGGGCGCCGGAGAACCGTCATCCCGTCCGACAGCCGCGGCCATCAACAACGCGGTCTTCGATGCCACCGGCGTGAGGATTCGCCGCGTGCCGTTGACGCCGGCGCGGGTCAAGGCGGCACTTGCTTAGCCGTCGGGCGCTGTTGATCGCTCCGTTCGCGCTGGCGGGTTCGGTCTCATTGTGCGCGTGCCGGGAGGACGAAGCGTCCGTCATTAACACGGGCGCCGACACGGGCGAAGAAGTCACCGTCGTCGAATTCAATGACGCCGGCGTGAACCTAGGTCCCACGCACGTCGCGAAAATGGTTCGAAGCAATGCCGACTGGCGGAAGCTGCTGAGCGCGGAACAATACTATGTCACTCGCCAGCAGGGTACGGACACCGCTTTTTCAGGGACCTATTATCAGATGCACGCCTCGGGACTTTTTCGCTGCGTTTGCTGCGGTGACGCACTCTTCAGCTCCGACACGAAGTTCGATTCCGAAACGGGCTGGCCCAGTTACTGGGCGCCCATCGCCCAGGAGAATGTTGGCACGCGCACCGACATGAGCATGTTCATCAAGCGAACAGAAGTCCATTGCACGCGCTGCGAGGCGCATCTCGGCCATGTGTTCAACGACGGCCCCGAGCCGACCTACCTGCGTTACTGCATGAATGAATCGTCACTGCGTTTCGTCCCCCACACAACATGAAGATTCTAATTCTAAGCTTGGCATTCGCATGGTCGCTCGCGGCGGCCACTGTTGACGGCATTCAAATCAACTCCGCATCCACCGGCAAGGGCCCGAAAACAGTGGTCCTGGTGCATGGCTGGACGTGCGACGAAACAGCCTGGAGCGAGCAAGTTCCCGTGCTCTCCAAGAAATATCGCGTGCTGACGTTGGACCTGCCCGGTCACGGCAAGAGCGGCGCGCCCGCCGACGGCAAGCTTTCGATGGACCTGTTCGCCCGCGCCGTGGAGGCCGTGCGAGCGGAAGCGAAAGCGGATCGAGTGGTTTTGATCGGGCACAGCATGGGAACGGCCGTGGTCGTGCAATACGCGCGCCTTTATCCGCAACACGTCGCGGCGCTGGTGTTTGTGGATGGGCTAGTGACGCTCGGCGGTGGCCGCAGGCCAGCTCCCAACCCCAGCCAGATGTCAGGGCCGGACGGACGGAAGAACCGGGAGGCGATGATCCGTGGAATGTTTTCCCCATCAACCACACCGGCCCATCAAACCAAGATCCTCGACATGATGCTGGCGGCGCCGGACTCCACGGCGGTAGGCGCGATGACCGCCACCTTCGATCCCGCCATCTGGAAAGGCGACGTATTAACGATGCCCATTTTGGGAATCTACGCCGACAAGTCGCCGTCCGGAAACCAGGCGTACATGAAGGATCATTTCCCGAAGATGGAATATCACGAAATCGCCGGGACGGGCCATTTTGTGATGCTGGATAATCCGCAGGAATTCAACACGCTTCTGCTGGCGTTCTTGAAGCGACAGAAATTCTAGCCAGCGGTCATCACAGCGGTTCTAGTTGCGGATCGACATCAGCGGCTCCCGGTTTCCCCATCAGTTCCAGATGACCTTTCACCAGATCGACGTCAGCGGGCGCGGGGTCCAGTTGCAGGTACTTCGCCATGTGCTCTTTGGCGCCCTTGGTATCGCCCTTCGCTTCAAGAATCCGGCCCAGCACGTATTCGGCGCGCGGTCGCTTGTGGCCCGCATCCAACCGGATCGCTTCTTGCACGCTTTCCTCAGCGCCGTTGTAATCCTTTAGCCCGTACTGCGCGACGGCCTCATGCAGGTAAACCTCTGGATAGGTGTGTCTGGGATCTGCCTTCATCAGCGCGGCAGCGGCTTTTTCCGCTCCATCCCAATCCTTCAGCTTAATGCACACTCGCACAAGCGTCACGTAAGGCGGAAGCAGCTTCGGATCGGATTCGATGGCGTGCTCATACGCAGTTCGCGCTTCCGGCCGCTTCTTCAGCCGTTCATCCACGACTCCAAGCGCGTGCCAGGCTGTCGCGAATTTTGGCGACGCAGCCACGGCGGCTTCCAGATGGCGCGCGGCCTCGGCGAAATCCGGCCCATTGTCCAGCGCCTTTATGGCCATATCCCAGTCCTTTTTCGAGCGTCCCGGTATGGCGCTTGCAATAATGATGATGGCGTAAGCATCGGCAGCCGAAGCGCTCAGCACTATTGGTGGAAGATCGAGGGTGGTGTGGGTGGTATCCACGCCGGAAACTTCGACCGAAGTGGATGTGTAACCGGCGTGCGTCGCGCGAATTTTGCAGTCGCGCGCCTCCAACGGGTCGATGTCCATGCGCCAGATATACTCGCCCTTCTTGTCGGTGACGGTCCCCGGCTTATCACCCGCAACGTCGCTACAGACTCGCTCAATGCCCATGCTGACGGGGGGCACCGAGCCATCCTGCATGACCACTTTGCCATGCAAAATGACCGGGTACGTGTCCGCGCATGCCGATCCGGTGAAGCCAAGGAATGCGGCCGCGAGGCTGACGCCAAGGTAGCTGCGCTTCGAAACCATGCCGCCTCCCACGCTGTGCGCTCCCGAGTAACTCCAGTTTATATATCACAAATGAGATCGGGCCGCGCGGGTATCACTGGAGAACGGACAAAGCATCCCGTCCGACGCAACCAGCGACGCCTTACACTAACAGAGTGACGGGCACGTGGTTTACCGCAAAGTCGCGCAAAATCCTTGTTTCCGTTTTGCTCATTGCGACCATTGCCGCCGGCGGTTGCCGCTCGAAGCCGCATCCGGAAGTCCGACACAACCAGGTCGGCTGGCGGCCCATCGGCAAATGGTCGGGCCGCGGGGACACGCAGACGGAGTCCTTCAACATCGAAAGCACCCAATGGCGAATTAAATGGGAGACCAAGGGCGCGGCATCCCCTGGCGCCGGCTCATTCCACGTCGTGGTGCACAGCGCGGTCAGCGGGCGTCCGATTCAGGATGCCGTGAAGCAGCAGGGGAACGGCCGCGGCGTCGCGTATGTGACCGAGGATCCGCGCCTGTATCATTTGGTTATCGACTCGGCGGGCGTGGATTGGTCTATCGCGGTGGAAGAAGCGGTGGTCGGCGACGTGCGGTAGGTGTATAATTTTGTCGGCCCTCAGCGTGTAAGGCCAACCATAGAGGTGACTTTTATGCCAGACAAGAGTCGCGCAGACCAGACAAGCGACGAGACACCACGGGGAGTCTCCCGCAGGGAATTGATCAAAGGCGTTATCGCGGCGGGCGCGGTGTCGTCAGGAGCCTATCTGTTCCGCAGCTCAATCGTGCGGGCCGATCAGGCGGCCGCGGGATCGGTGGAGCGGCTGGTGACCCTGAGCGTCAACGGCCAGCAACGGCGCGTGGACGTCATGAAGCAGGAAACCCTCGCCACCACGCTGCGCTACAAGCTGGGGCTCACCGGCACCAAGCTGGGGTGCGACCGTTCGGAATGCGGCGCCTGCACGGTCTTGATCGACGACGTTCCGCATTACTCCTGCTCGATCTTGACGCACACCGCGCGCGGCAAGCAGATCACCACCATCGAGGGGCTGGCCAGCGCCGACGGCACGCTGCATCCCGTCCAGCAGGGCGTCGTCAGCGAACAGGGCTTCCAGTGCGCCTTCTGCATGTCCGGCTTCATCATGGCGACCGTCGGATTCCTGAAGGTGAACCCCAATCCGACGCGCGCCGAACTGGCCCACGGCATTTCCGGCAACTTGTGCCGTTGCCAGGATTACGACAAGATCCTCACCGCCATGATGTGCGGCGCGGAGAATCTGAGAAAGGTGAGCTAACATGCCTGCCAAATCGACAATCAATCCGCTCGTCCAGAATTCTTCCGAGAAACCAGCGTACAAATTGATCGGCCAGAACTACACCACGCCCGACCTGGTGGCGAAGGTCACCGGACGCGCCAAGTACGCCGAGGACTATCGCGCCGAAGGCATGTTGTTCGCCAAGCTCCTGCTCAGTCCGGTGCCGCACGCCCACGTCCGAAGCATCGACGCGTCGGAAGCTCTCGCCATGCCGGGCGTGAAGGCGATTCTCACGGTGGACGATCTTCCAGCGCCCGCCGACGCCATGACGGATCTGGGTCAGGTGATCCCGGCCAACAAGCTGGGTGAGCGCGGGCTCACCAACGATCCGGTTTATCAGGGCGAGCCGATCCTTGCCGTGTGTGCGGTGGACGAATATACCTGCGCCGAGGCCATCGAAAAAATTCACATCGAATACGAGCGCCTGCCGCACGCTGTCGATCCGCTGGTCACGCTGCGGCCTGGAGCGGCCAATGCAAGAGTCGAGGGCAACGTGTGGGTCCGGCCAGATCCGCCGCCTCCGGTTAAGGGGCAGCCACCACCACCGCCGCCCGCGCCGCAGGTGCAAGAGCTCAAGTGGACCGCCCAGGATTTCGCGGATGCCAAGGACGGCCAGCTCCCCATGGGCAAGGCCACCGATCATTGGTCTTTCGGCGATTGGGAAGCGGGACTCAAGAACGCCGACCTGGTTCTGGACGAAACTTTTGTGACGCCCAATACCAGCCACCAGACGCTGGAAACCCGCACCGCGATGGCCTATTGGCAGAACGGCAAGGTCTACGTCCACTGCTCGACGCAGAGCACATCGCAGACCGTCCCGGCCTTGGCTCGCTGGCTGCATCTCGATATGAGCGACGTGGTGGTGATCAGCGAGTACACCGGCGGCGGTTTCGGCAGCAAGATCACCAGCGCGATTTCCGCCATCATCCCGGCGCTGCTGTCCAAGAAGACCGGCGCTCCCGTGATGATGCGCATCAGCCGCGAGGAAGAGCATTACATCGGCCGCGCGCGCCCCAGCATCCATGGCCGCCTCAAAGTCGGATTTACCAAGGACGGCCGGATCACCGCCATCGACATGTATGTGATTTGCGACAGCGGCCCTTACGATCCGCAGGGCGACGCCAATCAGTCGGGCCGCATGGTCTCGCTGATGTACCAGCCTCCGGCCATGCGCTGGCGCGGCCTTTCAGTACTGACCAACACTCCTCCGCGCGTTTCGCAGAGCCAGCCCGGCGGGTTCCAAGGGATCGTGCTGATGGAACCGATTATCTCCAAGGCCTCACGCAAACTCGGCATCGATCAAGTGGCGATTCACCGCATCAACATGCCGGAGGGTAAGGCGAACATCGGTCCGCCATTGCCAAACGGCAAGCGGCTTTACGTCACCAGCGCGTTTATCAAGGAAGCGCTCGACATTGGGCATGAGAAGTTCCGCTGGGACGAACGAAAAGCTCTGCCCAAGCGTAGCGGCACCAAGGCGCGCGGCATCGGAGTGGCCACCAGTTGCTTTGTCGGCGGCTCGGTCGGATTCGACGGGCTGTTCGTCATCAAGCCGGACGGGAAAATCTATATCCAGTCTGGCATCGGCAATCTGGGAACCGAATCGGTCAGCGATTGTCACCGCGTCACTGCGGAAATCCTCGGCGTACCTTGGGAGAAATGTGAAATCACCTGGGGCCACACCGGGCGCAACCTTCCGTGGACCTGCCCGTCCGGAGGCAGCCAGACCACTCACGCCATGACGCGCGCGGCCTACGTGGCGGCGCTGGATGCCAAGGACAAATTGCAGCAGATTGCGGCCAAGGATCACGGCGGCAAGCCTGAAGATTATGAGGTCGGCGGCGAGCGCGTCTATCGCAAGGGCGGTGGCGCAAGCATGACCCTGGCGCAAGCGGCCACACGTGCCATCGAACTCGGCGGCATCTATGATGGTCACGAGCTGCCGAAGGGCATCAACAAGTTCACCGCAGCCTCCGCGAAAAATTTGACCGGCCAGGGATTGCTCGCCGTGGCCCGCGATACCATGCCTCGCGACGGCCAGACGCATTCTTATGTGGCGGGCTTCGCCGAAGTGGAAGTGGATCTCGAAACCGGCAAATATCGGATCCTGGACTACCTAGCCGTGGCCGACGTTGGCACGGTAATTCACCCGCGCGCGTTAGGCGGCCAAGTCCTGGGACGTTCCATGCTCGGCATCGGCCACGCAATTGGCCAGAAGTGGGTTTACGATCAGCATTACGGCCTTCCGGTCGCCAAGCGGTTCCACCACACCAAGCCGCCAACCATTCTGGATGCGCCCGAAAATATGGCGTGGGAGGCGGTAGGCATTCCCGATCCAGAGACGCCCATCGGGGCACGCGGCATTGGCGAGCCTCCCGTCGGCGCCGGGTGCATGGCGATTCTTAATGCACTGTCTGATGCTTTGGGAGACGACGTGTTCCGCCGCGCTCCCGTGCTGGCGGATACGATTCTGGCCTCGCTTGAAGCGGGCCGGCCGATGGAAGAGGGCCTCACGGCCCACATATAAGGAGAGCGGAATATGGCAATCGTACGCGATATCATGCCGGCCTTCGAGCTCTTTCAGCCGGCCACGGTTGACGACGCGCTGCGCCTGGCCGACAAGTACGGCAAGGATGCTTGGGTGATGGCCGGCGGTCTCGACACGTTCGACTGGTTGAAGGACCGCATCAAGCGTCCCAAGGTGGTGATCGATCTGAGCCAGGTGGCCGAGCTGCGCGGCGTGCGCGAAGTTAGCGGAGGTCTGGAGATCGGCGCCATTACCACGCTTACCGAGGTGGTGCGCCATCCGGTGGTGCGAGAGAAGTTCAGCATTCTCTCGACGGGCGCGGAGGCCGCTGCTTCGCCGCAGATCCGCAACCAGGGCACCATCGGCGGCAACGTCTCCCAAGACGCCCGCTGCTGGTATTATCGCGGCGGCTGGAAGTGCTATCGCGCCGGCGGCAATATTTGCTTTGCCGATACGCCCACCGCTATCAATCGCGAGCACGCCATTTTGAACGCCGACCGTTGCGTGGCCGTGAACCCGTCCGACAGCGCTCCCGCGCTGATCGCGTTGGAAGCCCAGATGGTCATCCGTAACACGCACGGCGAGCGAGTGGTCAACGCGGAAGATTATTTCATCGGACCCTCCATCGACATCACTCGCATGACGGTGCTGAAGCCGGGCGATTTGTTGACCGCGATTCGCATCCCCGCCACCTGGGCCGGTGCGCAATTCTATTTCGAGAAAGTTCGCGACCGCCAAGTCTGGGACTTCCCGCTGATGAACGTCGCTTCCGCGATGGTAGTCACGGGCGGCAACATCGAACGCATCCGCATCGTGGTGAATGCCGCCGCAGCTCACCCATTGCGGCTCACAGCAGTAGAGGACGCCGTTCGAGGCAAACCTCGCAACGCCGCCACTGGCGAGATGGGCGGGAAAATCGCCATCGCGGGCGCGGAGCCTCTGCGCTACAACGGCTACAAAATCCCGCTGATGCGGAACCTGGTGAAACGCGCCATTAGCGGCGTGGAGGAGGCCCAATGGACATAAGAGCCGGCGTAGTCGAGACCGCGACCAGTCCGTGGGGGCAAACGGTCCCGATTCATATCGCGTTTTACCTGATCTGGGTCGCGGCCATCGGTGGTTTGGCGTTTCTGATGGTTCACGCCATTTACGTGCAATTCATCGCCAAGAAGCAAGCGCACGTGGAATCTGCGTCGCCCGAATTGGCGGCGAAGGTTCCGGAGAAAGTAGCCCGCCACAGTCTTGCCGCGCGCCTGTTCCACTGGATCATGGCGCTCGCGATGTTCGCCCTTTTGATCACCGCGTTTTTACCCAAGGTCGGCTATCAGTTTCCTTGGGTGACCTACCACTGGATCGCCGGGCTGGTGCTGACCGCGTCCATCATTTTCCACATCATTCACGCGTCCTTCTGGATGGACTTCTGGTCCATCTGGCCGGATAAGATCGATATCGAAGACGCCAAGAGACGCTGGCTGCGAGCCACCGGCAAAGCGGCGCCCGCTCCGCGAAAATTCGCGAAGTATCCGATGGAAAACAAGATGTACCATCTGACCATCGTCCTGGCCGGACTCGCGGTGATCCTGACGGGTGTGTTCATGATGAAGCGCGTGCGGACTCCGTTCTTCACGCGGAATCCCTACCTGTTCGGCGACATGACCTGGGGACTGATGTACGTCCTGCACGGTCTCGCCGGAGTGGGACTAATCGCCCTGATCATGGTTCACATTTACTTTGCGCTGCGGCCCGAGAAGTTTGTGATTACCAAGTCCATGGTCTTCGGCACAATCCCCCGCGAGCACTATCTGGAACACCACGATCCGGAACGCTGGGCCGCTACTAAGTGAGCAGCGAACTCTCTGACCTCTGTAGCGTCATTGAAGAATGCTACGAATACATGTTGGCCTACGCGGGCCAAGGTGTTTCCGGGCAGAGTGACGGGCTGATCCGCGATTTTTTGAGCCGCGCCGCGCAGGCTCTCACCGGACTCGAGAACGCGTATGCAGCCGCCGTCCATCCCACCGCGCCGTACGCCGCGTTTCAAGCGGTGCTGGCTCGCGACGCGCGGGATTCGCTGGCGGCGGTGGAACTGGTGCTGGCCCAGCCCGCCATCAGCTCCCAACTGATCGACAATCTGAACGCGTCCATTCACCTTCGCGCTCTGCTGACGGACCTTTTCCTAATCGACGAGATTCTTAAAGGGAGCCGGAACCAGGAGAGCCCCGCGGGCGCGACCGGGCCGGCTACCTGACCCGATCTGCAGTGGCCGGCACCCTGGTTGCTCATGTACACAGTTACACATATACTGTGTACATGAAGAATATCACCCTCAGCGTAGACGAAAACGTGCTGGCCACCGTGCGCCGCCGTGCCGCCGAACGTAACTCCACCGTCAACGCTTTGGTCCGCGACTACCTCACAAGCCTCGCCGCGCACGACGCCCGCGCAAATCGCGCCCGGGCGCGACTGCGGCAGTTGAGCAAGGGATCTCAAGGACGGCTTGGTAAGAAAACGTGGTCCCGGGAACAGTTGCATGACCGCTAGCGTTTTCCTCGACACCAACGTCCTGGTCTACGCGGCGGTAGGAACAGGCAAGGACCAACGCAAGCGGAAACGCGCCCTTGAGTTGATTGAATCGGAGAATTTCGCCACATCGGCTCAGGTCTTACAGGAATTCTTTGTGACTGTCGTAAGGAAGGCGTCACGCCCGCTTTCTGCTGCACAGGCCTTGGAATGGATCGAGCAGTTCACGGCATTTCCTTGTCAGGATATTGATCATCAACTCGTGCGTATCGCGATTGAGCGATCCGAACGATACGCGATTTCCTATTGGGACGCGGCCATTCTCGTCGCCGCCGAGGCTCTAGGAACCCACACGGTCTACTCCGAGGACCTGAATGACGGACAGCGGTACGGACGGGTGCGCGTCGTCAACCCCTTTGCATGACCATTTATGACTTCAGGCCACGGCGAACACAAGTCCCCGCGGGCGCGTCCGGCTCCGTTAACTTTTCGCCCGGAATTGGCGGCCTCCGCTGTGAGACTCGTCGCCGCCCGCTTCGTGAGCCAGCGTGTGAATCAGAGATAAACTCTTGAGCGGGGACCCGACACTTTGAGCTTTGTGAACGCGAACGGCGTGCGGCTGTACGTCGAAGAAACCGGGACCGGAGATCCGATAATCTTCGTTCATGAACTGAACGCGGACTACCGGGAATGGGAAGCGCAAGTCCGATGCTTCTCGCGCTTCTACCGTTGTATTGCCTTCAACGCGCGCGGTTACCCGCCTTCGGATGTCCCCACCGATCCCAGCTTGTACGGCTACCCGATCGTCGTTCACGACATCGCCGCCGTGGTGCGAGCTCTGGGTCTTTCGAAGGCCCATGTAGTCGGGTCGAGCATGGGCGCGTACGCCGCGCTGCATTTCGGCTTGATGTATCCGGAGCTGGCGCGCTCGCTGGTTATCGCGGGCGTGGGATCCGGCTCGCCGGCGTCGAATCGAGCGGCGTGGGTTGCCGAATGCGAGGCTAACGCTCGGGCATACCTGGAGCAAGGATCTCCCGCGGTGGCCGAAGTTGCCGCGCGGACCCCCACTCGCACGCAGCTTCTGCGGAAGAACCCCCGCGCGTTCGAGGAATTCTTGTTCCATTTGCGCGAGCATTCGGCGGAGGGTATGGCGCGGACACTGATGGGATATCAGGCCCGGCGTCCATCGCTCCAGGACTTTCGAACTGAATTCGCTGGCCTTGCGATCCCGGTATTGTTGATCGCCGGCGACGAGGACGAGCCTTGTCTCGAGACCACTCAATGGCTCAAGAGAACGCTTCCGAACGCGGGACTTTGGATTTCTCCCAACGGCGGCCATGCCGTCAACCTCGAAGAGCCTGCGGCCTTCAATCGTATGGTGGAGGATTTCTTGAGTGCCGTGGAACACGGACGCTGGGGACGCTGAGCGCGGTTGCGAATGTGCGGCTCACTGCACCACCATGATCGGAGCCTGCCAGAACGCGGCCTTCTGCCCGGCGGGATCGAGCACGGTCACCTGGCAAGTGTATGCTCCCGGTGGGAGCTGATCGAGAGAAACATCGAATCGCAGCGGCATCGTCTTCAAACGATTATTCAGTCCCTCGGTCACCGATCGCGGCGGAGTTTCGAAAACCTTGGACTGGTCACGGTAGAAAGTCACGAAAGCCACCAGCGGCTGGATGCTCGTTGCGACCGGCTCGTAGGCTTGCAGATAGACGTACATCTCGCGATCTTTCTTGAAGACGCGCGTCACGCTGGGAATCAGCTTCTGTCCGTCTTGGACCAGCGGGTTGGTTACTTCCGCTTGATCTTTGCTCTTCAAGGCATTGTAGATCGCGTCTTTCAGATCCACGCGCTGGCTGCTCAACACCACTGAGCTAACCGGAATCCGCTTCTCTTCCTTGTTCAGGTTCGGAATAACAAATGTCGTCTCGTACGTTCCGATCCGGCCTGTCTCGGCATCGCGCGCCAGGAATTTGATCTTGTATTTACCGGGAAGCAACGTGAAGCCCGTGTCATACTCGATCGGTTGTTTCGCGAGCTTCGCCGCGGTCTCGCCGCTCAATTTGATATCCGCCTTATCGCGGACGTTTTGGATGGTGCTGCCGTAGTCGTCCTTGATCTCACCGATGAAATCGATGAGCGTGCGTTCCGCGCCTCCCTTGCGCGCCAGCGCCAGCTCCCGGCCAGGGATCTTGACAATTACCGGAACGAAATACTCGGCGCGATTCAACTGGAAGTAATCCACTTCCATGGCGATCGTCAGCTCGGTAATCGGATCGCCCAACATCAGCGCATCTTCGAGCTGCCGCTCCTTTTCGGCGGTGGTAAACTTGCCAAATGTTTTGCCGGCGAAGTAGCCTTGGCGGTAATCGAGCGTCGCGGAAACGCCGCTATTCAGCGCGATTTTGATGCGGCGAAACTTCCCGTCTAACGCGGTATTGGTGGCGTAGTAACCCAGGATGTAGTAACTCGAAACGCTCTTCTGCGCCTGAGCGATTCCCATCGCAAGGTCGTTATTGTCGAGCAGGGCCTTCCCGCCGGTATCCGCGGCCAGCGCAAACAAAGTATCCTGCGATTGCTGAAAATTGGTTGTCACCGCCAGCGCGGAAGCGCCCGTGTACATTCCTTTCCCGCCTGGCGATCCCTGGGTCGCATCGCCCAGTGGCGCCTGTGCCACCAAGCCGCGCGCGTCGATCGGCCAAAATGAAACTCCGGCCCGGACGGCGGCATTGATGGTGGCGTGCAGTTGCGCTTGATTATTAACGCCGTTGAGACGCAAGCCGCTGGCGAAATACAGGACCGACTTCTTTTCGCTGAGCTGGCCCAACATTTTGGCCGCTGTCTGCAGCGCTGAGAGCTGGCGGTTGGTATTGAAGATGTTGAACTCGCTATCGTCCTGTCCGAAAGCCGCTCCAGTATCCGGCGTGCTGTCGTCGCTGGTGGTTTCGTTGAAACCCTGAGATTCGCCGACGATCATGGTTTGAAGAATGCTAATCATCCGCTCGCGGTTATCGGTAAAATCCGACAGCACTCGAACCGCGCCGCCTTCGAATCTCATCAGAGCCATGCGATCCGCGGGGTTCATCTCGGTTCGTATAAACTTCTCAGCCGCCGTGATGGCGCGCAACTGGTCCGGCGGCGGCATGGCGGTCATGTCGAAGTACAGGACCAGCAAACGGCGGTTTTGATATCGGAAATCGCCCGGCCGTTCCGCTGCGATCTGCGTCTCGGGAAGCCGCCGCAAGGGCATTGTTGGGGCTGTAATCGGCGGCTCGGTTTCGACAGCTTCGGGGACTTTCTGAAATTCGAAGAAACGGATGGTTTGTTCGGCCCCGTCTTCAGTGACCGTGAAATCCTTCGCGCTTAGCCCCTCGACGGCCTTGCCATTCTTGTCTTTCACATTTACCGTCTCGATCACTAATTGGCTGCTGGTCGAAAATGTGGCCGGGGTACTGGCGCCGGCCGGAGCGTTCTGGCCGATCTGCTGCGCATCAGAGGGCAGACGGGCTGCGAGCACGAACAAAAGGGCGAGCGTGAGACGAATCATCGTTAAAACCTTACTATGAATCCTGTTGTCAGAGAGCGCATGGCATTGGCCGTCATCGGAAGACCGAACTGCGCACTTTCGAACGTGGTGTTCCAACTCGGGAAAGTAACGTGGTTCAGCGGATTGGTGGAATCAATGCGCAGGTCGCCGCTCAGCCGGTCGCTCAAGCGGAACGTGCGTCCAGCCGAGGCGTTGAGAGCGAACTGAAAGGGACCCGTGATGGAGTCGCGCCCCGCGTTGCCAAATTGGCCGGGAGGCGGAGCGGCATAGGCGGCGGGATTTAGCGATAAGCCTGGTGGGGCGTTATATAAGGGAGCACCGGTGTACTCTGCCCGGAGCGCACTGGTGATTCCCGTGCCCTGTACCGGCGCCAGATACACGGGTGTGAGCGGCAGTCCGCTGCCGGCCGAGATCGTTGTACTGAACAGCCAGCCCTTAAACAGCGCGCCCCTCCAACCGTTCAGCAGCGTACCTCCAGCCATTCCCATGCCGGTGGTGTACTGAATCGTCGAGTTCACAAGATGCCTTTGATCGAAAGTGGAGAGACTTCGCTCCGCGCTCAGGTCCAGCCAATTCTGAGCGACCAGGAGACTGCGTGGGCTGGACGCAGCCGCGGCGCCTGGAGCAGCCGACGCGACCGGTGTGCTCGCGGAAGCTCCCACGCCTCCCAGCACTGCGTCATCGTCGATTGCTTTTGCGAACGTGTACTGCACACTTGCCGTGAACCCACTGTGCAGCCGGCGGCGCAACTGGATTTGCCCAGCTTCACGAGTCGAATTACCGTTCGACGTCACATACGCATAACCGGCCGGGCAGGCAGAACAAGGATTAATCTCTCCAACCGGATAAGTATTCGGCAGGAACTCCTGGGTTCCGTGGGTGCCCTTGATGCCAAGATACGTCGCAATCATTTGCAGCGAGCCGGGCAGATCGCGCTGAATCATGAACTGCCAGTTCTGCGCATACCCGGGGCGAAAGTTTGGATCGATACCAAATGTATTGAGAGTGCCCGTGGGAGTGGCGTTGAATCCATCGGCTAGCGTCAGTGGACTAGCGGGACTGTTCTGCACGCTGAGGCTTTTAGAAAGCGGAAACTGCTGCGCCATTTGCGTCGCCATGGTCTGGTAAACCGACGTGTCGTAATAAATGCCGTACCCCGCGCGGATCACTAGCGATGATGCGGGCAGGGGCCGCCAGGCGATGGCGATGCGTGGCTCAAATCCGTGTTTGTCGGGATGGATCAGCGAATCCGGATAGCGCTGGCCCGTCAACGCTCCGATTGGATCGCTCGCCACCACCGGAGCTTCCGCCGAAAATCCTGGAATAACGTCGAGATTCACCAGGCGGCCATGCAGCTCGGTCAGTGGCGAGGCGTACTCCCAGCGTATGCCGGCGTTCAATGTCAAAGCAGAACTGATGCGCCAATCATCCGTGAAAAAGGCATCATACAACGATCCGCGAAAGTATTTGTCGGCATTGCCGAACGCGACGGAAGCCGCGTCGGGAATACCCAGCAGAAAATCCCCGAAATCCGATCCGCTGGCGGCGCCCGTAAAAGTAAAGGTTCCGCGCCCGTTCTGTTGCCCCAGCACATTGAACTGCTGTTTCTTGAAGTCGCCCCCGAACTGGAAATTGTGGCGCAGGTGATTCAAGAAAGCTGAGAAGGAAACAGCGTTAGTCTCATTGTGGTTGATGGACTGCAGCGAATCCGAGAGTCCTGCCACGCCGCTCGAGAAGACCAGACTCGGCGGTCCCCAATCCAAAGGACTTTGATCGTTACCGGCAATGCTGGCTGCGCCTGAGACGTTCTCGCGATTCTCGAAAAACGGAGTGACGCCTATCGACCATCGGCTGAACTGATATCCGAAAGTCGCGAAGAATCCCTGCGCGAACCTGTGAAACCAGTTGGCGCTGGTGGTGAGTCCAAGGCTATCGGTGGTATCCAGGAATCCGAAAACGTTGGGAGTAGCCTGACGGGTGTCCTGAAATGCAAAGTTGCCGTACAGTTGGTTCTTGCGATCCACCGATTGATTCCAGCGGGAATTCAAGCTGTCCTGATGAGTGACGCCGACGATTGGAACTTGATAGTTATAGGCCCCAGGAGTCTCAAAGTTTGGTAGGGGATAAAAGTTCAATAGGGCCAGGGCCTGGGGGCTGATCCGGCTTTGGGGAATCGTGATACCCGGCGACACGTCGCCCTCACGCTGCGCGAAGGTGGGCATGAGCGCAGAGGCTATGCTGGCGGTGCGGTTGCGCGTCCACTGATACCCGACAAAGAAGTTGGGACCATTCTTGAGCAGGTGAGGAATTTTCAGGGGCCCACCGAAAGAAGCTGCGCCGGTCAAATGATTGTAGAAAGGCTTGGGCGTGTCCTGGCCTGTCAACGAAAACTGACGCGCGTCCCACACTGAATTATCCACGAAGACGGCGAAGTTGCCGTTGTAGAGCGATCGCGATCCGTTCCGGTTGTTGCCGAACGCCGGAACCAGCGAGAACGGCGAGCTGGCGCCGTTGTTCACGCTGCCGTTGATCAGAAAGCCATCGTTGGCGCGTTGCGCGAGTTCGTCCCTGGCTGGTTCTGTTTCGCTGACGGAGGGGCTCGGTTCAGTCTTCCGCGGCTGGGCGGGCGCGCTCTTTGCCGGCGGTGGTGTGGATGGAGGCGGCGCGGCGGACTGCGCCTCGGCATGAATCTGATCGAGCGTCAACATCTTCAGTTCCCACATCGACGGTTTCGTTTCTGGCCCAGCCGTGATCTCGCCTTTGACGGTCGAAAAGCCAAGCATCTCCACCTGAATCGTCCACACTCCGTCCGTCAGATCTGGAAAAGCATACGCGCCCTGCTGATCGGCGACGGCCGTGATCTTCTTCTCACCCTGAGTCGCCGTGACGGTCGCTCCTGGAACGGGCAAGCCGCCAAAAGTGACCTCGCCGTGCTGCTCGGACGCGACCAGGTTAAGGACAACCAACCCGACCGCAACAAGAGATCGCAGGAAGCCACGAATCACAAGTCGGGTCCTCTAGTTCTCGGAAGGTCTTTCGATGTGATCGATAACAATCATTTCAACCGGCCCCTTTTGCGATTCCAATTTCAAGCCGAGCTGCTCCTGCAGGGCCGTGAATAGAGATGGACCATTGGGATCCACCGGCGGCAGCGGAGGCATGCCGGGCGGCGCACCACCTGGAGGCGCCTGGAATTGCCCCTGCTCGGGCGTGTATTGCAGGTTGATATCGTACTTTCCAGTGAGACTGGTTTTATCCACCACGATCCGGTTTGTTAGTCGCGAAAGCATATCGACCACTTGCGTTATAGGCACCTTCAGGGCGTTGATATGCCCCGGACCCATGAAGGCGCCACCACACAGCGGAGTAGGCAGTTTCCCCGGCTCAGGCGGTGGAGGGGGGCCGTCGGGACGCGGACCGCACTCGCCTTCCGACGCGCGGAGTTTTCCGGCCTTCGCGACCACTAACGCATAAACCGGCAGTTCCTTGGCCTCGCGGTGGTATTTGAACTGGAGCCGGTCTTCAAGCAGCGTCTGGAGCAGGGGAGGCATCGCGTCAAACCCCGGATCGCCTTCGGCCTTGGCCTCAATATCGTATCGCTCCGAGTTGAGCCAAGCCGGCGCCCCGGAGAGTTGAAAATCCTTGATACGATATGCCAACGTAACCAGGAATTGCAGGGAGATATTTGTGGCAGCGAACCTGCCGCCACGGTCAGGCATGATCATCATCCGGCCGTCTCCCGACTTGTTGAGCTTGATGGATGCCACCTCGAATTCCGGCCGGGGCGCGGCTGGCTGGCCAAACGCGTGGCAGGAGCCGAGCAGGAGACTCGCAATTGCGGCCGCTCGAAGCATCGTTCTAATTCTCTGAAGGCCTCTCTACGTGATCGATAACAATGATATCAACTGGACCCTTTTGCGGTTCCAATTTGAGCCAGAGTTGCTCTTCCAGCGCGGTGAAGATGGATGGACCGTTCGAATCGGCAGGCGGGCTGATTTCGGCTCGCGCAGGCAACCCGATAGCCTCGGGACCGCCTTCACCAGGCGCGGGCGTCCATTCCAAGGAAAAATCGTAGCTGCCGTGAATACCCGTTCGATCGATTACCGGCCGGCCTAATTGCATAGCAAGGTACGCGGCCAGGCGACCCATCGAGAAGTCCGAAAAAGTGGCCGACCCACGCCCAAACCGGGCCTCGGAAGGCTCCGAAGAGCCGCTGTGGGCCTTTAATATCCATAAGTTCTTTGCTGCCGCCAGCGCATAGAAGAGCATTTCCTTGGTCTCGCGACGGGCTTTCAGTTGAAATCGATCCTCGATCAACGCTCGAAGCAGCGCGTCGGACTGAGCGCGCGGAAGTCGCCCCTGAACGCCATCGGTCCGGGCTTCAATATCCCACCGTTCCGTGCCAATCCAGGCCGGCCCGCCTGAGAGCTGGTAGGCAAAGACGCCATAGGCAAAACCGATGAGCATCTTGAGCGTCACGCCCGTAGCGGTGAGGCCGCCGCCGGGCATAGTGCGAAGCATGAAGCGGTCGTCGCTCGACTTATTTGGCTTGATCGACGCCACTGTATAGGCCGTGGGCGCGGCTGGCGGCGAGTTCGTTGCTTGTCCAAGAAGCGCGCACGTGATGAGCAATCCAGCCAGGAATCGTGCCATCGGTTTAATGGAATGACGGGCGTGTTGCTCATGGCGTGCAAGATTCTCTCATGTAAACTAGGCGAGTAGTTCTCCAGGAGATCCTCCATGAAGAAGTTAATGCTGTGGATTATCGTTCTCGCGGCGTTGTCGGGCGCGTTGCTCGCCCAGAGCATAACCGGTACCTGGCAGGGCGCACTACAGGTCCCACAGGCCCCGGGTGGACAGCTCCGAATTGTCATCAAGATCTCGACGACGGATGCGGACGCCCTGAAGGCTGTCATGTACAGCATCGATCAGGGAGGACAGCCGATACCCGGCGCGATCACTCTACAGGGTTCGGCCGTAAAAATGTCGGTCCCTGGGATAGCAGGCACATTTGAGGGCAAGCTGAATGCGGACGGAAACTCGATCGCCGGGACTTGGACCCAGGGACCCCAGCCGCTGCCCCTGATCTTGAAGCGCGCCACCAGCGAGACGGCCTGGGCGATTCCGGAGCCGCCAGCCCCAGTGAAGCCCATGTCAGCGGATGCCAATCCGGTGTTTGAAGTGGCCACTATCAAGCCCAGCAAGCCTGAGACACAGGGCAAAGGGTTTATGGTAAGAGGCCGTCAGTTCTCCACGATGAATACGTCTCTGAGCGATCTCATCACGTTCGCCTATGGGCTGCATGCCCGGCAAATCACGGGCGGTCCCGCGTGGCTCGAATCGGAGAAGTACGACTTGGCCGCGAAGCCCGACGGGGAGGGTCAGCCCAACGACAAGCAGTGGAAGATGATGGTTCAGAAGCTGCTGGCGGATCGCTTCAAGCTCACCTTCCATCGCGACAAGAAAGAGCTCTCCGTGTACGCAATCGTCGTAGGAAAAACTGGACCCAAGCTCACCAAGAGCGAAGGCGATCCGAACGGCCTTCCCGGCCTGTTCTTCAGGGGACTCGGCGTGTTACCTGCCAGGAACGCGACCATGGCGGATTTCGCAGGCACGATGCAGACCGCCGTCCTGGATCGGCCGGTGGTGGATCAGACCGGACTCCCCGGAAGGTACGACTTCCTGCTGAAGTGGACGCCCGATGAGACTCAGTTCGCCGGCCTTGGGGTTAAAGTGCCGCCCCCCACCGACAATGCCGACGCTCCCCCGGACCTGTACACCGCAATCCAGCAGCAGCTGGGGTTGAAGCTGGAACCTACCAAGGCGCCCGTCGAGGTGCTAGTCATCGACCGCGCAGAAAAGCCTTCCGAAAACTAACAGCGGCTTCTGGCTACCAGCTCCGCAGCGGCAGTTTTATGGAATTAAACCGTTTAGAAACATCTAGTTCGTTATTCGCGAATTGCGAATATTTAATAACTGGATGGTTCTTAAGCCCCAAGACGTGCTGGTCGCGTTGAAGCTCCTGAGCTTTCGCTCCAACAGACCGGCGTACTCCCACATCGCCCGTGAGTTGGCAATGAGTCCGGCGGAGGTACATGCCGCAGTCCGGCGCGCGCGGAGTGCTCATCTGCTTCATGGCCCCGATCTCAACGACCGCCCCAACGTGGCGGCCCTTGAGGAGTTTCTCATTCACGGCGCGAAGTATGTGTTTCCTCCAGAATGAGGCGAACCGATCCGCGGGCTTCCGACCTCGTACGGGGCGGAGCCGCTGAAAAGCGTCATCACACAAGACGAACTTCCTCCGGTTTGGCCGTATCCCGAGGGCAAGCAAAGAGGCATTTCATTTCAGCCCCTCTACAAGACCGTGCCCTTTGCGGCGCTGCGAGACCGATCACTATACCAACTTTTGGCTTTTGGTTGACGCCTTACGCGACGGCCGCGCTCGCGAGCGAAAACTGGCGGAACAGGAACTGCACAAGCGTCTGCACGAAGCTGATGCACGATCCTAACAGGCAGCAACTCATTGCAGCGGCCAGATTGCTTAGGCCGCTTCTCAACGAACTCGTGTTTCTTGGTGGATGTGTCACCGGTTTGCTGATCACCGACGAGGCGGCGGCCGGCGTCCGCTCGACCTATGACGTAGATGCCATCGCGGAGATTGCCTCCTATGCAGAATACGAAGACTTTTCCGGCCGTCTGCGAAAACTGGGATTTGCGGAGGATTCGCGCGACGGCGCTCCCTTGTGCCGATGGTTGCACGGCGAGATCATGCTGGATTTGATGCGTCTCGACGAAAAGATCCTCGGATTCTCAAATCGGTGGTATCGCTATGCTATGTCCACGGCGACGCCGCTCCTGTTGGAGCCCGGCGTGGAGATCCACCTAATTACTGCTCCGTATTTCCTGGCTACTAAGATGGAGGCCTTTAAGGGCCGCGGCAAGGGAGACTTTCTTGGAAGCCAGGATCTCGAAGATCTCATCTCTTTGATCGATGGCAGGCCTACCCTGGCCCGCGAGGTCCGAGAACAGTCCCCGGAACTGCGAGTCTATGTCGCCGCCGAAATGACGCAGTTCCTGCAGTCTGCTCGTTTCACCGATGCCTTGCCGGGACATCTGCCTCCAGACTCGGCCAGTCAGGCCAGAATCGGAGCTCTTAGGCGCAGCCTTGAAGATCTGGCGCAGGCGATCGACGCCTAGCTCCGGCGGCTACGGAGTCGCTACCACCCGAATCGATTCAGTCGTGGCCGTACCATCCGCGGCCGTCACTTCGAATCGGATGCTGACGTCATTTGCCTTGGGCGTGTAGGCGACGTATCCGCTCCGAAGCTCACGCGAGTCGAACAGAACGGCGTCTGTCACTCCGGTTCCCGAGATGCTCATCGTGCCCTTGACAGCCCCGGCAATGGCGGGCGTGGCCGGATTCCAGCGAATGTCCAACCGATGCGGCTGTGAAGTCGCGTTCAAGCCCAACCGTGTTTCGGAAGTCGCCGTCGTCGACGGTGCGGTCGCCTCGACGGCAGAAGAATTCGCCGACGCTGTTCCCCTGGAATTCCAGGCGACCTGAGTCGCAACGATTCCGATAGTAATGAGCGCCGCGGTCGGCCACAGCCTGGACCATCGAATACCCGCGCTCGGAGCAACCACCGTCGCTTCCGGAGTCTGGTGGGACGCCGCCGCTCGCGCGGGAGCCTCTTGCTCCGGCTCCAACGGGTCTGGAAAGCGCCAACCTGGGTGCCCGCCCGCCAATTTCGTCGCATCAAACGGAAACCCGAAACCGAATTCGCGCGGCTGGGCCTGGCCGTCGTGCCAATAGAACAGGGCGGCTTCACAATCGCCGCGCCGCGGGGCTCGAATCAACAGCCCGACGTTTCCGTTTTCGTAGAACCACCGATCGAAGGTTTGCAAATCGCGTGCGCCCAGCTTCATCTGGCCATTGCCCTGCGACCGGAAATAGCCAACGCCGCGCAGCCCGCGTCCGTCGTTCTCCGCAGCCCGGCGAGCGCTCTCGAAGTCGTCGGACGGGGGAATCACCACAAAATCGTCGGCCATCGTGGCGGCGAACGGCGTCGTGATGGAGCGCCCCAGCAAAATTCCACAAATTTCCCCGGGAGCTGCAACTTGAGCCGCCAGTTCCCGAACCACGTGCAGGCTCAGGTGGATGGAAAAGCCGTCCGGCGCCCGCCACACGTAGTAGTTGGCGGGATCGTATCCTTGCTGTGCATTCGTCGCCATAAGTTCCTGATCGATGATCCACTAATGCAGCGCAAGCTGGCATCGCCAGTTGGTACCAGGGGGTTCCGGTACCAGCCGCGAAACTACAGTTTGGCGCCACGGGCAGGGAAATGTAACAAATGTATACTGGTTACGGCACGGGCCTGATGCGAAATGAGATCCCGGGCGAAACCATTCGTCATAGCCGCCGCTCTGTTGGGCCTGTCCTATTCCTTTGCGCAACCGCCAACCAGTGGCAATCAGGCCGCCCCGGAGATCACCGCGCGCGACACGCCCATGTTCACCACCGGCGTGAACTTGGTGAATGTTCCAGTCGTTGTGCGGGATCGCGAGGGGCACGCCGTTCTGGAGTTCGACGACGAAAAGCGGCTCGCGGCTTTCCTGGCCGTGCCGTTTCACTATGAGAACCAGTTCGAAATTCTCCCCGGCTCATACACGCTTGACGTCGCCTACGACGCAGGCGATGACAGCCGCGGAAAAGTAGAGACGGCTCTTGTGGTGGATCCTTACAAACCCGAACAATTCGCGATCGGCGGGCTGGTTCTGAGCCGCCAGTACGGCCCGGCCTCCGATCCTCGGCTGCACGCAGACGCGATGTGGACCGCTGATCGCACGCCGCTCATTGCCGACGGTGTACGAATGACGCCGTCCGGATCGAGCCGTTTCAAGAAGACCGATGCGCCAGCCGTATACGCCGAAATCTACGAACCGCTGCTCGTGGCGCCCGATCCGAAAGTCACACTCGGCGTCGCCATGCGCATCTTTGATCTAAAGACTGATCGCAAAACGGGCGAGCAGAAGCTGGACACCGGTGTCCTGCGCGTCACGCTACCCGCGGCCACCGGCAGCCTTGCGATTCCAATCGCCAGGCGCGTGCCCGTCGATTCACTGCCGCCGGGTTCTTACCGCCTGGAGGTCGAAGCCAGCGATAGTGCCGGAAAATCGGCCCGCCGCGCAGCCGATTTCGAAATCAGTCCGTAAAGTCGAACAATGGCGATACACTGGTTCCGATGGAACCCAAAGACTCCGCTCTATCCCGCAGGGGCGTGCTGACTGGAGGCGTCGCGCTGGCGGCCCAAAGCGGCGCTTTGCTCGCACAAACGACGCTTGCACAATCCAAGCCCGCCGCTCCCGGCCGGAAATTCCGCGGGTGGGTTTCGCGCGGCACTGGACCGGGCCGCACCACGCTGCAAGAGCTGACGCTACGCCCCATCAGCGGCCGTCAAATCGTGGTCCGCACCGAAGCAACCAATCTCTGCTACTCGAATTCGAGCGATGTGCTCGGGCTTCCGCAGCCGGGCGCGCCGCCCCCGCCGCCAGCCGGCGCTCCTCCCCGTGCTATTCCGCCCGCCTTCCTGGCGATGTCTCGCATGGCGTTGATTCAGGGCCATGGCGGCGTCGGAATCGTGGAGGCGGTCGGTCCCGATGTGCGGCGCGTTCAAGTGGGCGATCGCGTTTGCGTTTCCGGGACTCCCCAATGCGGCTCCTGTTATCAATGCCTGCGCGGGCGAGCCGACATGTGCCAGTTTTTGGGTCGCCAAGGCCCCAGTGATCTGGTTCCCATCGCCGACATGCGCGACGGCACACCCGTGTATGCGAACTCGCACATCGGCGGACTCGCCGAGTTGATGGTCACCTTCGAAGAATGGGTGGTACCGGTATTCACCAAGGCTTCGGCTGCTGACCTCGGCATGGTCTGTAGCTGCGTGACCGTCGCGGGCCTCGGTTGCACTGCGTCGCAAGTTTTGGCGGCCATTCAGACAGGGTCCATCGTTGCAGTTGTGGGATGCGGTCCCGTGGGATTGAGCGCAATTCAGGGCGCTCGGATTGCCGGCGCATCCAAAATCATCGCCATCGAGCCGATTCGTGTTCGCAGAGAATTGGCCCTGAAGGTCGGCGCAACAGACGTGCTCGATCCCAATGTCGAGGGCAACAATCTGGTGGAGAAAGTGCGGGAACTCTCGAATGGCCCCAACAACCGTCTCTGGGCTGGCGGACGTGACTCGGGCGGACTTCTGGGTGGCGCCGGCGCGGACTTTGTCGTCGAAGCCGTGGGCGCCGATCGAGCGAAACCCAAGTTCGAAGCCGGTCCCGATCCTACCGGCATTCTCCCCATCCAGCAGGCGTACATGATGTGCGCCCCGGGCGGCCATATCGTCACTACTGGTCTTCCCACTGGAAATATCACCTTGCCGGCGGTTGTATTCACCATCGGCGGCCGCACGCATCACGCGGGGCAATACGGCGGCGCCAATCCGATGCGCGACATTCCGCGCTTCGTGGAACTGTTGGACCGGGGCCAGTTCGACGCGAAGTCCTTGGCGACCACGGTGGTGCTGCTTGACGGCATGCTGGATGCTTATCAGCAAGTCATCGAGCGCAGCACCGTGACGGCTATCATGACCGCCTAGGCCTGATGGAGGTTTTTGTCCGCCGTGCCAACTCGGGCGACGCGGAGTTTCTCGCTTGGGTGACACTCTCCGCCTCGCGCTCCCATTTAGCGCGCGGCTTTTGGGATCTGATCATCGGGGCTGGCGAGGCAGGCTGCCTCGACTATCTGAGGCGTCTGGCTGTCGCCGAGCCGCGATCGCTGTATCATTACGAGAGTTTTCTGGTCGCCGAAGTCGACGGCGAGCGCGCGGCGGCGCTCTGCGGATTTGAACCCCGTGATGGCGGATGGGCAATCGTCGGCGAAGCAATGTTCAACGTTCAGCGCGATCTTGGATGGACCGAGGCAGAAGCTGCGGCATCCTACCAGCGAGTTGCTCCGGTGTGGGCCGCCTGCATGCCCCCGGACGCCGGAGCGGATTTCGTCGTCGAGAACGTCGCAACCCGGCCGGAATATCGGCGGCGCGGACTCGCCGACATCCTACTAGACGTAATCACTCGGGACGCGATCCGGCGCGGATGTAGTCTCGCTCAGATCACCACCTACATCGGAAATGATGCAGCTCGGGCGGCCTATGAGAAATCTGGCTTCCAGGTCCTCGACGAAAAGCGCTGCACCGAGCTGGAGAAGCTCCTGGGCGTACCGGGCTTCGTGCGGCTAATGCGCGAACTGAAAGATTGACTGAAGGTTTTTCCACACGGCACATCGTTGTAACCAGAACTTAAGCAAATTGAAACACTGCGGGTTTATAGTGGGCAGGCCGAAGGAGAACTATGGCCGCTAGCGCTACTGCACCCGTACTACATCAAAAAATGTCGAGAAATCCCGGAAAGATTGGCATTGCCGTCTTCGGGGCGGCTCTCGTCGTTGGTCTGATCTACACGATCATCAGCCTCGCCAGGGATTTGCAGGTAGAACGAGGCACGTCCCTCTACCCATATATCTTGCTGGGCGTCGCGCTGCTGGTCGCCCTCGGCTTTGAGTTCGTGAATGGCTTTCACGATACAGCCAACGCCGTTGCAACCGTCATCTATACCCATACCATGGAGCCCCACTTAGCCGTGGCGTGGTCGGGCTTTTGCAACTTCATTGGTGTCGTGCTTTCCAGCGGCTTGGTCGCATTCACCATCATCACTTTGCTGCCTGTGGAATTGATCCTGCAAGTGGGCAGCGGGTCGGGCTTTGCAATGGTTTTTGCTCTCTTGATCGCCGCCATCCTTTGGAATGTCGGCACCTGGTACTTCGGGCTGCCGGCCTCGAGTTCGCACACCATGGTCGGCTCCATTATCGGCGTCGGCATCGCGAATCAACTGATGAATCCGAGGCAAGGCACCAGTGGAGTCGACTGGACCCAGGCGGCGACCGTCGGCAAATCCCTGCTGCTTTCGCCCCTGGTGGGGTTCGCCATCGCGGCCTTGCTGCTTACCATCTGCAAGGCGGTTATCAAGGACAAAAGGCTTTACGAAGCGCCTAAGGGCACCGAGCCGCCGCCCTTTTGGATTCGGGTACTGCTTTTCGGGACCTGCTCGGGCGTAAGTTTTTTCCACGGTTCTAATGACGGACAGAAAGGCATGGGACTCATCATGCTGATCCTGATCGGAACGGTGCCCACCACCTACGCCCTGAATCGCGCCGTCACGCCGGCCCAAACCCAGGACTTCCTGGCCTCTTCGCAACAAACCGTGCAGGTTCTCAACAAGTACGTCGATCCATCGGCGGTGGTAGCCGATCCGCGCGACGATTTGACCGCCTACATCCGTACCAAGGATTTCAACGCGAACACCATGCTGGCCCTGCGCTCAGTGGTCAGCGATATCGGCAACGAGACGGCCATTTACAAAGCTCTCAAGGATGTCCCGCCCGACAAGACGCGCAATTTCCGCAACGACATGTACATGGTTAGCGAGGCCATCCGCTTGGTGCAGAAATCCGGCAAACCGGTATTCACCTCCGACGAGGAGAAGATCCTCGCCAATTATAAGAAGCACATCGATCTCGCCACCAAGTTCATTCCGCTCTGGGTGAAGGTGGCCGTGGCGATGGCGCTGGGTATGGGAACGATGATCGGTTGGAAGCGCATCGTGGTAACGGTGGGTGAAAAGATCGGCAAGGATCACCTGACCTACGGGCAAGGCGCGGCCGCTGAAATCACCGCCATGGCCACCATCGGCTTGGCCGATTATTACGGTATGCCTGTCAGTACAACTCACGTGCTTTCGTCTGGCATCGCCGGCACCATGGCCGCCAATCGCACCGGCCTTCAGTGGGGCACGGTCCGCAACATCGCGCTGGCCTGGGTCCTCACGCTTCCCGCCGCCATGCTCCTGTCCGGGTTCCTGTTCTGGGCCCTGAAGAACGTGTTCTAGGACTATGGACAACTTAGAACTGGACAAACTGAGATTCGACTATAAGGCGGCGGTAGAACGCTGGATCGCCGCCATTCGCTTTGAAGAAAACCTTGCGATACCGGATCATTCCATGATCGCCGTGGAAGACTGGGAGAAGGCGGACTTCGCCGAGGAAGACGCGAGAACGGTGGCGAAGGCTGCGCGGAAGGAATACCAGGACGCGTTGCGGCAAGTCCTCTTTAATTTCTAGCCGTGCCACAATGAACGTAAGATGGCGCAGTTCGCCGACCGACTCATCCAACAGATCCTCGCGAAAAACAGCCGATGTATCGTGGGCTTGGATCCGCGCGTCGATCAGATGCCGGCTTTTGTCCGTGGAAGCGGCACGTACGCTGCCATCACTGCATTCCATGAATTGGTGATGGATGCTGTGGCCGACTTGGTCCCCGCTGTCAAGCCGCAGTTGGCCTTCTTCGAGCAATACGGCGTCGCGGGAATGCAGGCCTTTGAGAACACCGTCCTGGCGGCCAAACAGCGTGGCCTGCTAGTGATCGCCGACGGCAAGCGCAACGACATTTCGTCCACGGCCGAAGCCTACGCGAATGCATATCTGGGAGAGGGCGCGTTCGATTGCGATGCGCTCACCGTGACGCCGTATTTGGGCCGCGACAGTCTGGCGCCCTTTGTCGAAGCCTGCAAGAAGCACGGTAAAGGCTTGTTCGTGGTCCTGAAAACTTCGAATCCGGGCTCAAAGGATTTTCAGGACCAACGGGTCGAAACCACCGGCCGTCCCCTCTATGAATCCATCGCAAGCATGTTGCATGAGTTGGGTGAGGATCTGGTTGGCGAGTCGGGCTACAGCTCAATCGGCGCGGTGATTGGTGCGACGTTCCCCGAAGAAGGCCGCCGATTGCGCGAACTGATGCCCAGGGCGCAGATCTTGGTTCCAGGATACGGAGCACAGGGCGGAAGTGCCAAGGCAGCCGCGGAGTGTTTCAATGACGACGGTCTGGGCGCGGTCGTGAGCTCGTCGCGCGGCACGACGTATGCGTTTGGCGATCCCGCTATCTCGCGCGATGCGTTCGTCCGCGGCGTCCGCGAAAAAACTCTGCGCATGATCGAAGATGTGAACGCCGCCGTTAGCCTCGTAAATCCGCAAACGCCTCTTCGATCTCCTGCTTTGCCGCGGGCGTAGGAACCAGCAGCGGCAGCCGTGGAGGACCGCCATAATAGCCGGTCAGATCCATCGCGTACTTCAGCCCGCCGATGCCGTACTTGGTCGTCACCAGCTTGGCCGCGCGCCCGATCCGGTTCTGCCAATCCAGGGCGGCCTCGGGCTCGCGCGTGCGATGCGCTTCCCAAATGGAAATGCTCGCGTAGGGCGCCGGATTCGCGAACGCCAGGATACCGCCGGTGCAGCCGATGGCGAGCGATGGCGCAAGCGTGGTCGCCGAGCCGGTCAGCACTTGAAATCCCTTTTTCGTCTCGCGCACCATCTGCATCAACTTCTCGACGTTGCCCGAGCTTTCCTTGATGCCGACGATGTTGGGATGATGCGACAGCTCGGCTACCGCCTCGGCCGCGAGATCGATGCCCGTGTTCTGCGGGAAGTTGTAAAGCAGCACCGGGATCTTGGATTGATCGGCCACCGCGCGGAAGAACAGCATCTGCGTTTCCGGCTTGCTGAACTGTCCTTTGAAGAATGATGGCGTCTTCACCAGCGCCAGCTTGTAGCCAATCTCGGCCGCGCGATTGGTCAGCGCCACGGTCTGGTGCACACTGTCCATGCCGGTTCCCGCGATCAGCAGCTTCTCGCGCGCAGCCCACTGCGCCACCCATTCCCAGAGCTGGATCTTTTCGTCGGTGCCCAGCATCACGCTCTCGCCGGTGGACGCGGTGACCACATAGCCCGCGAGTCCGGTGGCGTTCCACTTCTCGATGTTGTGCTGGACTTTAACTTTCCACATCTCGCCTTCGTGGTTGAAGGGCGTGGTGATGGGGCTGAAGATGCCCTGCAGTTTCATAGGTGTCGCTTCATAAAGGGCAGTGGGGTGGCTTTGAAACCACCCCCGAGAGGCACATCAGCTACTTTGCGATGTAGGTGACGAACAGCGTATAGAGCGCGAGAGATTCGATCAAGGCCAGTCCGATAATGAGAGCGAACCGAATGCCGGCGGCCGCGCCAGGGTTACGCGCCATGGCTTCCGCAGCTGAGGCGGTAGCTTTTCCTTGTCCGAGGCCGCACAGGCCGGCCGCAATCCCCATGGCCAGATAAGCGAACGGCAGATGCCAGTCCGTAGTCCCGCTGCCGGCGGCGGGCGTCTGGGCGAAAATCGGACTGCCCAACAGCAGCAGCAGGCCGGTCGAGTAGATTAGTTTCAGTTTCATTCGAGTGTTTCTCCTGGTTCAAAGTTGTTCGCGAGGAGGTGGTTCCCTATCTATCCTGGGGGACGACGGGCTCACGCTCGGAACGGATAATGCCATTATTCTTCGTGTGCTACTGCTCCGGCGATGTAAATGACGCTGAGCAGCATGAATATGAATGCTTGTAAGAATGCCACGAACACGTGCAGACCCATAAAGACGGCTGGAACGGCGAAATAAGTGAGGGTAAGGAACGTTAAAGTGACGCGCTCCCCGGCGAACATATTCGCGAATAGACGGATGGTCAACGAGAGAGGTCTGGCTATGTGGCTCACAACTTCTATCGGAATCATAATTGGCGCGAGCCACCATACAGGGCCCGCGAAGTGCGCGATGTACTTGCCGACTCCTTGCGCGCGGACTCCCATGTAGTTGTAATACAGAAAAACCGAGACCGCGAGAGCGCAGGGAACGGCCGGAGTCATGGTCGGCGATTCAAAACCGGGAATGACGCCGATCAGGTTCATGAAAAGTATAAAAATGAACAACGTCCCGATGAATGGCAGATACTTGTTTGCGCCATGCTCGAGTGCATCATGTGCCTGCCCCGAGAGGAACTTGTAGAGCGCTTCGAAGGTCAACTGCAGCTTGCCGGGATTTTCCACCGAAAGCTTCGACTTCAGAACCGCGAACAGCACCAGAATGATCGCAACCACCAGGATTTCCATGGTGATCCAGTTTTCCCAGGGGTGCGTTGGATCGGCGGCGGGCTTGCCGATGGCGTTCAGGAATGAGTCGAGCGGCCCAGCCAGGAGGCGATTAAACAGGACCGTAGTCCAGACTTCTGGTTCAGCTTGCATAGATCAGTTCGAAGATGATTTCAAGGATGATCGCCGCGGCGGTGACTAACAGGCCAGCCACAGCACCCGCTACGTTCGGTCCAAGAAACTTGATTATAACCCACGCCACAGCCAAGAGCAGCACGATGCGATTGATGAAGAACCAGGGAGATCGCTTCTTGCCGCCCGGGCCCAGGGCGCCTGCCAGCTGCCGCCAGCCCCAGAAACTGAGGTAAGAGACGCAGGCCCCGGCCAGGAATGCGAAGCCAGAGCGGAGCCCGCGGAGGAACGCTGCCGCGACTGCTCCCAACAATCCCAAAACAACGATGAGCCAAGAGATTCGCTGGATGGCTCCGTCGTAAAAGGCAGGGTCATTTTCCTGCATCGTCCTTGCTCAACTCGCGAACGAGCTCAATCATCCCAGAAGCGACCCCAACCAACAAAAATACGACCTTGAGGAAAGTTGTGCCGAAGGCTTTATCGAGCGCCCACCCGATGCCGTAGCCCACCAACATCGACGCCGGCAGCAGGAATGCCAAACCGTAGTATTTGCCGAATTGCTGGTATAGATTGCCTCCGTTCTTAGGCATGCGTCCCCCGTTTGCGTTCCAGAATCGCCCCGGCTTGCTCGGCGGTCTCCTTCACCAGGAAACCCATCTTCGGATGGCTGGGCGTGATATCCGCCGCAAGTCCAAACTCCTCCAGAGTCTCCGTGGTGGTCGGGCCAATGGATGCGATCACCATGCGGCGCAGCGCGTGCTGCATGTGTTCGGTGAGCCGCTCTGCTGTCGCTGTCTGAAAAAGATGCGGAATCTGTATCGACGTAGTGAACATCGCGATATCGGCACGGCCCTCGGCAATCCGATGCACCGCCTCGCGCAGCGGCGCGACATCTTCCGGCAGATCCCATTGATAGACGCGCACGGGGGTCACATCGGCGCCTCTTGAACGAAGACCATCAAGCAGCTCGGCGTTCGATTTGCCGTATTCCTGCACAGCAATCTTCCGTTCGGTCCGGCCTTCGAGCGCGGTCAACAACTCGCGCCAGGTGTTTGGCTCGGGCGCGGTCACCGTCACCGGCACCTGCATCTCGCGCAACGCGGCCAAGGGCTTCGGCCCTCGCGCGGCCACCGTGATCTTGCGCAGCGCCTCGGCGAACTTCCCGGCCGGATAGCGTGATGCCAGCACTTTATCCAGCGCCCGCGTCCCGACGCCGGTGAGAAAGATCATCAGATCGAACTCGCCCGCGAACAACCGCTCGGCGAACTCGAATGCTTCCGGATTGTTCTCGATGGGCGCTTCGCGCATGGATGGCGCGACGAACGGATCGCCGCCCTGCCTGCGGATCAATTCGCCCATCTCGGTGGCGCGCCGGCTCTCGAACGAGACTACGCGCAGACCATCGAACGGCATCACCTCAGATTAGCAGCCTGCTCTTTTTCGTATTGCTTCAGCACGCGCTTCACGTACTGAATGGTCTCGGCGTAGGGCGGGATGCCGTCATACTTGTCGACGGCTGCCGGACCGGCATTGTAGGCGGCCACGGCCTTGGAGACCTGGTGTGGATCGTTCTCGTATTTCTGCAACAAATCGCGCAGGTACCTGGCGCCGGCGTCGGCGTTTTGTGCGGCATCCAGCGGATCGGCGTTCAATGCGGCGGCAGTCCCCGGCATCAGCTGCATCAATCCGATGGCGCCCTTCGGTGAAACGGCATCCTGGCGGTAAGCCGATTCGGCTCGAGCGACGCTGTGTACGATCGCAGGCGGAAGACCGGCGTGAATGGCGGCTTGCGTGACCAGCTCTCTCGGCGTCAGATCGGCCTGGCGGGCAGCCGGAGCCGGTACTGGATTGGCCGCAGCTGCGGGCGGGGCGTAATCTTCCTGCTCGAACGCCGCCACCGTGCTGGCCTGAATTTCGATCATGCCCTGATTGGTCTGGAGCCGGATGACGGGTCCATCGGCCGAGTGGCTATCGGCATGGATACGAAAGCCGTTGGAGAGCACGACGAACTCACCAGCCTGCGCCGCGAGCGCAACCGCAACAAAACACAGCACCAGCTTTATGGGGCGAAGAGCCACTAATTCATTTTGACGCATTTTCACCCCCCGGCGTGCAAAATAATCACCTAGTCCGAAATGGCCAGCTCACCCGGCAGAATCGGGCGAGTCCTCGGCAGCAGGCCGCGCTTGGCCAGCACGCCGCAGAACGCCAGAATCGCCGAAAACACCACCAGCTTCACCGCGTCCGCCGAGCGCGAGTGCGGAAGCACCTTCCACAGAATCCCCAATACCGGCTGCGCGACCGAGGATGCCCACACCGCGCCATAGAAATAGCGCCGCTCGCGTCCTTCACCCTTGGTTGATGCCTTGACGCGCGGGAGCACTCCCGCCGCACCCAGCACCCAGGTCGCCGCGGCGACCGGGAAATACGCGTATTGATAAATCTGCTTCAGCCGCCACGTGCCGGTAACAACCGCCACGGCGACCCCGGCGAAATTCAGCACCGCGAACGTGATCACGATGCTCCAGGCGAAGGTGTAGCAGATGCGGCGATACAACGGGTTCGGTTTATCCTCGACGAAGCGGATGATGTAGGGCCGCGGCTCCACGCCAGGCAATTGACCGCGCAGAGCGGCCAGGCCGGTTCCGAGCATCACGATGCCCAGCCACACCAGCTTGCGCCGGTCAAAACCGCGCTCGAACAGATCGAAGGTGGAAGGCCCGGGCGCGATGAAGAAAACGAAAATCCAGATCGGCCAGTGGGCCAACCGGTATGCGGGTTTGTTGCGGTCGCGCAGCTTGCGGGTCAAGCGGCTATCCGCAAAACGGAGTACGGCGGCATCGTTATTCCAAGGCAATCAGAGCGCCGCCGCGCCCTTTGCGGATTCGCAAGCTCTACTCGCACGAAGCAACCACTGCCGGCGCTACTGCCCGGGCGGCTTCGCTGGAGCAGGCTTCGGAGCGGCGGGTGTCGCAGGCTTCGGTGCGGCCGGCGCGGGCGGAGCACTTGCCGACGCCGTACTCTTGTCGTATAGCTCGATAATTTCCTTCGTAATTTCGACGCTGGGCGAAGCGTAAATCACCGGAGTGTTGGGATTCCCGACATCCACCACCATCGTGTAGCCGTTATCGCGCGCGTAGCGCTCGATCACCGCGACAATCTTTTGCCCCAGCTGTTGCATTAGTTTCTGCTGATCGGCTTCGAGATCGGCCTGTGCATCTTCCATTTCGCGCTGCAGGGTCTTCTTCTTCGCCTCGATGTTCTTGTACAGATCGTTCTTCGCCGATTCGCTCAGCGTGTTCTGGCCCTTGTTGAGCTGATCCTGCAAAGCATTGATATCGTTCTGCCTCTGCTCCAGTTCCCGCTTCTTGGGCTGCATCTTGGCTTGCAACTCGGCGGCCGCCTTCTGGCCGTCCTTGGTGTTGACAATGGCGACCTGGATGTTGATTGCCGCGACCTTGCTCTGTGCTTGAACAGTCAGGGTGGCGGCCAAGGCTAGGACTGGCCACAGAAATACCTTTTTCACAATGAAGCTCCTCAACTCGAAAATCAATCTATTCTATCCAATCCGGCCGGCTCTTTCCGAGCCGCGCACCAGCAGTACACCCGGAGACGACCGGAAGTCGTGCCCGCACGCCGGTCGAAGAAGACTCAAAGTTGTCCACGGGATCAACATCGACTTGGAAGTTCCCCGATCGTCGTGCACTGGAGCCAGCAGGCGATTCGAAGACGACAGGAAGTTGTGCACTGGGACAACAGAGACTCGAAGACAACCGGGCGGGTGGCAACACCGACTCGAAGAAAACCGGTCGGGTGGCGCATGAGCAAGCGGTTTTCGCCTTCTTCCGCATCTGTTAGAACGTCCGCCCTACCGTGAAGCGGAACATGGCCGATCGCTCGACACTATAGGGCAGCACTGCCCCAATGGAATTAATGGCGTTATTGTACGTGGTGGCATTCGGAAAGTACGATCTGTCGGCGACTATCGGCGCCAGCAGAGTGCCTTCGAAGCGGGTGGGATTATAAGCCCAGTAGACGCGGAATGGCGCGTTCACCACCGGCATCAAAACCTGGAGCTCCACCCCGGTGGAAGTGCGAATCTTTTGGGAGCCGGGCTGGACATAGGGGTAGCCGGTGAAGCCTGCCTGCGGGAATTCTTGGTTCAGTTGCGCAATTCGTCCCGGGTTCATCTTGAGCTGTTTGGGGAACAGCAGCCTGTCCATGCCGGCGTCGGCAAAAAGCGCCAGCGTTACCGGCCCCACGATCGGAATGCGGTATTCGAAATTACCCACCACATTCGTATCGCCGCCGGGGAAGGTGACCTGATACGAGGGAACGGTCATGGTCAGCGGGACGCCCTTTTGGGTGCGCTGCGTGCCGTCGTTGTTGTACACCGCGATGGTCGCAACATCGCTGGGCAGGAACACGATCGGGCTGATGGTCCAGATGTTGAAGCCGCGAACGTCGTTCTCGCCGCCCATGAAATAGCGCGAGAAGGGAGGCGCAACCTTGCCTCCGTACCCGGTTATGATTCGCGCTGAGAGATGCATCCCGATGACGTGGCCCTTTTTCAACCCCGGGCGGAAATATTTCACGTCGAAGGTCGGCTGGACCGTGTTCACGTTCCCGCCCAGTTCGCTGCCCGAAAATGCCAGCGCGAAGTACACCGATCGGCCGCCCGATGGATTGATGGGATTGTTAATGCTGTTGTAGGTGTACGACGGCGTGACGGTGCTGGTGCGGATGCCGGTCAACTGATTCGGCCCGCCCACTCCCTCGAAATCGATGTAATCGAAGTAATTGCTGGCGGCGGTCGTCAGCGTCTTGAGGTTGGAAATGTTGTAGCCGTAGGTCAGTCCCAGGCGAGCGAAGCTGCGCTTCAACGGATACGAGACGTAAACCGTGCCACCGTAACCATTCTGGATGTAGTTCAGCAGGTTCTGCGTGCCCAGCGAATTGTAATAAGAAATCAGGTTGGTCCCGGCGAGGATGGATGCTTCTTGCGCCTGGTTGTAGTTGTAGCGCTGTATGTACACCGTGAATCCAGTTTGTACCGCGTGGTCCAGGAAGTAGGGCTCCGAGAATCCGAACCTAACCTCGCGCAAACGCGTGCCCAGTTGCGAGCTCAGGCTCAACGTCTCGCCCAAACCCAGAAAATTGGCGGTGGAGTACGACGCGCCGATAAAGCTGCCCGCGATGCCGGATACGCCCCCGTTCAATTGGATGGCGTTCTTCCCGCGTTCCCTCACCTTCAACGTGATATCCACCGTGTTGGTTTTGGTGTCGCGCTTGATGTCGGCCGCGTCTTCGGCCTTGAGGGGCTCAAAGTATCCGAGTTGGTTCAGACGCAGGATGCTCAATTCCCACAAGCGATTGTTAAAGATCTGCCCTTCGTCGATCAGCAGCTGGCGCCGGATTATTTTGTCGCGCGTGGTGAGGTTGCCCGAGAAATCGATGCGCCGGACGAAAAACTGATGGCCTTCGTCCACCGACAGAGACATATCCATCAGCCCGCTGGCCTGGACGGGATCGAACGACGGCTCGGCCACGAAATCGATGAAGCCGAAGTCGCCGTACAGCTTGCGCATGTTCTCCAGGCCCTTGCGCAATTTCGCAGTCGAGAAAACATCGCCCTTGGCCATCTGGAACAGC
>Ga0182015_10000844_pt1 | contig 42577 bp, 38 predicted proteins | sample 712P3MmetaG_FD_120478 | JGI IMG/M metagenome (GOLD analysis project Ga0182015, IMG submission 120478) | Permafrost microbial communities from Stordalen Mire, Sweden - 712P3M metaG | ecosystem: Environmental > Terrestrial > Soil > Wetlands > Permafrost | place: Sweden: Stordalen | collected...
GTCGTTGGGGTGGGGCTTGCGGCGGCGTTTGGGGTTGAGCAGGAGTGACGTCTGGCCGAGGATGTGAGGCAGCGGGAAGATGAACCAGGAGTCTTCGGGGATGATATAGGCGACAAAGAAATCGACTTCGGCGAGGGTGTAGGGGACGGCGCGTCCGTTGATGCGGCGATGGGCGTTGACGCGGTAGAAGCCTTCGAGCATTTGCGTGGAGGATTTAACCTGGACGCGGATGAGACGCGGGCGAAGTTGCGGGTGGGAGGGATCGAGGTGAGAGGGGTCGAGGATGATGTCGTAGCGTTCGCTGTCGCCGTAGGGGCGAGCGATGCCGAAGCCGTGGCGGGCGGCGGCGAGAGCGAAGGCGAGTTCGGAGATCTCTCCGCGGCGTTTAGTGGTGAGTTCGCGTTCGAATGGGGTTTGGGGCTGGGTTTTACGAGTGGGAGTAGGCGAGGCTGGGGCGCGGCGCTGGGAGCGTCGGGTGATGGGGCGCTTGGGCATCGGGGTTGGTTCTCGGGAGTCGGCCAAAAATAGAAATGGCGCAATGCCCAGGTAGGGCTTGCGCCAATTTTTACTCTATATATCCAGAATAGCAGGTTGAGTAGGGTGATCCGGACATTTTTGGAGATTTATATTTGGAGTGGGGAGAATGAGTTAGACAGAAAAGGGGGCGCTTGGGGGGTTGACAAGGTTTTGGGGCGGTGATCGTGTGGGGCATTTTTCCCGCAGCGGCTAAAGCCGGATTGAAAGCGGGCTTCGATCGCAGCGGTGAACCGCTGCGCCACCCAGAAGCTGGTACGAGAGCCGCTCGGTGTAGGGCGCGTTGTTTCGAGGTTATGTCTGGTGGTTAGAGCTAGCCCGCAGGAGTGCCCGCTCCACATGGGCCGCTGTAATTGTCTGTGCTGTGGAGGAATGTTTTCGGCAAGCGGCCGGATCCAAATGGAGAGGTCATTGAATGGTTGAAGCAGAACTCGGCACCGACGGACGAGATTCTCATTCATTATGAGGACATCCCGGTCGCCCAGCGTTGGCTCAAGGTAGCTGATATTCGTTGCACGAAGAGTTCCCAGCGCGAGAAGCGCAAGACCTTGAGTGAATTATTCCTATTGCCGTTTGAAAAGGGATCGAGAAGCGCGGCGTTTGCGGTGCAGCGGGGGCAACGGTAGACTTGTGAGATTAGTTGTGGAGATTGACGAGGGAGCCATCTTGAATTATCTGCTCTGCCCATGACAGGGTCTTGTAATTTGAAAGGCGGGCGAGAGCGGCTCTGTACATGTTTCGTCGGTACATGTTTCGTCGGTACATGTTTCGTCGGTACATGTTTCGTCGGTACATGTTTTGTCGGTGCTTGGTTCGTCAGTACTTGGTTCGTCTAAGGGGAAAATTATGCTGGTCGTCATGAAGGCGCACGCTACGGAGGAACAGGTACGGGGCGTCTGCAAAAAGATTGAGGAGTTGGGGTACCGGCCGCATGCGATGCCGGGGGCACAGCGGACGGCGATTGGCATCACTGGAAATAAGGGCGAGGTGGAGCAGGGCACGCTGGAAGAGATGGCGGGCGTGCAGGAGGTGATCCGGGTTTCAAAGCCTTACAAGCTGGTGAGCCGGGATGTGAAGGAAGACAACACGGTGATCCGCTTTGAAGGTACTGCGGCGACGATTGGCGGGCCGGGGCTGGCGATTGTGGCGGGGCCGTGCGCGATTGAAAGCCGTGAGCAGGCGTTTGCGGTAGCGGAGCGGGTGCATCGCGCGGGAGCGCAGTTTTTTCGCGGCGGAGCGTACAAGCCGCGGACTTCTCCTTATTCGTTTCAGGGGTTGGGTGAGGAGGGATTGCGGATTATGGCGGAGATCCGCGAGCAATACGGGTTGAAGATTATTACGGAAGCGATCGATAACGAATCGCTCGATCTGGTGGAGGAGTATGCGGACGTGATCCAGATTGGGGCGCGGAACATGCAGAATTTCTCTCTGCTGAAGCGGGCGGGACGGGCGAAAAAGGCGGTGCTGCTGAAGCGCGGAATGTCGGCAACGCTGGAAGAGTTTCTGATGGCGGCGGAATATATTTTGAGCGAAGGAAATTACCGGGTGGCGCTGTGCGAACGCGGGGTGAGGACGTTCGCCGATCACACGCGGAATACGCTGGATTTAAGCATTGTCCCGGCGGTACAGCGTTTGAGCCATTTGCCGATCCTTGTAGATCCGAGCCATGGAACGGGAAAGAGAAATAAAGTTACGCCACTCTCGCGTGCGGCGGTTGCGGTGGGCGCGGATGGGCTGATGGTGGAGGTGCATAATCAGCCGGACCAGGCGATGTCGGACGGACCACAGTCCTTATTTCCCGACCAGTTCGACGAGCTGATGAAACAGGTGCGGGAAATTGCGGCGGTGGTGGGGAGAACGGTGCCGGGGATTGGAGTGCGGGAGACAGTGGGGGTGAAGTAACCTTCATACGCTGACCAAAACTTTTTTTCTGCATCACGCACAATCTGATATCTGATTTCATGAAGAAAACATCAATCTCGATGACGGAAGCGTCCCGCAGCTTCGCCGAATGCGTGAACCGCGTCCGCCATCACAACATGACATTCGTTCTGCTCAAGAAAGGGACTCCGGTGGCACAGTTAGTTCCGGCGGGCCGATTAGAGCCGGACAGGAAGATGACATCGGTTAGGGAGCTCGCTGCCGCGCTGCGGGAATTCGATCTTTCCCCCGACGAAGCAAGGGCCTGGAATCGAGATCTACGTCGGGCCCGCCGAATGAAGTGATTGAACCTGAGTAGTGTGGCGGCTTTTGCGTGGGGCATGCAAAGAACTGTAAATTTGATGGCCTTTTTTCGGGATGTGGACCAATCTAGGGTATGCAACGCCGTCGCGGCGAAAAGAATTTCCCGCTGCCTTAAGTCAGTGGGTCCTGAAAAGGCTAAGGTCCATTGAGGGGTAATGACGTATATTTTTTGCAAAAGTAAATGCGTGGGATTGAGCGTTGCTCTTATGGCGGTGGGGCTGCTGGCCTCTCCGCTTGTAATGCGGGCGCAGCATGGTGGCGGGGGTGGTCATGTTGGAGGTTCAGCGGCCGGTGGCAGCGGCCTGAGCGGAGGCAATCACGCCACGGGCGTTGACGCGAAGGACGACTTAAGAGACTTCCACGAAATTATGGCGGTTCAGGCGACGAGCGAGCAGAAAATCGCTTTCGCGGCGATCGTGAAGAGCGCGGCCGTTGCGGAGGCGCAATTACAAGGGCTTGTGGAAGAGATGGGCAAAGAGAACAATGCAGCGGAGATTGCGAAGCGCGATAAAAATCTGGCGGATGCGGTAGAGACGGCGCGAACGCTGAATAAGAAGTTTTTGGAGGGATTCTCCGAACCGCAGAAATCCGGCTTGAAGGAAATGATCAAGCGGCTGGGTAAGGCGGACTCCGAACTGGGGCAACAGGCGCGAACCCTGGATCAGGCATTTGAAGCCAACTCCGGAACAAAACCAGCCAGCGCGCAGATGACGAGTGCGGCGAACGGACTTGGACACGCTATTTCGATTTTTCAGCACGAGCAGACCGGCCTTGGCGAAGAGATGAGCATTGACAGTTCGGGCGCTGGGCAAGACGTGGCGTATAAACTGCCGCTGGTGAAAAACTTGGTTACCTTGGCGAACCAGCCGCTGACGATAGCAACTTCCGGAATGGTTTCCAAGGGTGTGTCCGAAGGTGGGCAGAACACTTTTGCGGTAGAGTTGACGGCCGACCTGACGGATTTGCAGCACAGTTTTACGGACGTGCTGCGCGGCCAGCTCAATAAGGCGGACCGATGCGGAGAGAGAATAGACATTGCGACGGCGGCTCTTACGCCGCAGCAACCGGCAAGCATGGTAGTGGCGCAACTGCATTATGAGCGTTGGAGCTGTACTACGATGTTTGGCCGTGAAAACATGAATGAGATTTTGGAGGGCAACGCAACCGTTGAAGTGAAGCTGACGCCGTCGGTTGCGGAAGATGGAATGCTGGGATTGACGGCGCGCTTGGGAAATGTGGATGCGGACGGCCTGCTGGGGGAATCGCTTCGGTCCGGCTCGCTGGGCGACATGCTGCGCGATAAGATTTCCTCGTCCGTTCTTGCGGTGATGAATCAGGGTGGGGACTTTAAGGTTGCTCTGCCGAACGGAGTGCGCGACTACGCCAATTTGAAGCGGGCTCGTTTTGAGGAAGTTGGGGCGGGACGGTTGGCGGCGGTGATGGATGGCGAGATTCGCGTTTCCAACGATAAATTAGCGGATCTGACCGGTGAATTGAAGAGGCAGGATTCCGTCGCGGCACAGTCCGTGTCGCAGCCGGAATTGATGTCACGCTAGCGGGGGCTAGCGTCAATTGTATCTGCTGATCTTCCTCCTGCTGACGTTCTCTCTGCTAGTCTTGTCTCTGCTAATCTAGCTTCTTCGAGATTTCTTCCGGGAAAACAGTTTCCATCTTGCGCAAAATCCTTTTCATTGCTGTGCTGTTACCGCTGCTGGGGGCGGCAGGATGGTGGTATTTCCGGGAGACGCCGCTGCCGAATTATGGGCCCGCCTACCGGGAATACGCCTACGTTCCCAATGGTAAGAGCAACACCGTAAGCGTGATTGACCTGCGAACTTTTGAACTGGCGAAGACAATAACCGTGGGAGCGGAGCCGACTGGGATCGCCGCCAACAGCCAGAAGAATGAGATCTACGTGGTGAATTCAGGGTCGAGCAACGTGAGCGTGATCGATGCCGAAAAGAATATGGTGGTGGCGACGATTGGGGTCCACGGACGGCCTTACTACATTGATGTTGCGAAGGATGGCCGGCGGGCGTACGTGGCGAACTCTGGGTCAGACAACGTTTCGGTAATCGATCTGGAGACTCGCGACGTTGTAGGCAACGTGCGAGTTGGATCCAAGCCCGGACTCGCACGGATTTCGCCGGACGGATCGAGCGTGGTGGTGTCGAATCGCGGCGACAATACGGTTTCAGTCATAGACGCTAGTTCGCTGCGGGTGCGAGCGACTTTACCGGTATGCGAGCAGCCGGAGGACATCGCGATTCTGCCGGATTCGAGCAAAGCGTTCGTGGCGTGTTCCGGATCGTCCCAGGTGGCATCGATTGCGCTAGCGCACAGCAAAACCGGAGATGGCGCGAACGATCGCCTGCTGGCATTGATCGATGTGGGACGCACACCGGTGAGTCTGGCGCTGAAGCCGGATGGCGGCGAGTTGATTGTGTGTGACTTCGATTCCGACAGTATTTCGCTCATTGAAACCGGGAACGATGAGGTGGGAAACAGCGCCTTGGTGGGAGAGCATCCGGCGAGGGCACTGGTGACTCGCGACAACTCGCGGCTTTATACCAGCAATTTCGGGTCGAACAGCGTGGCGGTCTACGACATTGAAGCGGGACGAAGAATTGCGACGATGGAGGCGGGAAGCCGCCCTGAAGGTCTGGCGCTATCGCAGGATGAACGTTATTTGCTGGTGCTGGATACGCAAGCGGGCGATGTGACGGTAATTCAGAGGCGTAATCCGAGAAAGCTGGAACCGTCGGAATACTCGTTGCTTACGATGATTCCCGTGGGCTTGCAGCCAAATGGGATTGTGGTGAAGGCCTTTATGGTGAGCGAAGCGGTGAAGAAGAAGTGAGGTGAACTCACATGTGGAAGGAGAGACGCAGCGAAGCTACGTCTCTTCCCTCTTGTCCTTCTCTTCTCTTGTTCCAGTGCTCGTCTTTATGAGTGCTTTTCTGTGCTTGCCTATAGTACGGGCGCTTCTTTGGCGCAGAATTTGTCGAGCGCAGATTTCAGATCGGCGGCGATGGCTGGGGCTTCACGAGACTCGATGTCACGGCGAGGCATCATGTAAACGAGCTGGCCGTCGCGAAGAATAGCGATGGAAGGCGAAGATGGCGGTTGACCGGTGAAGTAGCTGCGAGCACGCTCGGTGGCCTGCGTGTCTTGTCCGGCGAACACAGTGAACGCGCTGTCAGGACGGGCGGCGCTTTGCAAAGCCATGCGAACCGCGGGCCGCATGCGGCCAGCGGCGCATCCGCAAATGGAATTTACAACCACGAGCGTTGTGCCGGGCTTCGCTTTCAGAGCCTGATCTACTGCTTCGGCGCTGCGTAATTCCTGAATACCAAGGCGGGTTAACTCCTCGCGCATGGGGATCACCATTATTTCCGGATACATTGCATAGCTCCTTCAGTCGTTGAGACTTGTTTATTCAAAGTATGAATTTATAGTTTACCTTAAGAGCGAAACGTTTTCGGCGTTTGATGAACTAAGCAATCACGCACGCGAGCAACCGGGGGCCAGAAACTGGCAACGAATACGTTGGCGTAAGGTTTCTTGATCAACCAATAATTGGAAGCGCAAATTCTGTTGGGAGGATTACTCACAGATGAAGCAGGGTTCACGATTTCTTAGTTCTTGGATACTGGCGGCGGTAGTCGCGTTCTCCGTCATAGGCATGGGCTGCGCCCATCATCACTATTACCGGGTCTACGACCCGTACTACAACGACTATCATGTTTGGAACGACCAAGAGGTGGGCTACTATCACCAATGGGCTGTGGAACATAATCGCGAACCCGATCGCGACTTCCGTAAACTGCGTCCGGAAGAACAAAAAGAATATTGGAGTTGGCGACACAGCCACGGGAATGGGCCGGACGAGCATCATTAAATGAGCGCCCTGGATCGCCCGTCCTCTGATGGGCGGTTCAGGAACGATTTAAATAACAGGGCGGGATTTACCTCGACTCCTACCGAAGGAATGCGTGGCCGGCGTCTTCCACAAGGATGCTGGTTTTGCGGCGAGTGGCGCCGGCTACGTTGTAAACCACCAGCGAATGTTCCTCGATCGTAAGAATCTCTTTATCGTTGAGCCAGCCTATTAGCTCGGCGTGCGGCACGAACGCGATGCGGCGGGAAAAATCTTCAACCGCCTTGATCTCGACTGCAGGAAGATCCGCTAAAGCTTTGCGAATGCGCTGCGATTCTTCGGGATTCGCCTGCCCTTGTTCGGCGAGTTGAATGGCGGTGTTCGGCTTGGCGGTAGCGACGATGGTGAGGGCGACTGTATTTAGATCCGGAGACAACTTTCCCGTCTGGGTATAAAAGCTAACGTCGTAATCGGGATTCTTGTAGGTGGCGAGTTCGTCGAAAATATTGATGGTCTTGCCGGGAAGATGCAGTAGCGTTTGATCGTCGCTTTCATTGGACCAGCCGCAGCAGCCGGTGTCCGGCACAGCCTCGAGAATGGAGGCGGGATTGGCGGCGTCCAGTATATTGCGCAGCGGCGGATCGAGTGGCGTCGCACTCCACTTTCCTGCATTCTCTTCGTAAACAGAGGTCGCTTTGTAGACTGGCTTAGTCTGTCCGGCTACGAATTGCGTGAGCAGGAAGAATTTTCCAACTCCATCTTGCGGAGCCCAGGTTTGAAAGTATGGGCAGGTTTCCTCGCAGCCCCCGGTGGGGCAGGAACAATCGAGAAGCGAAACGGAGGAGATTTCTTCACGATTGGCTCCGGCAAGATCGGTCCGCCAACTGAGCCACGTGTTTTTGGTGGAGAGATCGACACCGTCGCGTTGTAGGCGGCGAGCCTGATTTGAGAACCAAAATAAATGTTTGCCATCGGACGAAAGAAATGGAACGGGGGCAGATTCGCTGATCACAAGGTTCGATCCGGCTGTGGAGGTACTGCGGGTGACGCCGGAGTCGAGTGTGATTGCTTGATGGCCATCCCAAAGCCATGCTTTGCGGTCCGCAGAAACATCGCCTTCCGCCAGCGGCAACGCGGCGGGTGCGGCGAACAAAATCTGTCCGGCGGAATTGAAGGACAAAGCAGAGAGTGAATCTGATGCTCCGGCGGGGAGCTTGACGGTTCGCTTCTCGGAAAAGTTGGAAGGATCGTATTCGACCGCCTGTCCGGAGCGGACCACCCACAAGTGCTTACTTTGGCCGAGCAGCGAAGTTGAGAGGATCGAAGTTGAGAGGATCAGTGTGAGGACCGCGGAAACAATTATTCTTGGCATGGGCAAGCTGGAAAGACCGAGATGATTGTAAATCGTGGACTCGCTGAGTTTCCTGCTGTTGCGTACAATTAGGTTGTGAAAATCGAATCAACGAGAATGAAGCCCATGACAACAACTCCGCAGGTTCATGCTGACAAATCCGATTCGCAGAAACAGACGCCGCAGATGGGCGCTTCCGCGGAGCTTCCCGAAGTTCCACTCACTACCGAGGGTTACAGCGTACTGCATCAGATGATGCGATTTCGTTGGACGGCCTGGCGGGCTCTAGGCGAGGACCTGCGTGCGGAAATCGCTCAGGAAGCGGCGGCTGCGTTGGGCCAGATGGAGAATCAGCCGGAGGGACCATCCGCTCTCTTTTCTCTGATTGGACACAAAGGCGACTTGATGCTGGTGCACTTCCGCAATTCGTTTGCGGATTTGAATCAGGCGGAACTTAAGCTGGCGGGCTTGCGGCTGAGCGAATATTTGGAGCCAGCCTCTTCTTATTTATCGATCATCGAACTTGGCCTCTACGATTCGACGTTGAAGATTTATAAAGAGCTCATCGCACAAGGGATTCAGCCGCACTCCGACCAGTGGAAGGCAGAGATCGAATGTAAGCTTGATCGGCACCGGGAAGCAATGCACCCACGGCTGTTTCCGAAGATTCCGGATAATCGCTACGTCTGCTTTTATCCCATGGACCGGCGGCGAGGGGAGGATAAAAATTGGTATACCTTGCCGATTGAAGAGCGGGCACGGCAGATGAACGAGCATGGGCTTGTAGGCCGCCGTTATGCAGGAGAAGTGAAGCAGATCATTACCGGCTCGATTGGATTTGACGACTGGGAGTGGGGAGTCGATCTGTTTGCGGACGATCCGCTGGTTTTCAAGAAGCTGATTTACGAGATGCGCTTCGATCAGGTGAGTGCGGTTTATGCCTTATTCGGGCAGTTCTATGTGGGAGTGCGATGCCCGGCATCGGGACTGGCGAAGCTGTTGAGTGGAGAGTTGCCGAAGTAGAAAGAAGTGTTATTCGACACCGAGACTAGAGAGAAATAGGAAGTATGGAGAACTCATGTCGACGCTTGGACTGATTGAATACAAGGACGCCAGCCCGGAGGTACGTGCCGTTTATGACGACATCATGGCGACACGCAAGACGGATTGGATCAATAATTTTTGGAAGGCGATTGCACACGATCCCGCGACTCTGAAGCGGACGTGGGAAGACATCAAGCAGATCATGGCTCCGGGAGCGCTGGACCCACTGATGAAGGAGTTAATTTACGTGGCGGTCAGCGTGACAAATCAATGCCACTACTGCATCGCGTCTCACACAGTCTCAGCCCAAAAGAAGGGTATGACGGATGCGATGTTCAAGGAATTGATGGCGGTGGTCGGCATGGCGAACGAGACCAACAAGATGGTCACGGGATATCAGGTGGAGATCGATGAGCAGTTTAAGAGCGGTCGCTAGCCGCTCCTATCAAGTTGCTTTCTGTTCGTCGTTGGGCGTTAATGGCCGGCACGGCGGGCGGAGTTCTTCCAAGTGGTACGGGCAAGCGGAAACTTGTATTCACACTGTTTCATGTCCACCCTCCTGCCGCGGAAGCGAACGCCTTCGGATTCGAGGCGAAAACGCTGCTCGAGGGCGGCGTCGCCGCCAAGTTTGATCTCTCCCCCAGCGCCCAGCACACGTTGCCAAGGCAAATGGAATCCACGATGAAGCACCTGTGCCACTTGCCGCGCAGCGCCCGAAAATCCGGCTGCGCGCGCAATTGCGCCATAGGTGGAGACTTTGCCTTTCGGGATACGGCGGATTGCCGCCTCAATTCGCATTCGCGTGTTCGATGATTGGGAGGTTTGCGACTTCCCTGCGGCTTTGAGACGCTTTATCGTGGGCCGTTTCACAGTGCGATCCAGCCGATGCGTATGAGCCAGAGCGACCCAACCAACACCAGCAACCAGAGAATTATTCCTTGAAGCAAGGGACGGGGGCCGACGCGTTTGACGGTCGCCACAGAAATTCCGCTGCCGATTAAGAACAGAGTGGCGGTCAATCCGATTTTTGCGATCTTCACGGCGAATGAATAAGCATGGCCTCCGGCGGGGAGATATGTGTTGCAGACTGCGGCCAGACAAAATAGTCCGATAAACCAAGGCCACTGGATTTTGGCTTTCGCGCCGCGCACCATTGCGGTTGCGAGTGAAAGCGGAACGATCCACAAGGCGCGCGCGAGTTTTACCGTGGTCGCAATGGCCAGCGCTTGCGCGCCATATTTCGCCGCAGCACCTACAACCGAACTGGTGTCATGAATGGCCAGAGCGGACCAGAGGCCAAATTGAGATTGCGACAGCTTCAGAGCGGTACCGATGGGAGGGAAGGTCAGCAGTGCAACGGAGTTCAGCACGAAAACAGTTCCAAGTGCGATTGCCATCTCTTCGTCGCTAGCCTGGGTGATGGGGCCGACCGCGGCGATGGCGCTGCCCCCACAGATTGCGGTTCCCGTAGAAATGAGAAAAGCCGGCACGCGCTGCACTCCAATCGCCGCTCCCAGGCCCATGCCCACGACTAAAGCGAAAGTGATGCCTAACATGGTATAGACGAAACCACTGCGTCCCGCTTGAATTACCTGATGCAAGTTCATGCCAAAACCCAGGCCGACAACGCAACCTTGCAGCAGATACTTGGAGGATTTTTTTGCTTCGCTGCCGTAGGGATGAGGCAGCGTTAGACCAAACACCAAGCCCATTGTCAGGGCAATCGGCGGCGACACAAAGCCGCTGGCGCTAATCAAGAGGCACAGAATAAATATTATTCGAGCAAGCATCGAGGGGGAATGGAAGCGGCACACTTGCGGCGCGATTCCGTGCCGGAATCCACGCCGCTTGCTTAATACCGATCAGGCCGCCTTGCGGAAGGAATCGACGGCTTCCGCTTCTGAATTGAACACTTCGAACACGGTGAGCAGCTTCGTGACTTGCAACAGATCGCCAACCCGTTTGGTGAGGTTCGCCAGCTTGATCGTTCCGCCGGCATTCTGAGCGGAAGCGCGCAGAGCCACGAGCGTGCCGAGTCCGCCGGAATCGATATAGTTGATTTCGCCGAGATTCAGCACAATGCGATTATTTTCGGAAATTGCTTTCTTCACACTCTCTCGAAGCAGCGAGGATTCCTCGCCAAAGACGATCCGGCCAGTGCAATTGACAACCAGAACTCCATCCTGATTTTGTTGCGATAGTTTCAGTTGCATAATAACTCCTTGCGCCTGATGCAATTCTGCTGGTGCGACGTTTTGCCGTCCGAACCAGCACGACGAATCAGCCTATCGCTTGAGCGACGGTTTAGCAAGGCTGCGAGGAATCGGACCACTAAGAGGAGAACAGAAAGCTGCGAGCGATCGATCCGGGCGTTCCTTACTTGCAGAGCGAACTCAGTAATGCGCGGCGGTTACGCTGATCTTGGCTTGGTTTCGTCTTGCTGTACACGCCGCGAAGAGCCTTCCCGTGTGCAGGTCTTGCAAAATGGACGCAAGACATTGACGCGATCCGATCACGTATAATCGTGGTTTCCTGCTCATGAGCTACACCGTCCTGGCACGCAAATATCGGCCGCAGAAATTCTCCGAGGTTATCGGGCAGGAGCACGTCACGCGCACGTTGCAGAATGCACTGGAGCAGGGGCGCACGGCCCACGGCTACATTTTCAGCGGCCATCGAGGGATCGGAAAAACAACGGTGGCGCGTATTTTGGCTGCGGCGTTGAATTGCCGCTCGTCCGACAAGCCAGTGGCGGAGCCTTGCGGGGTTTGCGAGTCATGTACCGAAATTCGAGCCGGAAATGCGGTGGATGTCATCGAAATCGACGCCGCGACGAATCGGGGCATCGATGAAATTCGCGAGTTGCGCGAGGCAGCTCGCTATCGCCCGGCTCGGGACCGTTTCAAGATTTATATTCTGGACGAGGCGCATCAGATCACCGACGCCGCGTTCAACGCGCTGCTCAAGACTTTAGAAGAGCCTCCCGACCATATCGTCTTTATGCTGGCGACCACGCAACCGGAGGACATTCCGCAGACAATTCGTTCGCGCTGCCAGCATTTCAGTTTTCGGGCGGTGAAGTTCGATGCAATCGTGGCGCAACTTCGCGATTTGGTGGGGCGGGAAAAAATAGAGGCCGATGACGACGCGCTGGCTCTGCTGGCAGAGGCGGGCGACGGCTCGATGCGGGATGCGCTCTCGATACTGGATCAGGCAATCGCGTCGTGCAATGGAAGGCTTACGGCGGATTCGGTGCGCAATTTAGTTGGCGCCGCGCCCGCGCATATTCTCGAAGAGGTGATGCAGGCGGTAGCTCGAAGCGCCAGCGAAGAGGTGTTGCGGCAGGTGGATCATCTGATTAGCGAAGGACATAGCCCGACGCATTTTGCCCGGCAGATGGTTCGTTTTCTGCGCAATGCGACGGTCGCCAAGGTTGCGGGGAAGGACTCTTCCCTTCTCCAGATTTCCAGTGAAGAGCGCGAACGTGTGGAGCGGGTTGCGGCGTTGTTTGGTGAAGAAGATCTGACGCGGCATTTGCAGATCATGCTGCGGACACACAGTGAGCTGGGATACAAACAGGAGCAAAGATTTCATCTTGAGCTGGGCTTGCTGAAGATGTCGCACGCACAGAGGCTTTTGCCGATTGAGCAACTGCTAAGCCAAGCAGGGATAGCGTCTTCCCCGGTGAGAGCAAACCAGCCGGGACAAGATCCTCCGACGAAACCCCTGGCTCGACCATCTATTGTGTCTTCCCCCGCGCATTCGGCTTCAGGGGATATGCGAAGAACGGAACCAAGCCCGCCTGTTCGTCCAACTTTTGTTTCCCCATTCGCGGCGGATTCCGCGCGTAAGGGCGGTCCGAAGCAGGAATTTTCTCCAGAGATTCCTTCCGGCAACTCTGGTTCGGGCGAGGGGCAGCGAATGACGGTGCCACGGGTAATCCTTGGCGCGACGGCATTGGCAGATGTAATCGAGGAGAAGGCGGAGCCGCAGATCCGGCCGCCTCAGAAAATTCAAGAGGATCAAAGTTCCCCGGGTATTCCTGAGTCGCCATCTTCAGAAATTCTGGCAGCGTCGCAACCGGAGCGGTTGCAAGGTGCAGTGCTACAAGCGCTGATGGATGGGAATCAACGCATTCTGGTATCGATGCTGGAGGCTGGCGAGTGGTCGGTGGAAGGAAATGACGTGGTGGTGAAGGTAGCGGAATCGCAGACTGTGGTTGACATGTCTTTAAGCGCCGATGCGCGGCGGTTGGCGGTTGCTTCGGCAAGCGGAGTGCTGGGTCGGGCGGTCAAGCTGAAGATTGTTGCTGGGGCGGCGGTCGCGGTGACTGACGAAAAAAAGAACGGAGCCGCGTCACGCCCGCGAGGAATAAACGTTGGGCCCGGCGGTCGAAATCGCGCTGAACAGGATGCCGTGGTCCGGCGACTGCAGGAAAAATTCGGGGCTGAGATTCGTACGGTGATCGATTATAAGGAGAAACGGTAGAGAAAGGGGCTCCGAATGCCAGGAGCCGCAAGCCGAGAATTATGGGCGGATTTAATTTGCAGGAACTGATGTCAAAGGCGAAGTCGCAATACGAGACTTTGCAGAAGAAGATGCAGGAGACGGTGGTGGAGGCTTCATCGGGTGGTGGAACGGTAACGGCGAGGATGGATGGGCGAAAGCAACTGCTGAGTTTGCGCATCGATCCGGAGGCGGTGAAATCCGGTGACGTCGAGATGTTACAGGACCTGTTGCTGGCGGCGGTCAACGAGGCCGCGCGCAAGATTGACGGAGCGATGCAGTCGACCGTGGGCGGAATGCTGGGCGGGTTGGGTATGTAGGAAATTGTGCGATTGATGATCGGGTGATTGGGTGATTTCGAGGTTTTTATGATCACCGATTCATTGCCGGTTTTTCCATTCGCGGCTTTTTGCATCGCCAATCTTCCGATCGCGGATTCAATCAAATTCCTTATGTCTAAATTTGCAGAGCCGATGTCGCGGCTAATCGACGAGTTAAAGAAGCTGCCGGGAGTCGGCGCGAAGAGCGCGCAGCGGTTGGCGTTCTACATTTTGCGCGCCAGCGATGAAGACGCGGAAGCACTGGCGGCGGCGGTTCGCGATGTAAAGGCGAATCTGCGGCTGTGCTCGATTTGCAACAACATAACCGACGTGGACCCTTGCGTTTATTGCACCAGCGCGACGCGCAACCAAAGGCTGGTATGCGTATTGGAGGAGCCCACCAACATTGCCGCGATTGAAAAAACCAAGCACTTCAACGGCGTCTACCACGTGCTGCATGGATCACTGTCGCCGCTGCACGGGATTGGTCCAGAGCAGTTGCGGATCGCCAACCTGATTGCGCGCGTCGACGCCGGGAACGTAGAGGAAGTGATTGTTGCAACCAATCCTACGGTGGAGGGCGAGGCGACGGCGACTTACCTATCGCATCAGCTCAAACGTACGGGCGTGAAGGTGACACGTATCGCGATGGGGATACCGGTGGGCAGCGACATCGAATATACCGACGAAATCACCATGCTGAAGGCCATGGAAGGCCGGCGGGAGTTATAAGCTGTGCAGGCCTGCGTCTACTCCGGACTTCGCGGCAGACGTATTCGCAACGGTCTATCTAGCGGTTCGCTATCCTCGGAGCGATTTCAGTAAGAGCGCAGGTGTGACCCCCAAGTTCTCCCCGACAGTCTCTGGTGAGACGACCAACGCCAATCGCCCCAAAGTTCACCGTGATCGTAAACACCTGCGTACTCTGTGCACCGCTGGGATTGGTATAGGTGGCCACAAAAACGTTGCTGCCAAAGCTCAGTGGGATGTTGTTGATCTGCCGCTGTGTCGAAGTGTATCCATTCGGCCCCTTCCAACTCCATGACCCGCCGCTCACGGGTTGCGGACCCAGGTTCAGGGAAGATCCGAATGCCACGGTGGTGCTGGAGATCTGCTGCCAGCTTCCGCTGTTCACCTGAATATAGGGGACGATCGGGGTCGGCTGGGCGACCGGCGCAGCCAGGCCCATTGCGATAAAAGCGACGTTGCGGTTCGAAGGCAGTTTCAGACTCGACAGAGTCTTCCCGGAATTTAAGGTAAACGTGTATCCATACACGTTGACTGCGGTGTTGTTTACAACGCCGCCCGGACCAATGCGATTGGCAGTCGTAGTGACAACGGTCTCGCCCGAATATTTCTGTGAGGAGACCCAGTCGCTGAAGTTCTGCGTAAAGGTGGTGTTGCTGCCATCGGTATAGTATGCCGTTACGGTTTGGTTCCCCTGGGCACCATTCACCGCCGCACCCAGCAAGAAGAGCTGGCCATACTGCCCGGCTGGGACGGTCACGGTGTTATTGCTGGAGGCGTCGAGGGCGTTCGCCGCACCCAAGGAAAAAGTATGGCTTTGGTAGCTCAACGAGGTTCCGAGCAGGCCGGAGTTATAAGAGTTTCCGTCGTTATCGAAACCGCCGCTGACCGGCGCGTTACCGCTGGATGCGATGCCGTAGACGTTGTAGTAACCGGCGAGATTATTCACGCCGTTGACACTACCCAAACCAATACCCAGAATGACGACATCGCGGGAACCTGGCAACTTCACGCTCGCGACGGTTTTTCCAGCGGCGAGTGAGAACGTGTAGCCATACAGGTTGGTGGTCTCGTTGTAGATATTGCCGAACGGGCCAATGCGATTTGAAGCGCTCGTGACAACGGTCTCCCCGGGATAATTTTGCGACCAGCCCCAGTCGCTGAAGCTTTGCGTGAAGGTGCTGTTGCTTCCGTCCGTGTAGTTAACGGTAACGGTCTGATTCAGCTGCGCTCCATCCACGGCCGTACCCACCAGGTAGAGCAGGCCGTATTGAGCGCCGGAAACAGTAACGGTTTTGTTATTCACGGCATCCACCGTGTTCACAGGGCCAAGTGGGAACACTAAACCTTTGTACGTGGCCGAGGCGCCTAGAGTGCTTGAATCGTATGTGTTGTAGTTGAAACCGTCGATTCCGCCGCCCTGGGGCCATGAACCCGGCGAGGCAATCGCGTACACGTTGTAGTAGCTACCTAGATTCACAACAATGGGCGAGATGATGGTGATGGTATAGGTTCCGGTATCCACGACGCTGTTGTTATAGCCGGTAGCCACCGCGATGGCTTGAATGGTGGTGGTGGAACTCACGGTGAGGGTGGTGCACACCGGAGAAGCCGCCGTTGGCGTTGTGTTGTTGGTGGTGCAGTGGATCGCTGCGCCCGGAGTAGTGTCCGATAGCGTCACGCTCTGAGATGAGTTATACGTTCCCGGCAGCGGGTTGAAGGTTGGTGTTGCTACCGTTGGAGTAATGGTATAGAGGCCACTAACGACGGCACTATTGTTATAGCCAGTGGCAACGGCAATGGCTTGAATCGTGGTCGTGGCGCTTACCGTCACGGTCGTGCATACCGGAGAACTGGCCGTCGGCGTGGTGTTGTTGGTGGTGCAATGGACCACCGCGCCCGGACTGGTATCTGACAGCGTCACGTTCTGGGTTGAGTTATATGTTCCGGGCAGCGGATTGAAGATCGGGTTCGCCGCCGTCGGGGTGATGGTGTAGAGGCTGCTAACGACGGCGCTGTTGTTGTAGCCGGTGGCAACGGCGATGGCTTGAATCGTGGTCGTGGAGCTTACCGTCACGGTCGTGCATACCGGAGAACTGGCCGTCGGCGTGGTGTTGTCGGTGGTGCAATGGATTACCGCACCGGGACTGGTATCGGACAGCGTCACGTTCTGGGTCGAGTTATATGTTCCGGGCAGCGGATTAAAGGTCGGGTTCGCGGCCGTCGGGGTGATGGTATAGAGGCCGTTCACGACGGCGCTGTTGTTGTAGCCGGTGGCCACCGCGAAGGCTTGAATCGTGGTCGTGGCGCTTACCGTCACGGTCGTGCATACCGGAGAGCTGGCCGTCGGCATGGTGTTGTCGGTGGTGCAATGGATTACCGCGCCCGGAGTCGTGTCGGAGAGCGTCACATTCTGAGTTGAGTTATAACTTCCGGGCAGCGGATTGAAGGTAGGGTTCGCTGCCGTCGGAGTAATGGTATAAATGCCGTTCACAACAGCGCTGTTGTTGTAGCCGGTGGCCGCCGCGAACGCTTGAATTTCAGTCGTGGCGCTTACCGTCACGGTCGTGCACACCGGAGAACTGGCAGTCGGCGTGGTGTTGTCGGTGGTGCAATGGATTACCGCGCCGGGAGTAGTGTCGGAGAGCGTTACGTTCTGCGTTGAATTGTAGGTTCCGGGCAAGGGGTTGAACGTCGGGTTCGCCGCTGTGGGCAGTGTAGCGGTGTAAAAATAAGTACCTGCTGCAATGGCGCTGTTGTTGTATTCGCTGGCCACTGCGATTGCTTCGATCGTGGTAGAAGGAGTCACCGTAACGGGAGTGCTATAGACCAACGAACTTGTGGTTGGTGTAACCCCATTGGTGGTGTAATAAATGGTCGCGCCAGGAGTGGTATCGGAGAGCATGACAGTTTGGTTGCCGTTATAGGCGCCAGGTGCCGGGCTGAATGTTGGGATAGCCGCTACGGGCGAAGTGCCGATGGGGCCATAGGTGGAGTTGCCAACACAGGAAACGACCCCGCCGCTACCGATGTAGTCGTAGGTGTATTCGATTTCCGCGGTCGCGTTATCGATGACACCGGTCATGAGGTAATTTGCGTAGGCGCCGGAGAACGATCCAGCGAACGTGCCATCTGAATTTACGGAATAAGTTCCGGTGTAGGGGTTGTCGCCGTAGGTGCCGTTATCGTAGGGGTCGACGCCGTTCTGATTACCTTGGCCGTCGAAGGTTACGTAATTCAGATCAACTTCCGCACCGGAACATACTGCCGCGTACGTTCCATTGAGGCTTGCATTGGTGTAGGTTGTTCCCGTGGCAACCAGTTGACTTTGAAAATCGATGTTGGCAGCGGCGGCACCGTCAGTCTCAATGCCCACTGCTTCGTTTCCACCTTCACTCACGCCGACGATGTAGGTCTGAGGCGTGGACTGACCGGCGACGTTCATGGTGATGGTCACGGTATTGTCGCTGTTGGTAGCGTAAGTGCCAGTGGCGGAGGTAGTGCCATACTGCGAGTTGATGCCGCCTTGGAGGTTGGTCACAGTCAGCGAGCCGGAACCGTTAAAGTAAACGGAGCCGGAAAGAACTTCTTCTCCGCCGAGACCGTTCGTGGCGGTTCCGCCCACCACCATCCCGTAATAACCAATAAGACTTGCGCTGGGGGCCTGGCGGCCGGAACAGGCTATGACCTCGCCATTTCCCGATTGATAATACGTGTATTGAATTTCGGTAACGCCGTTGTCGATCACGCCGGTAAGAGTGTACTGGCTGTAGCTCCCGGTTAAACTTCCGGAGAAGGTTCCGTCTGAAACTACGGAATAAGTGCCACTGTAAGGACTGTTGCCCTGGCTACCTCCGTTGTCGTAGGGATCTACGCCGCTTAGATTGCCGTTGCCATCGAAGGTTACGTAGTTCAGGTCGACGCCGGAACCGGAGCAGGAGACAGCATAGGTGCCGCTAAGAAGTGAGTTGCTGTAGCCGCCAGTCAGAGTGGTTAATTGTGACTCGATGTCGATGGTGGCGACGGCGCTCCCGTCACTCTCAATACCCACAGCCTTGGTACCCGAGGAGCTAACGCCGATGGTGTAGGTCTGCGGCGTGGTTTGATTGGCCAGGTTGAGCGTGAGGTCGTAGGTGCCATCGGAATTCTGCCCATAGGTTCCGGTGACACTGGTATTGCCGACCACAGTGCCGACCCCGCCATTGATGTTGTTGCCGGAGAGGCCGCAAGCGCCATTGAAGTTCACTGCGCCGGAGAGATATTTTCCGCCTCCGCTGGTTGCTCCGCCCGCGATGAGGATGCCGTACCAGCCGTTCAGGGCGGGGCCTCCGACGCAGCCGGTTGGAGGGTCAGGCAGCTGCATTGCGTCGGCGGATATGGCGGAGCAGAAAGTTAGAGCGGCTAGAAAAAGCGTAAACACGGCGGGGCGCAGAAAAGTCCGGTTCATGGGTCTCTTTTCTCTAAGAATGGACTGTTGTAAAACTTCTAGGGGGGAAGGATTAGAGTAAACAATACATGCGGCAAATCGGGGGGTCAATACCCAGGAAGGGTGGGTTACTCTGGTAAGCCGTTCGCGAAAGGGATGGACTAACGCGCGAAAGGTGCATGACCATCCGCACAAGGCCGGTGAGCGAATGGCGCGACCCCTCCCACGCCAAATCTTCCCTCTATTAGCCACGGAATCAGTAGGTTAGATCAGGTTCAAGGAATACATTAAGCTCGTCTTCCCCTGCGGCCAGGCCTTCTGGAAGCGCTCCGCGATTGTATCCGGCCATTCGGTTTTTCCACTTTAGGAAGTCGGTAATGCTTTGCGGTTCCACTCGAACTTCGACTCGGCGCAGGCTTGCGAGAAGGAGATTCATCTCACATTGGAAGCCGACTGCGCTACGGAGATTTTTGGCGGAAGAGTAGATAGTTTCGACGCTTCCGCGTCGGAGCTCAAGCAGTCCCCAACCCACCGGAAGTTCTTCCTGGCGTACCAGGCCCGCGGGGGTGAAATAGAAGCGCTCACAGCCGACGCCTTTTTCAGGCTTCATCCGGAACGGCTTGGCGCGGTCGGCGAGGAAATCCCCGCGGGTGACCTTGCATTCCACCAGAACGGAGTGGCAGGCACGCTTCCAGCCAATGGCATCGGGCATTTCGCCGCTGACGCAAGCTTGTTCGGAAAGAACAACTCCGCAGCGGTAGCGGCGTAGCCAGCGGATGGCTTTTTCGACCATTTGGGCGTGGGTCATGAGTACGGGCTTCGGGCTTCCGGGAGCGGCAATCATATTTGTATGCGTAGATAGTGCTAGGCGGAAGTGACTCGGGAGCTACCGCTCCGAACAGAATGATTTTTCATCGTCTTAACGATGATGGGCCGATGCAGCACGGTTTCCAGCAGATGGCGTTCGGCGGCGATGTTTTGGGAGCATGGTCCTAGCGGCGAATAACCCTCGGCGGCGATTATCAAGGCTTCGTTGCTCTTCGTTGGGAGGTGATCATTTTCTATCTTGAGGAGATGAATGTGCCCGTCGTGAGGGGCGTCAAAGGCGTTGGCCAGGCGCAGGACCGCTGCGAGCTGGATGCTTGCCTTCTGCTCGTTAGGAAAGAGATCGCGCAGCGACTTATGCCTGCGCGTGGGAAGAGCGCCGCGATGAAAGCGGGCGACTACGGCGGCGCGCTGCAGGTCCGCTGGCTCCCAACCCACGGGATTGCCGTGAGCGCGTATCAAGTCGAATGAAACTTTGTGATGTCCCTTCTCTCCCTGGGACTTGCCCACATCGTGCAGGAGCGCAGCGGCGAACAAAGTAAAGCGGGCTGATTCGGCTTCGATTGCCGGCTGCCAACCGATGCGGAGCAAGCCTTCGTAGATTTGAAGAGCAAAGCCGGCGACGCGCTCGGAGTGGGGGAAATCAGGGTCGAGAGCGCCTGCCCAAAGCTTCATGCGGCGGGTTGCAAGATCGTTAACTTGTGAGCCTTGGGGCAAGCCAGCGCGCCACACTTGCCACAAGGAATCGGGACCCAGCATACGAGCGCGGTAGTGATCGATGCGTTTACTACGCTCGCACAGGATTATTTCCCGCCAACGCTTTCGTGATTCCTGGCCGGGAAAGACCTGGCAGGAAACAGCGGTTGTCCACAGCACATCGAGGTCGTGAACTTCCCCGAGCAAATCCTGAATCTCTTTCAGACCATCCTTCCAAGCCTGGTGCTCGAAGGGAAGGAAATTTTCCACGATGTAGCGAAAGCGCTTGATGCCGATGCGCAGAGAGTGAAGTGCAACCTGGGATCGGTTGCGCAAGGCTCGGTTATGGAGTTCGCGAGCTTCGGTCCAGCGTTCGAGCGCAAGATGCTTAAAGAGCGGACTGCCCGGACGAAAGCGGGCGGCACGAGAGGGCAGAGACTTGCTCCACTGCCGCCATTGCTTGCGGTCGAACTCTTCCAGAGCGGATTTAGCTTCCCGCTGCTGCTCTTTTTCCCGGTTGCGAAGGATTTCGAGGAGTGCGCTCGAGGCAAAATCAGCGCTTTGAGACGAGTTTGCTTCGGATTGCGCGGCTGCGGCCGGCGCGGAACTGGCCGAATGCTCCGCAATGCGCGGATTCAGCTTTTGAACCCACTCCATCATTACGTGAATATCGCGCAAGGCGCCAAGGCGTTGAAAAAGGCGCTTGCCTGCCTTTTTCATGGTTTTCCATTCGGGATCAGGATCGAGGGCGATCAATCCGTCCACAAGGGAGCGACAGCGGCGTAGGCTGACGCGCAGGTCGTGGACGGGATCGGCGCCAAAATCGGCGGCAACGTGATCGCATTCCTCCAGAACCCGCAACATCCAGTAGCGGAGTCCGGTGACTTTCTTGGCGCGAGTTGGGCGAGTGGGCGGCGAAGACACGAAGGCTCCAAGAGGCTGAGAAGCTCTTGTCATCATTTTCTACGGAGACGGCTACAAATGCCAGTGATGGGAAGAATGCGGGATGTCCGTCATGCGCCGCAGAGAAATTCGGACATGGATAGACCTATATTCCGACAGACGTAACCTATTACCGCCGTAACATGCGGGGCCTTACTTCCTGGATTTACCCTTTCTCTTTGCACTCTTGAAAATCGAGGAGCCGTTATCAACAACGCAACGACATTCCACGCACAACGAGCAACCTCTGCGCGCGCTTTTGTCCACAGCCTTAACATTCTGATCAAGTACGCGCGAATGTATGGTCCGGAGCACAAACGCACTGAAGCTCAGTTTGAAACCGCCTGGAATGAATTGCAACAAGGCCTTCCAGTGGCGGGAGACGGCGGATTTCTTCTGGGAGTCTCCGACAATAAGTTATTGCTGGATGGAGTTCCTCTGGAAGCTGGGCAGACGGAGCGCAGCTTCGCGCAACTGTTGAGTACCGCGGGTCTGGCGAGCCTTCACTTTTCCAAAGACGTTAGCGCCGAAGATTTCACGCGCCTGGTGCGAGCGTTTACAGCCGCCGGCTCGAAAGCCCAGGACGTTTCCAAGCAGATCAAGGACGCGCTAAACAGCGGAGGCAAGCCAAGCAGCATCAAGATTAATGAAGTAAAGTTTGTTGCGGCCGATCCGCTTACGGGCGACATCAGCATTGCCGCGCAGATCGCGGCACAAAGTTTGGGCCCGGAGTTTAAACAGTGGCTGAACGATCCACAGAAATTGTTGCAATTGATTGCGGCCGCCGAGGGAGCCAATGCGGTCGGCGAGGGACAGGGCGGCAGTTCCGGAGTGCCCTTTGGCAGTGTTCCGAATGTCCCCGGCCATTGGGTTGCGGGACCAGAGCCCGGCAGCGGCGCGGCAGCGGCCGCTCCAGCTTTGGAAGGAACAGTTTGGGAAAGCGGCGTGGTTCCCCTGCAAGAGGCTGAAGTAATACAAGCCATCCGATTGCTGACCCGGTTCGGGCAAGTGCAAAACGATCCAAACTCGAGCCCCGAGGAATTGCAAAAAGAAGTTGGCGAAGCCGATCCGAATACGCGCCTGAACTTACAGCAGCTGTTGGGATCTCTGGCCGCAAAGGTCACGACCGAGCAGGACAATACGCCGCTGCTGATGAAAGCGGCGGAACACATGGCGATCCGCTTTGCCATGGATCGCTACCAGAAGGGCGAAGTGAAGGTGAATGCCGTCCACCAGATGATGGAGCACATGAGCCGGCAGATGGACTCGCTGCGTGGGATTTTGAAGTTGCAAGAAGAAAAGATGAATAAGGCGGGGATTCTGGTGGAGTCTCATGCCGATATGCTCGACCGTATGTTTTGGGCGGAAGTGCCGGAGTCGGGAAAGAAAACCGTATTGTTGTCGAATGAGGCGGCGTGCGTACCGCCGCGCAACGTCCGGCAATTCGTGGAAACTTTGTTAGAGCGCGACGACAAACAGGCTTCGGCGGAGATTCTCGATAATTACTCGGGATCTCTCAGCAGCAAGGACGTGGAATCGCGCCGCAAGACTGCCATCGGACTCAGTCAACTCGCGGACCTGTATGCGAAAACCGGGGGCGACACGCTTGGAAAGGCCGTTCGCAAGGTCGCGGAACAATTTAGCGTCGAAAAGGATAGCGAGTTACAAAGCCTGCTGAGCGCGGCCTTTGTCCGGTTGAGCCAGGAGGCGAACGAGGCGCGCGACTATTCGGCGGTGAATCAGGTCTGTGGCAGCATCGAAATGTTGCAGCAAGAGCGGCCGGTGATGGTTGCCGATCTGCGGCCTCGGGTCGGCGTCGAGAACAGAATTCCGGAATACATTGAAGAAGCCTTGCGCTCGAATCCTTTTCCCGCGGATTTGCTATTGATATTGCGCCGAACCGCGGAAGCTGGAGCAGAACACCTGGCGGATCGATTCTTCCGCTGCATGCGGCGCGATGAATGCGATCGCATGATCGAATTGGTACGAGAGATGGGTTCTCCGGCTCTCAGCCAATTGCGCGAGATTTTGCGTACGTCCCAGTCGAGACAGGCGGCGGGAGTAGTGGGGTTGTTAAGCCGGCTGGATGTGAATACTTTGCTGGAGCTTCTACCCGCGCGGTTGCCAGAATGGAAGCGCTTCTATCACGACATTGTGGTGCGACAGATCGCTTTTGGGGCTGCGCCGGACCGTGGCAGAACGTTGCTGGAACTGGCGGAGGTGCTGGATTCAGTGGTACTCCCTGGAGCGTTGGACGAAATTGGCATGAGTGGGGATCTCAGCGTTTCGCCTCCGCTGTTGGCCATGGCCAAGCCTGGGCAAGCGGCTTCGCGACCGCCATTTGTGCAGCTTAAAGCGATTGAATCGCTGGGCCGTCTGCGAGATCCGGACGCGGTTCCACTGCTCCGCGAAATTGTGGAGACAAAGAAAAGATTCGGATTTGTTCATCATCGCGAACTGAGAATTGCCGCCGCACAGTCTCTATCGAAAACCGATCCTCGCTACAGCGCGCAGGTGCTGGCCGATAGCGGAATTGAAGCGGCGGAACTGGCGATTGCGCCACTGGACACGGCACCGGCATGCCCATGGGTTCGGCAGCGCCGCTACGAAAGAATGGCTCTGCCCCGCACGATCAGCGGTACGATTGGCAGCTCGTGGGGAAAGTCAAAGATTCTGATCCGCGAATTGAGCCTGGGTGGCGGCATGGGCACGAAAGAAGACAATCTGCGTATTGGCAGCGAAGCGGAGATTGAGATCTCGACCGGGATGCGGTCGAAGATTAAGGCTCATGTGCTGCTGCGTCGCGCACGAGTGAACGAAGTGGGCTTCGAGATCGTCAATACTGATTTGGAAAGTCGATATCGGCTGCGACGTCTGCTGGTGGATACTCTAAACACCGCATCGCAGAAGAACAATGTCGAATGGAGCGGCAACCGGAAGATCTAACGAGAGGCTGCTCGGAGCAGCGGGCCCCGCAGCGCATATGAAATCTTAGTCAAAAAAAGCCTCTGCTTGCGCAGAGGCTTTAATTTCAGATATGTGTGTTCCTACTTTACCTTGGCGAAAATAATGACCAAGGTGTAAAGGGCGAGGGATTCGATCAGGGCCAATCCGAGAATTAGAGCCAGCTGAATCCCGGGACGTGCGGCTGGATTACGAGCCAGGCTTTCCGCGGCAGAGGCAGTTGCCTTGCCCTGGGCTAGAGCGCAGATGCCAGAGGCAAAGGCCATGGAGAATCCGGCGGAGATCGCCACCCAGTTGACTCCGCCCTCATAGCCGCCCTGCGCGAACGCAGGCACAGCGAATGACAGTACGGAGAGTGCCATGAACAACTTGCTTAACTTACCCATCATTGTGTTTCTCCTCGTATGAAATACCGCCAGTGGGTGGTTGACGCCATACCTTGCAGACGCCCTCACGCTGAACGGCTGAATCCGATAGAACAAATCTCTCACAACGAAGCCTGGACTCAACCTAGTGCTCTTCCGAAACCGCACCTTGAAGATAAACAGTTGTGAGCAAAACAAAGATGTAAGTCTGCAAAAGCGACACGCCGATGTGCAGTCCGAGAAACACAACCGGAACACCAATCGGAACCAATGAAAAGAAAACTAGGGTGACCATGTCGCCGGCGTACATGTTGGCGAAGAGACGGATGGTCAGCGAAAGGACGCGGGCCAAATGGCTGATCATTTCGATCGGCAACATTAACAATGCCAATGGAATTCGAATGAAAATTGACATTGTCGGATCCGACGGCCCCAGGAAATGCTTCAGGTAGCCGATTCCGCCGTGCTTTAGCCCTTGAGTTTGGTAATAAACGAATGCGCAAATGGCGCAGCCCAGCGGGACAATGGGAAAGGCGGTTGGCGACTCGAAGCCGGGTATTGCGCCGATCAGGTTGCAAAACAAAATAAAGAAGCCCAGCGCCGCTAGGAACGCTGTGTAGCCCTCGCTGTGGTGGCCAATGATCTCTTCGCTTTGGCCCTTGATGAATCCCTCTACTGCCTCGAATGAATGCTGCAACGCACCAGGCCGATCCACCGAAAGACGCAACCGGACGAGGACAAACAGAGACAGTAGAAAAAAGAAAACGAGAACTTCCATCGCAAACGAATTCGAAATAGAAGCCACCGGATACTTAGGCTGAATGTGGAACGCGCGCAGCAACGCCGTCACAGGGCCGGCGAACAGATGATTCAGGATTCCGGTGAACCAAAGTTGTTCATGCATAAAGAAAATGATGGTTCTAGTAGCTTGCTTCCCTCCTTGCTTGCTCGCTCGCTAGACTCCGCGAGCCAGTGCGGCATACAGCTCGTAGACGGTTTCGCAGACGATGGCGGCAACCGGCAGGAACAAGCCTGCAAGAAGCCCATTTAGGCTCGCTGGCGAAACAGTCAATATAGCATAGGCACCGAAGGCCATCAAAACATAACGCAGGAGGAAGCGGAAGACGATTCCCTGCCCCGATTCAGATGTCGCGGTGCCAGTGGCGCGGTCGACGAAGGCGGCGATGACACTCTTCAGCCAGTGGAAATTGATATAGGCGATTATGCAGCCGACGGCAAAACCGACTGCGGGCCGAAGGCCGAATTTCCACGAGGCTGCAGCAACTAGTATTGGCGAGAGCACAACCATAAAGTTGCGAATGCGGTGAAGCGCCCCAGAATAGAAGCGCTCGGCGGCGGCTTGTGCTGGCTCAGATGGTGTGGGGTCGGTCATGCGTTTTCTTGGTAACCGCGTCGGCGCGAAGTGTCGACCAGGCTATGGTAAGCGATGTACGGTTAGTTTGCGGTCGCAGCTAGCTTCGCGATCTACTTGGTGTCGCGAATTACCGTGCGAATCAGCTCGACGAATCCCGCAGCGATTCCCAGCAGTATGCCAGCGAGATAGAGCCAGGTGGTGTGCAGCCAGCGATCAAGACCGGCACCGATCAACCATCCCACCACGAGCGCGGCAGGCAACGTCAGAGCGACCTGGCTGTAGCGGCTGACCTGGACCCAGAAATTCTCTCTTTGACCGGAGTCGCGGTTTTCAGGGTTCGGATCGGCGGAGGTCATTTCATATCGATCTTCCGAATAAAATTTAACGTCACTTGACCATCGGCGCAGTGAGAGTGAATGGTCTTAGCGAGCGATCTTTAGCGAACGATCCTTGCCACCGGGGAGTTCGGCACAATGATCAGGGACCAGTTCACCAGACTGATGAAGCGATCAGGCATGATTCCGATGAAGAGCGTGGCGAATGCAGTCACGCCGAGCGCGGCGCGCATCGTCCAGCTTACCGGCAGCAATCCCGATTCTTCGGCCTTTCCCATGAACATGGCATTGGCCATCTTCAAGTAATAGTAGAGTCCGAAGACGGAATAGAGCACTCCAAGGGCTGCCAGGACGTAATGCTTGGTTTCGATCAAGCTGAAGAAGATGAAATACTTGCCCCAGAAACCGGCCAGAGGCGGAATGCCGGCCAGTGAAAGCAAGAAAATCAGCATGAGTACGGCTTCCACTGGAGCGCGTGAATACAGGCCGTTGAGGTCGTCGAGCTCGTCGCCAATCACGTTGCGGTGGCGCAGCGAGGTGATCACGCCGAAGGCGCCGAGGTTCATGAAGGTATAAACCAGAAGGTAAATCAAAATGCCCTTGATGCCGTCCGCGCTCAGTTGCGTCGGCGTTCCCGCGATTAAGCCAAGCAGCATGTAGCCTACGTGCGCGATCGAGGAATAGGCCAGTAAGCGTTTGGTATTGGTTTGAGTGAGGGCGGCGAAGTTCGCGCCGGTCATGGTCGCGATGGAAACGAAAACGAACAGCGGGACGTAGATGGGCCGCATTGCGGCCAGGCCCAGCACGGCGTTGGGGAAGGTTGGGTAGGTAGCTCCTAGAACTCGGAGCAGCATGGCCCATCCCGCGGCTTTTACCGCGACGGACATGAATCCGGTGATGCAGGTTGGCGCGCCTTCATAGGCATCCGGCGCCCATTGATGAAATGGCACGGCGGCGATTTTGAAAAGCAGGCCAGTGACCGTGGTTAGCAAAGCAACAATCGCCACGGGATTGTGCGGATCGTTCGCCAGGATCACGGCGAGTCCGTGGCCGATATCGTATAAGTTGGTGCTCGATGTCAGGCCGTATAAGAGAGATAGGCCATAGGCAAAAATTCCAGAGGAGAACGCTCCCAGCAAAAAGTATTTTAGCGCAGCCTCGTTCGAACGGCGGTCGCGGCGGAGAAATCCGACGAGGATATAGGTTGAAATCGCCATCAGTTCGAGACCGATGAAGATCAAAACAATATCGAAGCCGGAAGCCATGCACATCATGCCGACCACCGAAAGCAACATCAGCGTGTAATACTCGCCGTGATTTTCGTGCTCGGTGGTCATGTAGCGAACCGACATGAGAATGGAGATAGCCGTGGCCGCAAGGAATAGATAGAAAAAGAAAATGGCAACCCGGTCCACCAGCATGGTGCCCATCATGCCGACCGCACCCAGAGAGACGCCGCGATTGGCCCCCATCCAAATTTGAATCTTGAGCACGGCCCCCGCCGCGAAGAGCACTCCGATCAGAGCGGTTACGGCATTGGCCCACTTCGTCTCCGGCGGGATCATGAGATCGATCAGAAGGATTCCGAGAGCAAACAAAGTGAGCAAAAGAATGGGGAGCGCCAGCAGGTAATCGCTTGCCGTGAATTGTGGAAGCAAGCCCACTATTTCGTCCCTTTCGTGGGTTGAACTCGCGTTGGCGCATCGATGACAGCAGCCGTCGTTGCGATCGGAGCTTGGGCAGCGTCAGGTTGCGTAGCTGCATTCACTACGCCGCCAGACTGCGGAGTGCGCACGTTCGCGACTATTTGATTTACGGGCTGCTCAAGGATTTGGAAGAACGGCTTGGGGTAAAGGCCGATCCAGAAAGCCATGATCAGCAAGGGTACGAATGTGAGCACTTCGCGCGGCGTGAGGTCGTGAAGCTTTTCGTTTTTTGGATTCGTGACTGTGCCGAAGAATACGCGTTGATAGAGCCACAAGAGATATGCAGCCGCAAGAACAACTCCAGGAACCGCCCAAGCGCCCCAGCGCCAGTTCTCCATAAACGTTCCTTGGAGGATGGTGAATTCGCCGACGAAACCATTGAGCAAGGGCAGTCCCATCGAGGAGAGGAACATGATCATGGTGATGGTGGCGTAAACGGGCATCACGTTCGAGATGCCGCCGTATTCGGCGATCTCGCGGGTGTGACGGCGTTCGTAAAGAATGCCGACGATCAAGAACAGCGCTCCGGTTGAGATTCCGTGGTTGACCTGCTGCAAGACGGATCCGCTTAGTCCGAGCGGCGTGAGCGCGAAGATTCCCAGCGTGCAGAAGCCCAGGTGGCTGACGGAAGAATAGGCCACCAGTTTCTTCATATCCTTCTGCATCAACGAAACCAGAGCGCCGTAGATGATCGCAATGAGCGATAAGACGATCATCCACGTGCGGACCCGCGTGTGCATCAGCACATCGGGGAAAAACGGCAGCGAGAAACGGATGAAGCCGTAGGTTCCCATCTTCAGCAGAACGCCCGCCAGGATGACCGATCCGGCGGTTGGCGCCTCGACGTGCGCGTCCGGCAGCCACGTGTGGAACGGGAACATTGGGACTTTGATCGCGAAGGCGAAGAAGAATGCGAAGAACAGCAGGATCGCAATGTTGGGTCCGTAGGCGGGATCGGAATAAATCTTCGGCGCAGTCTGATAGAGAGCCGTCAGGCTGAAGGTGTAGATTCCGGTAAGCGCGTGATGATGGAAGTAAAGGAAGAGGATGCCAAGCAGCATCAGAACTGAGCCGGCCAGTGTGTAGAGGAAAAACTTAATCGCCGCGTACAGCTTACGCGGGCCGCCCCAGATGCCGATCAGCAAGTACATTGGCACCAGCATGGCTTCCCAGAAGACGAAAAAGAGGAAGAAATCCAGCGCCATGAAGACGCCGAGCATACCGGTTTGAAGAATCAGAAACCAAACATAATATTCTTTGACGCGATTTTCGATCGCGGTCCAGGAGGAAAGAATGGAGATCCAGCCCAGCAACGTGGTGAGCATGATGAGCAGGAAAGAAATTCCGTCGATACCGATCAGGTAGCCCGCGCCTATCGTTGGAATCCAGTTGCTCGGTGAGCCCTCGATGAACTTGAAGCCGGGCTCGAACCGCTGCGCCCAGAACATGGGCACCAGTGGCAGCGAGATCAGGAAGCCGCCGAGCGAAAAAAGATTTGCGATCCAGCGGATGGCGTCCTTGTTTTCCTTGGGAACGAACAGGAGCACAAGCGCGCCCAGCAGCGGTGTGAAGAGGATGATCGAAAGTATGTGATTTTGCATGAAAAGCTCTTAGCCTTTAGCTCTTAGCCTTTAGCCTGAGCTCTTTGCGTTTAGTTTCTAGCCAAAGCTAGGAGCTAACAGCTTAAGAGCTTCATCAGCGATACACATAATAGAAAACGAAACCGACTAATCCTGCCGTCATTACGAGCGCATACCATTGCACCAGGCCCCACTCGAAAAGGCGGGCCGGGTAAGAAAGTATCCGCGCCAAAGTTGCAGGACCATTGACCCCGATGCCGTCGATAATCCATTTGTCCCACCAGCTGGAAATTGTGCCTGTGAGACGCGTGATCCAGCCAGCGGCGTTCACCGCGCCATCGACAACATGAGTGTCAAACCAGGCAGACGCCGTGCCGAGTCCAAGCACGCCAAGCCGGACGTTCCCCAGCTTTCGACGTCCGGTAAAAACGTAGTCGTAACCTTCGTCAACATAATATTTGTGAAGCAGCACGTCGTAGACGGGCGGCACGGCCGCGGCAATGGGCTCGGTGTAGCCTTTGTCGGCATGGCGATAGCTGCGCCAGGCCATCCCCCAGCCCAGGCCCGCGGCAGCCAACGATAACGCCATCAATAGCCACTCGGTACTGCTGTTATGCTGCTCTTCCACTCCGGCAACCAACTGGCTCGTCCGGCCTTCTTCTTGAAGCACACGGGCTTCGCCGGCGAAGACCGGCTCGAGAAATTTCGTGAAGCGGTCGGAACCACCAAGGCTGTGCGGCCAGCCGAGCCACCCAGTGCCGACGGCGCAGAGCGCGAGCACAATCAACGGAACCGTCATTGACATGGGCGATTCGTGGATGTGGTGCTCCGCTTCATGGCTCATGCGCGGGCGCCCATGGAAGGTCAGATACATCAGGCGGAACATATAGAAAGCAGTCATCAATGCCGTCGCGTAGCCGACATACCAAAGGAACCGATAAGCGCCGCCCTCGCGCGACCATGTCTCCCAGAGGATCGCGTCTTTTGAGAAGAATCCAGCGAACGGGAAAATCCCCGCGATGGCCAGCGTGGCGATGAACATGGTGCGATGGGTAATGGGGATACGGTGACCGAGGTCGCCCATGTTGCGCATATCCTGCTCGCCGCTCATGGAGTGAATCACGGAGCCAGCACCAAGGAAGAGAAGCGCTTTAAAGAACGCATGGGTAAAAACGTGGAAGACGCCTGCGGCAAAGGCTCCCACTCCAAGCGCGAGGAACATATAGCCGAGCTGCGAAACAGTGGAATAGGCAAGCACGCGCTTGATGTCGTTTTGAACCAGGCCGATGGAAGCGGCGAAGATTGCGGTGAGCGCTCCGACGATCGCGACGGTCTTCATAGAGGTCGGCGCAAGCACAAACAGCGCATTCGAGCGCGCGACCATATAGACGCCCGCGGTGACCATGGTGGCGGCATGAATGAGCGCGGAAACCGGAGTGGGGCCTTCCATGGCGTCGGGCAGCCAGATGTAGAGGGGAAGCTGCGCCGACTTTCCGCATGCGCCGACGAATAGAAGCAATGTGGCCGCGGTGATGATGGGATCGCCAATCGAAAACCGTCCACTATGCGCGATATGAGTGACTTCGATGAAGCGCAGCGAGCCAAAGTACCAGGCGATGAAAAACATACCCAAAAGAAATCCGGCATCGCCGATTCGATTTACGATGAAGGCTTTCGCGGCCGCATCGCTGGCGGACTTGCGGTGAAAATAAAAACCAATCAGCAGATACGAACACAACCCTACGCCTTCCCATCCAACGAAAAGCAGCACGTAATTATTGGCGAGGATCAGCGTCAGCATGGAAAACATGAAGAGGTTGAGGTATCCGAAGAAACGGTAGTAGCCGCCCTCGTGCGCCATGTATCCGGTGGAGTAAATGTGGATCAGCATGCCGACGCCGGTGACGAAGAGCAACCAGATGCTGGAAAGTGGATCGAGCAGGAACCCGACATCGGCCTGTAATGGGGCCGGAGAGCCATCTTGCGTTCGATAATTCAGGTGACCTGTGTCGGAGCCGAGCCAGGTGCAGAGGATGGTCTGATAAGGCTTGTGAAAGTTGTCAGAAGTGGACGACCACGCCGAGTATTGCCACACGGCACCGCACGCCAGGATGAATGCCAGGACGATGCTCCCCACGCAAACAGCGCTGACCGTTGCCTTCTGCAGCCGACGGCCGAAAAAGAACATGACGGCAGCGCCAACGGCCGGTAGCAGTGGGATCAGCCAGATGTGAGTGAGGAACATTCGTTGTCAGTTCTCAGTTAAGGTTCTCAGTGTTGAGCCTCGCATTTGACTTGCTAAAGGCTAAAAGCTAATGGCCAAGAGCTACCTCTACCACTTGAGCAAATTCACTTCGTCGATATTGACTGTCTCCTTATTACGGAAGAAGGCGATCAGAATTCCGAGTCCTACGGCTGCTTCCGCGGCGGCGTCGGTGATTACAAAGATGGCAAAGATCTGTCCGTGCAAACCGCCCCAAAGGCGCGAAAAAGCAACCAGGTTTAGATTTACGGCGTTGAGGATCAGTTCAATCGACATCAGAACAATGACTACATTCCGCCGCGTCAGCACGCCGATCACCCCGAGGAGGAAAAGGGCTGCTCCGAGGACCAGATAGTGCAGCGTCGTGATGTGCAGCATTGATTCCATAACGCAACTTCGGCGCGGCGGCACCGCGAAAGCCACTGCCCTTAAGAACCAGAATTCTTACAACCTAAATTCTTTTCTTCGCCATAACCACCGCTCCGATGATCGCCACCAGCAAGAGCAGCGAAGCGATTTCGAACGCGAACATGTATTGGCCGTACAGCAAGGTTGCGATGTTCTGTGTGTTGTCGTTTTCCACCATGGGCAGCACGTGCTCCGGAAAGATTTTGTCACCTTTCGTGAACGCTGCGATAAATAGTCCGCCGAGCGCCGTCGCCGCGATAATCCCGACCACCCATTGACTGTTAAATTGCCGTTCTTTTATGGAGCGGTCGATGCTCACCAGCATGATGACAAACAAGAACAACACCATAATCCCGCCGGCATAAAGAATGATCTGCACGCCAGCGACAAACGGTGCGTAAAGCATCAGGTAAATCGAAGCCTGCGCCAGCAGCGTGACGATCAGCGCCAGAGCCGAATGCACGGGGTTCTTGCGCGTGATCACCAGGATGCCCCCGATGAGCATGATCCCGGAGAGCAAGTAAAAGAAAAATGGTGTAGCTACGGGTGCCATAATTTTTGCTGGAGCAACGCTACGCTTGCCGTCAGGATCAGAACTCCCAATCCCATCGGAAGAAGAACTTTCCATCCCATTTGCATGAGTTGATCGAATCGATATCGCGGGAACGTGCCACGATACCAGATATAGAGGTACATGAAGGCGGCAACTTTCGTGGCAAACCAGAAAATATCTTGCACCCGCATGCTGACGGCCGGAATGAACAACACTAAGCCGATCAGAGCCAGCACGACTCCGAATGCCGCCAGGCCAATCGTCTGAATGCGAAACAGAGGATGCTTCGGCATTCGAACGGTATTGTAGAAGCAGATTGCGGCAAAGAACAGGAAAGTTACGCCCGGGAAAAAGGAGAACACCAACTCCCATATTCCGCCGCTGAGGAGGTTTGGAAATGGCCGCAACCATCCACCCAACCACAGCGTTACCGCGATGGAAGATACCGCGATCATGGCTGAATATTCCGCCAGAAAGAACAAGGACCAGCGGAAGCCGCTGTATTCGGTGTGGAAGCCGGCGGTTAACTCAGATTCAGCTTCGGCCAGGTCAAAGGGAGCACGGTTTGTCTCGGCGACCATGGCGACCGCGAAGATGAAAAAGGCGATCAATCCCAGCGGAAAGAATTTGAAGATGAACCATTCGCCCTGCGCTTGCTGTGCCTGCACGATGCCGATCATGCTGAGGGTTCCGGTTCCGGTTGCGTTCAGGCTCGTCATCAGAATCGCGGAAACCACTGCGAGTCCCATGGCAACCTCATAGGACACCATCTGAGCGCTGGAGCGCAGCGCACCGATCAGCGGATAGTGAGAGTTCGACGCCCAGCCCGCCATCACAATTCCAAGCACGCTCAGCGATGAAACGCCGAGCATGAAGAGAATTCCGATATTCATATCGGTAATTGCATGGGTTGGTCCGAATGGGACCACGACAAAAACCGTGAACGCCGCCAGCACGACGATGAATGGCGCCATCCAGAAAATCAGGCCATCCGCCTCAGCGGGAATGATGTCTTCTTTCAGCAAGAGTTTGATGGCGTCGGCGATCGGCTGTAGCAGTCCGTGAGGTCCAACTCGCATGGGCCCGAGGCGCACCTGCATGTGGGCCAAGATTTTTCGCTCGAGCCAGTTCATCGCGATCACGGCGACTGAAAGGCCGACGAACACCAGCATGATGTAGACCAACGCCCAGAACATATTTCCCGCAGCGCCTGGAGTTTTGTCACTTGCGAGGTAGGACTGAATGTATTGGACAATTGAATTCATCAGCGGTCTACCTCGCCGAGAACAATATCGAGCGTGCCGATCACCGCGATCACGTCGGCCACCAGCTGGCCGCGGCACATCTTATCCAGGGCTTGCAGATTCACGAACGAGGGCGGACGCACGCGTACCCGATAAGGCTGCGTGGAGCCATCGCTAACCACGAAATATCCGAGCTCACCCTTAGGAGCTTCAATGGAGTGGTAGACCTCGCCCACCGCAGGCTTTATCACTTTCGGAACTTTGGCCATGATCGGGCCCTCGGGGATTGCCTCCACGGCCTGCTCGATGATTCGAACGGATTGCCGCATCTCTGCCACGCGGACCAGGTATCGATCGTAGGTATCGCCATTCTGTCCGATGGGAATATCGAAATCGAAATTCTTATAGTTGGCATAGGGCTGGGCTTTGCGCAGGTCCCATTTCACCCCGCTCGCGCGGAGCACGGGACCGGTGACGCCGAGCGCAATGCAATCCTTTCCGGAGATTATTCCAACATTTCTTGTCCGCTCCACCCAGATGCGGTTGGTGGTGAGCAGTTCCTCGTACTCGTCAATCTTGGGAAGAAAGAAATTCAGGAAGTTTCGTACATCCTGCTCGAAGCCAGCGTAAGTTTCATATTGCAGGCCGCCGATGCGAAAGGCATGTGTAGTAAGGCGTGCGCCGCAATATTTTTCGTAGATTTTGAGAATCTCTTCGCGATCCCGGAACGTGTAGAAAAGTGGCGTGATGGCGCCGATATCGAGGGCATGAGTCCCCAGCCATAGCTGGTGACTGGCGATCCGGTTAAGCTCCGTAAGGATGACACGGACATATTGAGCGCGAGGAGGCGCTTCGACATTGAGAAGCTTCTCTATGGTCTCGCAGTAACCCAGTCCGTTCGAGACCGCAGCCACGTAATCCATGCGGTCGACATATGGATTGAACATCGTGTAGGTACGATGCTCGCCAATCTTTTCGACGCCGCGGTGCAGATAGCCGATTACGCATTCCAGGCCAAGAACTTTTTCACCGTCGAGGCGCAGAATCACTCGAAGCACGCCGTGGGTGGCCGGGTGCTGCGGACCCATGTTGATGACCAGTTCGTTGGCATCAAGAAATGGCTTCTCGGGAGTTTCGAGGTCGAGATGCGAGAGCGCGCTGTCCGATTCAGTCATTACCTGTTCACCGCCCGTTTCACTGTTCCAGTGGGCGTCACTGGCCGCTTTCAATTCCCAAATTGATCTGCACCCACTCGGTGTCCTGCTGGAGAATGGGGTAGTCCTTTCTTAGAGGGTGTCCCTTCCAGCCATCGGGCAACAGAATCCGCTTCATGTCAGGATGTCCATCGAACTTGATTCCAAACATGTCATAGACTTCGCGCTCCAGCCAGTTCGCTCCCGGCCATATGGGAACCGAACTGGGCAGGGTTTCGCCGTCCGAGATTTGCGTTGTCACACGGATACGCTCGTTGCGGGCGAACGAATAGAGGACCCACAGCACGTCGAATGGTTTGTCACGATTGGGATAGTGCACTGCCGTGATGTCCACGCAGTAATCGAATTGCTCCTCGTTACGAAGCACATGAAGCAGGTCAGGAATGAGACTGCGATCAACCAATATGTAGTTCTGGCCCGCGTAGGTGAGAGCCTGAATGCCAGAACCGTAAGATCCTTTCAGCTTCGCGATCATGGGAGAATCCCATGGAATAGGGGTAGGAGCGGCTGGCTTGGGGGCTGCTGCAGGTTTTCCGGGGACGGACGCCGTGGAGGCAGCGGCCGGATTCGGCGGTGCAGGGCTTGCCGGACTTCCTGCCGGTGGCGCAGAAGATGGCGATTTGTTTTCGTCCGGCATAGCGCAGAACGCACCAATCTCCGGCGAGCACGTCTCGGAGAGAACGATAACTTTTATCAGCTTGGGGAAGCGGTGTCAACGAGCTACGTCACAATGGCAAGAAAGTTCGACCCGATTGTAAAGACTGATCCGGTCGCCTTTGCGCTATGATTCTGATCTGGAAGGATCGTTTATGGATAGTGACGAGAAGGCTTGCCCAGTCTGCGGTGAAACCATCAAAGCCGTCGCCATTAAGTGCCGCTTCTGCAACACGGATTTGGCGGCCTTTTCGGCATCGAACGAACTCTCAAGCGAGAAGGACCTGTTTTCCGGCCACCCGGCTATGATTTACAGCGTCGGCCAACTCGTGCCTTTTCTCGTCATAATCGCGCTGGCCGTCGTGGTCGGTTATGCCCTTAATTCCAAGGATGTCAGGGATGGCGTCTTGTACACGGTCCTCGGCTCCCTGGCGCTGTGCGCGATTATCTTTCTACACTTCTACTTGCAGAGTCTGCGTACGCACTACAGAATCACGACTCAGAGGATAAAACGGGAACAGAATCTGCTTTCAACGAAGCAAGAAAGTCTCGAACTGTTCCGCGTCGACCACTTCGAATTCCTCAAACCGCTGGGAATGCGACTGTTGGGCTATTCGGAGTTGCACCTGTTCTCGTCGGACGCGGAATTTGAGAATTTTTATATCTACGGAGTTCCTAAACTGGAAGCGCTCGCAGAAACGCTACGCGAGTGTCAGCTTCGTGAACGCGCACGGCGCGGCTTAACAACGTTCGTCAAGGCTTAGAACACTTTAGGGAAGCGCGGTTACACCCATTCCAGCGCGCCTTTTTGCCAGACCCAGATGTAGCCAACGATGAGGATTGCCAGAAAAACCAGCATTTCAATCAGACCGAATACGCCGAGAGCTTTGAACTTGACCGCCCAGGGAAATAGAAAGATAGTCTCGACGTCGAAAACCACAAAAAGAATCGCCACAATGTAATAGCGCACGGTGTAGCGTCCGCGCGCGTTGTCGATGGGGTCGATGCCGCACTCATAAGGCATCAGCTTGGTTTTACTGGGGTTGCTGGGACGAACCAATTTTGCCGCAAGCAGAGTGATGGGCAGAAGTATTCCGATCACCGCCATGAAAATGAAGATAGGGACATAATTTTGCGGCATAGGTTAACTCCCACGATTCGAAGGCATGGCGTCAAGTGTAAGCGTGCCATCTTAACGCCGATGGGTAGGCAGTTCAAGGAGATGTTTCGCTCTCAAGATATTTATCCGGAAGGATAAAAACATTTTTCGCGAGATCTGACTGAAGCGTGGTCGCGCGATAGTAATGGAATAGAGCGCCATTTCTCCACACAAAAAGGTCCGTGTTGCTCGCCGAAAATTCTTCCCAATTCGAATGCTTGGTGCGGGCGATTCGTTCGTTGATCAAAAAGAAATATGCACAGGTAACAGTTTCGTTGTAAAGGCGCGGTTTGCCGTTAGCGGCAGCGAAGCGCTTGAGCGCGCTGGAAAATCTTTCTAAAGCAGTGAACACCGGAAAGGTGCTCAGGTAGGCGAATGCCAGATGGACGTGATCGGCGTGATGGAAGGAATCCCCGCTGACCAATCCCGCTTCGAACGCCCGGATTATTTCCACTTCGGTCACAAAACCGACCCTCGCTCAATCCGTTTCTGCCCAATATTGATAAGCCTGTTCCACCAAGCGCTCAATGTCGTTCTCGCCGCTCAGGTGAAGCTTTGGCATCGCCGATCGAGAAAATAGCCCAGCGAGGGTTTTCTGCTCTCGCACGAAATGTTGGTGGATGTCCTCGTTTGTCTGGCCAAATTTTCTGGCGTACTCCCGAATAAATTGTTCATCAACCCTGGGCTTTATTCCTCTCTCCCAAATCGTGGCGGGGGTGGCTTCTAAAAAAAGCAACCTGCAACCAATTGCTGCCAACCTTTGATCGACCTGCGCTACGTCATCCCACCGTACAACGCCTGGACGCACGCAGTGCGTCAAATGCAAAGTATCGACAATCACAAAGCACCACGGTCGCTTATGCTCCCGCACGCCCGCGTGGAGCCACTCCATAGCGCCAACAATGTGATCAAGATGATCAAGGTTCGCACCGACGGTAAGAGTGCCATCATCTTCCGATCCCGCAAGGGGCCCATAGGTGTGCGATTGGGCGAGATGAACCAATGTTCTGATTTTTTTGCACCTGGACGAATCGACGTGGCGGCGAATCAGAGCGTCGATCAGCCTCGATTTACCTACGCCAGACGTTCCTTCTACGAGTAATGCTTTGAACGCGACCATGATGGCTACGCGTTGGTTTTCCCTAAGGCGATGGCCCAGGCCGCAGCGGTGTAGATCGCTAGATTTCCAACTTCATACATGCCATGAAGGAGATGAATCAGAATGGCAAGTGCAAACACCGCGACCAGCAGCCACGCGCCACGAATCACGGTTCGCGGAAGTAGCATAAGGATGCAGCCAGCGATTTCGCCAAAGCCGAGAATCAACCGGACGATATTCGGCATGTGGGTCCGGGCGAAGCTGTGAGCAGCATTTGGCGTTAGAAAAAGGATCGCTTCGATGAGGATCACCACCCCGAGAGTCCACTGCAAACCGGTAAACGCGATTTCTGTGCGTTGCGATGCCATAGGTATGTCCTTATCTTTTCTGTTTATCTTTCGCCAGAGCGCCTGCGGACAGCTCTGCTTTTGATTTCCTTCAGCCGGTGGCTGGCGGTCGAATCCAAATCAAATTCGTAGAAGCGCTTCAACTCCTGAATACGCTCAAGAGACGCGGGGCTAAAGGGAGTCTTCCCATCGAATGCATGTAGAACTATGCCTTCCAGCAGATCGCCAAGAGTCATGTCGTGATATTCGGCAAATGCTTTCAGAATTTTCAGCAACCGCTTTTCCATGCGGACTCCGGTTTGGACCCGCTCCACCAACAGCTTGGATTCCTCGACCATGTGTACCATTGTACCATGATATTAAGGTACATTCAGGATTTGGCTGTGGCATTTCCCGAGATGCGCGCGGGAAGGCGTCCGGTTGTTTATAATCGCGTTTCACAGTTTTCTCTGCCCGCGCTGGAAGGCGCAATTCCCTGTCAAAGGATCCTCTTGGCATTCGACGAAAACGTTTACGAATTACGGCGCCAGAAACTAAAGCAGATCGAGGCACTGGGGCAGGCCGCTTATCGCAGCAAATACGACTTCACCCATACCATTCCCCAGATTCTGAAGGAGTATTCAGACAAGAGCGCGGAGCAACTGGAAACTCCGCGAGTCAATGTGCGTGCCGCCGGGCGAATCATGGCCATTCGGCTAATGGGCAAGGCTGGCTTCTGCCATTTGCAACAAGGCGGAGAGCGGCTGCAAATTTATGTCAAAAAAGATGCCGTCGGCGACCAGGGATTCGAACTTTATAAGCTGCTTGATCTCGGCGATCACGTTGGCGTAAGCGGCTACCTGTTCCGCACACGAACCGGTGAACTCAGCATTCACGTCGAGGAAATCACTTTTCTCAGCAAAGACCTCCTGCCATTGCCCGAAAAATTTCACGGCCTTACCGACGTGGAACTGCGCTACCGTCAGCGCTACGTGGATCTCCTGATGAACCCCGGCGTACGGGAAGTTTTTCTGAAGCGCAGCCAACTGGTCCAGTCGCTGCGGCGCACTCTGGAATCTCACGATTTTGTTGAAGTGGAGACTCCCATGATGCAACCGATCGCTGGAGGAGCGGTGGCGCGTCCGTTCGTGACGCACCACAACACTCTCGACATGGATTTATTCCTGCGCATTGCGCCGGAACTTTATTTGAAGCGGCTCGTGGTGGGAGGATTCGATCGGGTCTATGAGATCAATCGCAATTTCCGGAACGAGGGTCTCGGATGGCGTTGGAATCCGGAGTTCACCATGCTGGAGTTTTATCAGGCCTACACCGACTATCAGGGAGTAATGGATTTAACGCAGGAGCTGATCACCCAGGCAGCGCACGATGTGACCGGCGGAACTAAAACGAAGTGGGGAGAACACGAAATCGACTGGGGCAATTGGCGGCGCTTCACGATGCGCGAAGCGATTATCCACTATTGGCCGGACGCTGCGGGTGCAAAGCCCGAGATGCACGACTTCGCTTCGCCTGACTGCTTGAAGCAATTGGTAGAGCGCTTCAACCAGGCACGTTCGCACATGGCCTACGATCCCAAAGACCCTCTCGGCAAAACGATTGCGAATCTCTTCGAGGCGGTAGCGGAGGAACATCTCACGCAGCCCACCATCATCTATGAATTCCCCACTGCAATCTCGCCTCTCTCAAAACAAAAGCCGGATGAGACGGAGTGGACGGAACGCTTCGAGATTTTTGCCGGACAAATGGAGATCTCCAACGGATTCAGTGAACTGAACGATCCGGAAGATCAGAGGCGGCGTTTCGAGGATCAACTGAAGGAGCGCGAGCGCGGCGACGACGAAGCGCACCAGATGGATGAAGACTACATCCGCGCGCTATCGTATGGTATGCCGCCCGCTGGGGGAGTTGGCATGGGCGTCGACCGCCTATGCATGCTGCTGACCGATTCGCATACCATTCGCGACGTAATTCTTTTTCCCTTGCTGCGGCCGGAAAAAGGCACCCGCGCCGAAGGATCCGGAAAAATGGAAGAAACAGTTTAGCGGGCTTGATGACCTGGATAATAACTTGCCGGTACCCTGCTAGGCACTAGAATTAGACAACCAACTTTCTTACACTCCTTCTCATCTCAGTATTCGGTTTGGGTTCAGAATGCAGCGCTGCCGTAGTGTTCACGCTATGAGCATTGGGTCGGCAGCGCGTTGCTTTTCAATCTCTCTTCTGTCTTCTCTCTTCGCACCGCTCCAACAGCACCGCACCTACACGATTACTTGCCAGCCTTTTCCGCAGTTCTTTGCGGCTCATACGGTGGCTTGTCAGGACTGAAGTTGGCGCTCAAGTAGTCGATGAGAGCTTCACGATCGGCTGGCTCAACCAGCGCTCCCCACTTCGTCATCTTGTCGACCTCTTTTGCCCACGCCGCCTTGCTAAGGCGCTGCTGCAGAATGATGCGAGCCTCGTGACACTCCAGGCATGTGGTTGTGGCTTTGGATTGCATTGCGCCGGCGGGCAGGTCCGCGTTCACATTCGCCATTCCAGACTTGCGATCTTGCCCTTGCAGGGGCGAAAGCGACAAAAGCAGTACTGCAAGAAAAACGGCTGCCACCTGAGAATCTCGCAGCACGATCCTGACATTGTTTTTTCGACTAGAGAACACGGACCTTCACCTCGTCAATCGCGTTATAGAGATAGCCGCTCGGATTCCAGCCAGCCACTGCCGGTTGGGTGCGCCCCTGACTGTCCGTTGCCCGCGATTGCAGAGTGTATTCGCCGGACTTCGGAGGCTTCCAATCGAAACTCCATAGTCGCCACGCATAATGCGCCTGCTCGCGGCCGAGCTTCGCCGAACTCCATGTCGTACCTCCGTCTGCGGAGATCTCAACTTTTGCGATATCGGCTTCGCCTGCCCAGGCGGCACCATGAATGGCCAGTCTCCCGGCCTTCAGGCTTGCGCCATCCCCCGGGCCGGCGATTACCGATTTCACCGTGAGCGCCGTAAGCGGATGGGTATCTTCGGGCTTCACAGCCTCGCCGGGTTTCACTGGCTGGTTCGGGAAACGGTAGCCGGGACTCATAAAGTTTCCAACGAACTCTGTGTTAAGAACTTTTATCTCGGTCAGCCACTTGCATGAGGCCGCACCAATCCAGCCCGGAACGAGTGCGCGAGCCGGAGCGCCATGATGCTTGCTAAGCGGAGAGCCATTCATGTGCGTGGCGATCAGGGTATCGACATCAAGCGCTTTCTCGATTGGGATACTGCGAATGAACGGCGGGACTTTGCCAGGAACCTCATCGAGGCCCCGAAACATCACGTGCTTGCCCGTAGACTTTACCCCGGCACGCTGCAATACGTCCCGCAGCCTGGGACCGGAAAAGCGCGCGGTGCCGACTGCGCCCTTTCCCCATTGAATGCCAGGAACTTGAGGACGGTAAAGACCGCGGCCATTTCCGGCGCATTCAAGCGTATTCACCACCGAATGGATCTCCAGCCTAGATAGTTCCCTCAGGCTTAGAGAGAACGGCTTATCCACCTCTCCACCGATCGTGAGGCTCCAGTCATCCTGAGTCTCGATCGGTTCATACATATGGTTGCGCACGAAGAAATGCGGAACGGGTGTAAGCCATGTGTTGAAGTATTCGACTGGACTTTCAAGATCGATGAACCGGAAGGAGCGGAGCACCATCGATTGTTCGCCAGGTAGGGACACCGCTGGTTCTTGCGGGAGAGCCCAAGTCAACATCGGGTGCGCGGAAGCGGTGATGAGCGCCGCTGCCGACGCCTGCTTAAGGAATA
>Ga0182015_10000846_pt1 | contig 42492 bp, 33 predicted proteins | sample 712P3MmetaG_FD_120478 | JGI IMG/M metagenome (GOLD analysis project Ga0182015, IMG submission 120478) | Permafrost microbial communities from Stordalen Mire, Sweden - 712P3M metaG | ecosystem: Environmental > Terrestrial > Soil > Wetlands > Permafrost | place: Sweden: Stordalen | collected...
CGACCGCAATCCCTTGCCACACGCCCATCTGACGTGCGATCGCATTGCGCAAATTCTTCGCGCCCCAAGTGATCGCGTACTGATTCACGTCGCCATCAATCGCCGTCCGCGCCGCCTGCTTGATCTCCGCCGGAGCCGCAAAATCCGGAAATCCCTGCGCCAGATTCACCGCCCCATAAAGCATCGCCTGCCGGGTCATCTCCCGGATCACCGACTCGGTAAATTGCGATACCTTGTCGCTGAGAAAATGTTTTTTGCGCGTGGATAAAGAAGAAATAACGTCCGCCATAACAGGCAGATTAGCACAAGAAAGGAAGGTGAAAATGCTGATGCACCGCTGGAAGCACCGTGGAAGAGCGGCGCTTCAGCGCCGCGTAAAAAGTTACAAAAATGAACAAGACTCTAACCCGTGGCCGTGCCGAGTCCCGCGAACTAAACCCTCTGCACTCCCCCCAACCCCTGCAGTGCCGCCACGATTTGCCCCGACCACTGCGCGATCTGCTCATCCCGCAGCGTCCCTTCCTCCGACTGCAGGCGCGCCCGCAACAGAATCGAATACTTTCCCGGCGCAATCGATCCCCCGCGAAAAATCTCCACTGGCTTGAATTCACGCAGCGCTCCCAACCGCAGCCCCATCACCGCTCTCCGCATCGCCTCAAACCCCACTTCGTCGGCAAACACGAACGAAAAATCCCGCTCCACTGCCGGATACTTCGCCAGCGGCGCGAACGTTACTTTCCGCAGCCCGTGCTCGTGCAGTTGCTCCAGATCGATCTCCGCGAGAAAAACATCTTGGCGCAACTTCCGTTGCGACTTCACATCTTCCGCAATCTGCCCGAATTGCGCGACCACCGCGCCATCCATCAGCGCCCGCGCCGATCGTCCCGGATGAAAATACTCCGCCGTCTCCCGATCGAAACTCAGTTCACGATAAGCAAACGGCGCCAGCAAATTCTCCACATCGCCCTTGAACGACCGAAATGCCTCTGCAGCTGCAGCATGCTCCCCTTTGCTCACATCCATCATTCCACCAACCGGCAGCGACCCCTTCACCGCGCTCAGCGTCGCTCCCAGGCACGCGCGCGCCGGTTCCACCCGCTCCCCGCCTCGCATTTCGTAAACCCGTCCCATCTCAAACAGTCGGACGTTCTCCGAATCTCGATTCAAATTCCACGCCAGCATGTCGAGCATCCCCGGCGCCATGGATGTCCGCATCAGCGAAGCCTCTTCGCTCAACGGATTCTCCAACTCCAGCACCTCCGCTGAAGAAAACTTCTCCGCGTCCGCGTGCGAAATAAACGTCAACGAGACCACCTCGTCGTATCCCAGCGCCAAAGCCCGCTCGCGAAACCTGGCGTCCATCGCCGCGTGCGGCGCTTCCACTACGGCGCCACTGTACGCCGGCAGCGTATTCTCGAACTTGTCATATCCATGCAGCCGCGCGATTTCTTCGATCACATCGATCTCGCGCTCCACATCCAGCCGCCAGCTCGGAATCTGTACTCGAAACTGCGCGTCCCCCTGTCCTTCAGGAATTAAACTAAATCCAAGTTTTTTCAGAATGCGAAAAATCTCTCCGACATCCAGATTCTCACCCAGAATGCGCCGTACTTCCGAAATCCGTAGCACCACCGGTGCTTGGTCCAATGTTCTTGACACCACATCGACTGCCTCGCCCACCAGTTCTCCGCCGCCCGACTCCAGAATCAGCTTCGCCACCAGATCGCACGACAAAATCGTCGACTCGAAATCCGCTCCCCGCTCAAACCGGTGCGAAGCATCGGTATGAATCCCATGTCTCCGCGAAGTCTTCCGCACCGTCACCGGATCCCACCAAGCCGACTCGATCAAAATATTCCGCGTCTTGTCGGTGATCATGGTGTCGAACCCTCCCATCACTCCGGCTAGTCCGACGGGCCTTTTCGCGTCAGCCACTACCAGATCTTCCGACGTCAACGTGCGTTCCACGCCGTCCAGCGTCTTCAGCTTCTCACCATTTGTCGCCTGTCGAATGATCAGCCGCCCGCCTTCGAGCAAATCCATATCAAAGACGTGCGTCGGTTTTCCCATCTCCCACAACACGTAGTTGGTCGCGTCGACGGCATTGCTGATGGGCCGCTGCTCCAGCAGTTGCAACCGGTGCGCAATCTTCTCGGGAGAAGCTTTGATCTTGGTTCCGCGTATGACGCGCGCCGAAAACCGCGGACAAAGCTGCGGCTCCTCCACCGTAATCGGGAAGGGCGTCGCAACATTTTCGGGGACCGGAAGCCGGAAGCTGGAAAGCGCCTTCAGCGGCAAGTCAGAGATCGCCGCCGCCTCCCGCGCTACTCCATAGTGATTCATCGCGTCCGGGCGATTCGTCCCAATCTCCATCTCAAATACGGTGTCCGGCCCAGACCCGCTGATCCCCTCGACCGCAATTCCAACGCCAGTCAAGTCCTCCGCTAGTCGATGGTCGTCCAGCGTGAGATCAACAAATTCGCGAATCCATTGTGAAGAAATCTTCATTAACGTTTACGCGTTACACTCTGCGAAACTAATAAAGCCTTGTCATGCAATAAGGCCTTGTCATTCCGAGCGCAGCGAGGAACCTGCTTTCCCGGGCAACCAGCAAACACTCGCTACAACTAAGCAAACTGCTCCAAGAACCTAACGTCCCCCTGAAAAAACAACTGCAAATCGTCCACACCATATTTCAGCAGCGCGATCCTGTCCGCGCCCATGCCGAACGCAAATCCCGAAACTTTCTTCGGGTCATACCCGTTGTCCTTCACAAACGCAAACACATTCGGGTCGACCATGCCGCAGCCGAGAATCTCAATCCACCCCGTCTGCTTGCACGGACGGCAAGGGTCCGCACCGCGTCTCCCGCTCCCGCTGCAGATGAAGCACGAAACAAACATCTCCGCGCTCGGCTCCGTGAACGGAAAAAACGACGGACGAAAACTCGTCTTCACGCTCGATCCAAAAAATTCCTTCATCGCGTGATCGAGCGTCCCCTTTAAATCGCCAAACGTAATAGTGGTATCGACCGCCAGCCCCTCGATCTGATGAAACATAGGCGAGTGGCTCACATCCGGCGGATCGTTGCGATGCACCGTCCCAGGAATCACAATCCGGATCGGCGGCCGCATCTTCTCCATCGTCCGAATCTGCACCGGAGAAGTGTGCGTCCGCAGCAGCAACCGCTCCCGCTGTGCCTTCCCCTGCTGCCCCGCGATGAACAACGTATCCTGCGTATCCCGCGCCGGATGATTCGGCGGAAAATTCAAAGCCTCAAAGTTGTAGTAATCAGTCTCAACCACAGGCCCGTCAGCCACGGAGTAGCCAAGCTTCTGAAAGACGCGAACCATCTCGTTCGTCGTCTTCACGACGGGATGCTCCGCTCCGATCGGACGCCGTATGCCGGGAAGAGTAATGTCGACGGCTTCAGTTGCTATTAGAGCCTCCTTCCAGGTGGTATAGGCCTTCGTTCCCGGGGAGTTCAGAATCGCATTTTCGGCGTCCGTCTTCTGGCGATCTAACATTCGTTCGGAGTGCTCAACCTTTTCCGATACCTTCTGCTTCAGGTCATTGACGCGCTGACCCACATCACGCTTTGCTTGCTTAGGGGCGCCTTTGAGCCAGATGTCGTTTATCTGCGTCAGTATGCCGTTCTTTCGGGCCATCCACCGGTCACGAAATCTTTTCCAGTCATCCCACCGTTCGGCCCATTCGACATCGCGATTCAGATTTTGCTTGGTCTCGGCGAACAGGAGACCACGAGCCTCTTCTTCGAGCGCGCGGAGTAGTTCTCCGGCAGACGCGTCTAGCGCCTCTGCCGAGTAGCCAGTTAGTTTAGAAACGGTGTATGCCATTTTCCGAACGCTATTAAGGTTTGTCATTCCGAACCGCTTCAGCGGTGAGGAACCTGCTGTTCACTCGCCAACGGCAGAAAAGCAGATTCCTCGCTCGCTCTCTCCGCGCGTTGCGCGGCTGCGAGCGGCTCGGAATGACCACTTACTAAGGTTTGATCGCTGAAAACTGAGAGCTATTTACGCCAGCGCGGTCTTCGCCTGTTCGACCAGGTTCTTAAACGCCGACGCGTCCTTCACCGCGAGGTCCGCCAGAATCTTGCGGTCCAGTTCCACTCCCGCTTTCTTCAAGCCGTGGATGAACTGGTTGTAGCTCAGCCCGTTCAGCTTCGCCGCCGCTCCAATCCGCACGATCCACAGCGAGCGGTACTGCCGCTTCCGCTGTTTCCTTCCTGAAAAAGCGAACTTCAGACCGCGGTCGACCGCTTCTTTCGCCGAGCGGTACAGTTTCGATTTGGTGAGGAAGTATCCGCTTGCGCGGTCTAATATCTTCTTGCGTTTGGCGCGGCGTTTGGTTCCGCGTTTTACACGTGGCATCGCTGTTCTCCTTTTTGCTTTCTATGTACTGGCGGCTGGAGGCAAGGACGATTCGCCATTGCGGCGATCTCACGGCCTCTTCACGCGCCTGAAAGTCATTGTCATTTGCCAAACTCCAATTTCCAATTGGAAACCGCGACCGTTGGGTTCCAATCGAAAATCGACAATGCCTCTACTGATACGGAATCATCCGCTTTACTTTGCGGAGATCGCCATCGCTGACCAGCGTGGCCGTACCCAGCTTGCGTTTGCGCTTGTGCGCCTTCGACGTCAGCATATGACGCAGCCCCGAATGCCCCCGCTTCACTTTGCCGGTGGCAGTTTTCTTAAAGCGCTTGGCCGCGCCTTTGTGCGTTTTCAATTTCGGCATAATACCCTCGGAATCAGCTGCCAGCCGCCCATGGCGAGCCGCCAACGGGAGATTCAATTCTGCTATTTAATTGCTTTGGATTTGTTGGCGCGACCCAACGCCATTAGTCCAATCGCGGAACTTGCTCCGCGAGCCTTTACCCCGAACCAGACCTAAGAACCAGAATTCGGAGCTTCCGCTGCTGCGGCTGCTGCCGTCGCAGGCTGCTCGTCCCTTTTTTCCGGCGTCGCCTTAGCCTGCGCCAGTTTTTCCTGCAACATCTTTTCCTGTCGCTCCGCCTTCGCTTTCGCTTTGGCTTCTTTCTCTTTTTCCTTTTCCCGCTCCGCCGCTGATTTCTTCGGCGCCAGAATCGCGTGCAGCGTGTTACCTTCCTGCCGCGGCCGGAACTCCACAATACTCTGCGGTTCCACGTCCTTGATCAGCCGCTCCAGTATGGTTCGCCCCAGCCCGGTTCGCGTCATTTCGCGGCCGCGAAAAAAGATCGTAGCCTTTACCTTGTCTCCTCCATCCAGGAACCGCAGCACGTGATTTTTTTTCGTTTCGTAATCGTGGTCGTCCACATTAATGCGGAACTTGACCTCTTTTACCGTGATCGTTTTCTGGTGCTTCTTGGCCTCGCGCTCTTTCTTTTCCTGCTGATACAAATATTTCCCGTAGTCCATGATGCGGCACACGGGAGGCTGAGCGGTGGGTGAAATCTCGACCAGATCCAGATTCTTGCTGCGAGCCAGTTTGAGCGCTTCGAACGGGGGCATCACGCCAATCTGCTCCCCTTCATCGCCGATCACGCGAATTTCGCGCGCCCGAATACGGTCATTGGTTCGGATAAAACGTTTGTCGATACGGCCCTCCGTGCTCTAAGCAACTGAGAATAAAAGATTATAACATGCAGAATCGCGCGGAATGGAATCCCGCTCAGGTTCTAGTAGCTGTGAAACATCAGATCTTCGAGCGCCATGCGCCGCACCTGCCAGTAATCGCGCTCTTCTCCGTTTACATTGAGCTTGCACTCGCCCTGGTCGTTGAAAGTCAGCGTCACAGCAAACATCTCAATCCCCTTATCATCCCGCACCACAATCGCATGCTCGGCCAGGACGAAGGTTACCGACATCTGCAATTCCTTGGCTTTTAGAAAAACCCGGAAGCCGCCGTCATGGTCAGCCAGCGAGAATTCATAAAGAGCATTGTTGGGCCGCAGTCCATTGCGAGTCTTAATGTCCTGTTCGACCTCTGTTCTGAGTTCTTTGAACACGGTCGGCAGCGAGCACGAATAACGCTGACTGACCCAGTCGAATTTCGCCTTCGCCTTTTCTGCAGAATTGTTCGTATCGCTCAACGGATCGCCTTCCAATGAAATTAAAAACGCCCGCCATTGGACTCAAGGACCGGCGTAGATAGAATGTTGGCTCGATTCAGAGAAACAGTAAAAATCTGAACGTCACCGCCTTATACCCTCCACCGGTCGGCTGACACTGTTCGTCTTCGTGGAGTCCAAAATCGGGACCGAGCTGTGCATGGTCCAGAATCAAGCTTTAGATGCGATTTCTTGAACGCACGTTTAGGTGAAATTTGAGCTGCGTTGAGGCCGCTCCTCTGAATCGTAAGCCCCGATGCTCCGTAAGTCGCGATGAGTCCTCGGTGACGCGCGCGGTAATGCGGTAGTAGAGGAACGCCTGCAGAACGTTGGGAGGCTGACGCTCGCTGTAACGTGGAAGAGCGGCGCTTCAGCGCTGCGTAAAGCCTTCTCGGATTGGTTTTGGGCCTTAGCCCCGGAAGACGCATTTCGTGTCCGCTATGGTTTTTTCTGTAGCCGATTACAGCCTCTTTCACATCTGAACGTCATGAGGGCCATCATGGAATCCGAAATGCCTACGGCCGATCCTTTTCATCTACGCCAGCCTTCGGAGCCCATGCCGCCCCCGATCAAGGAACCGCCCAGCCCCATGGAAAATCCCGACGCTCCCGTGCGCGAGCCCGATCCGAAAGAGCCAGAAGAGATTTGACTTTCCGAAGCAACGCCCAACCAGCGTCGCCTAACCAGCCTTATCCCATCAGCGTTGTCATCCTCAGCGAAGCGGAGCGATTCGTTTTTCGAATCGCCCTGCGGAGTCGAAGGATCCCTACCCTTAGCCGTGTTGCTCAGGCCCCAAGGAGGTGGGCCTTCTCAACACTTGTTACAACAGTTCCACAAACGACTTCGCCAGCAGTTCCAACCCTTCCCACGAACGCGCCGTCTTCCACTCCCTCAACGTCTACGCGAATCCAGCGGTTCGCCTCGTGGTGCCCTCTCAAATAAAGCTTTTGATAGTTGTCGGTCAAAGCTTCGGTGAACTCTCCATCGCACCCGTTGTGCACCGCGCCTAGCGTGATCGCGTCCAAAGCCTTGCCGACGAACGCTTCCATGAACGCGAGTTTCTTGGAGGCGGCGAGATCGCGCAGAACTTTGTTGCGCTCCCGCGCCACGTGGACCGGAACCTGATTCGGAACGGCAGCGGCTGGCGTGCCGGGCCGCGCAGAGAAGGTGAAAACGTGCAAATAAGTAAACGGCAGTTCTTCGATGAGGCGCCGCGTGCATTCGAACTCGGCGTCGCTCTCGCCGGGGAATCCCACCATGACGTCGGCGCCGATGGCGGCGAAAGGCATGCTTCCTCGAATCTTGTCAATCTTCTCGCGATAATGCCAGGGACGATATTTCCGGTGCATGCGCCGCAAAACCCTGTCACTCCCGGATTGCAGCGGCACATGCGCGTGCTTGGCGATGCGCTGTGAGGAGGCGACGAGAGCAATAAGATCGTCCGACCAGTCCATGGGTTCCACGGAAGAGACCCGAAGTTTCTCAAGTTTCGTTTCAGCGAGGATTGCGCGAATCAGAGCTTCGAAATACGGCTTCCGGTGTCCTGCGTCCGGTTTCGACACCGTCCAGTCGCCGCGGTACGTATCAGACCCGCGGAAGTCGGGAGCCGGGCGCCGGAAGCCGTTGTTGCCGTCATTCAAATCCCGCCCCCACCGCCCGAGATTGATCCCGCTGATGACGACCTCTCGATAGCCCGCAGCTACTAGCGCATTCATCTCGCGAATCACTTGCGACGCGGGAAGCGAACGGCTTTGGCCACGAACGCTGGGAATCACGCAGAACGAACAGCGATTGTCGCATCCGTCCTGCACCTTCAGGTTAGGACGCGTGCGATTGTGCTCGTGGGAACCGCCTGCTCTTCCAGATTCGAAGACGGGCGCGGCGAGAAGTTCCGTGTGGGCAAAAATGTCAGAGACGAAGACCAAGTTCTCGATTTGCAGATCTTGCTTCTGCGTCAGCGTGGACAGAGGAATAAATCTGCGATCGCCGCGAGATCGTTCATCGAGCACCAGTTCCGCAAGTTGATGTTTGTGCGAGTTGCCGATGACGGCCGCGACCCCGGGAAGCGCCGCAACTTCTTCCGGAGCGCGCTGCGCGTAGCATCCCGTCACGATAATTCTTGCTAGAGGATTCTGCCGCTGCACGCGGCGAATGGCAGCCCGCGCATCCTGATCCGCCGAAACCGTAACCGTGCACGAGTTCAATATGACGAGATCAGCGCTCGCGGCGGGGGCTCGTTCCAGGCCGCGGGACTCGAACTGGCGTTCGAGCGCGGCACCGTCGGCTTGCGTAGCACGACATCCGAAATTTTCAACGTGGAAGGTGGGCACGCAATTATCGTAGCGCAAGTCGCGGGCTTCTGCGGGCACACTTCAATTCTGCTTCAGATCGCAGCAGGTTGTGTGCCCACATCGCGCGAGATCCCGGCTTAGGCAGTGGCTACGTTTTTCCTTTGCGTGAAACATTCGCGGCACAGGATTGGCCGCCCCTGGGTTGGCCGGAACGGGACGGTCGTCTCTTTGCCGCATTGCGAGCAGGTAGCCCGGGTTTCAACCCGCGTGAAGTGGTGGGCGTTCCCTTTGGTGGGTGGGGCGGTGAGGATGGCCACGCGCTTCGACTTGCAGGCCTTACAACGCTTGGGTTCGTTCTTGAATTGTTTATCGTGGAAAAACAGTTGTTCCCCGGCGGTGAAGACGAAGTCGGCACCGCAGTCGATGCACGTCAGTACCTTATCCTGAAATTCCATTGAGGATGGCTCCCTTGTGCCCGTGCTGCGTCGGCCACACGCAGGGAAGGCGGTGGCGCAGTGCAACACAGGTTATGTACATCCCCCCTCAAACTGCCCCTGGACTCGGTCCGCCACGCTCCTGGAACGGGGCGTGGATACAGCTTTTCCTGCTTAATGCCGAATAAATGATGTGTGTGAATAATCCCTGCTGCAACTCTATCCGGTGGGCACCGGATTGAGCAGGGCCGCCCCGGGAAGGGGTCGGCCCTTTACTGCTCAGTCTTTACTCCTTCAATCCTGTTCTTTGCGAATTTTCTTACGTGCGCGCTTGCGCGCCAGCGCGGCCTTTACACGTTTTTTTTCCCCGGGCTTGAGGTAAAAGGAGTGGCGCTTGACCTCTTTGATAATGTCTTCTTGCTGCACTTTGCGCTTGAAGCGGCGCAGAGCGTTTTCGAGGGACTCGCCCTCTTGCAGTCGAATTTCCGCCAAACAGACACACCCCCAAACCCGTCCGGAAGGACCGAATAGTTATTACAAGGATTTTAATGGAAGTCAAGGCGGAAGGTGAAAAAAGTTGCGCTTCGATGGCGTAACCCGGAGGGATTAGAGCATGTCCTCGGACTAGTGTGAAACCTTTTCCTGACCTTCCACAACTATTTCCGCAACCTTGGTTCACCGAGTGTGAGACAGAATAGTGAGCGTGAACAAAATCGATTCCCCTGAGTCACCTGCGCCTGGGCAAAATCCGCTGAATCGGTTTGCTCACGGATGGCGGGCGTTACGGCATCGCAACTTCAGATTATTTTTTTCCGGTCAGAGCATTTCGCTGATCGGCACCTGGATGACTCGCGTCGCCACCAGTTGGCTGGTGTATCGGCTGACAGGTTCCGCCTTGCTTTTGGGCGTGGTGGGCTTTGCGGGTCAGATCCCCACTTTCCTGCTGGCTCCGTTTGCCGGAGTTCTGGTTGACAGGCTGAATCGGAGGAAGATGCTCGTCTGGACTCAGGCATTAGCGGGTTTGCAATCGCTCGCGCTCGCGGTCCTAACCATCGCCAAAGTCATCAACATTCAGGAAGTGATCTGGCTAAGCGTGTTCCAGGGTTTGATTAATGCCTTTGACATGCCCGGAAGGCAGGCCTTCCTGGTGCAGATGGTGGAGGATAAACAGGACTTGGGCAATGCGATCGCTCTAAATTCCTCCATGGTCAACATGGCTCGGCTTGTGGGTCCGGCCTTGGCTGGGCTCGTGATCGGTGCTGTGGGAGAAGGATATTGTTTCCTGATTGACGGCATCAGCTATCTTGCCGTCATCGCATCCTTGCTGATGATGCGCTTGAACGTTGCACCAGCGAGGGTCTCCGCCGCTCCCATGCTGGAGCAACTCAAGGAGGGCTGGACTTATGTGCACACCTTCCGGCCCATTCGAACGATTCTATTGCTATTCGCGTTAATCAGCCTGATGGGAATGCCGTTCATGGTGCTGATGCCGATCTTCGCATCGAAAGTCCTGCGCGGTGGGCCGCACACCCTCGGCTTCCTGCTGGGAGCATCCGGTGTGGGTGCGCTGATCTCCGCCATCTCACTCGCACTGCGCAAGTCTGTTCGTGGGCTCACCACCATGATCCAGATCTCCGCCGGGGTCTTCGGCCTGGGTCTGATCTGTTTTGGTTTATCGCGAGTGCTCCTGCTCTCGTTGTTTCTCATGCTGATCGTTGGTTTTGGAATGATGCAGGGCTTGGCGGCGAGCAACACCGTGATTCAGACATTAGTGCCAGAGGACAAACGCGGCCGCGTCATGAGCTATTACACGATGGCCTTTGTGGGCATGACGCCGTTCGGCAGTCTGCTGGCAGGCGCACTCGCGCACCGGTTAGGAGCGCCCCACGCAGTCATGATCACGGGAGCATTCTGCGTGGCAGGAGCCGTATGGTTTTCGACCCAGCTGAAGTCAATCCGGAAGATCATGCGGCCAATCTACGTCGAGATGGGCATCACCCGCAGCAAAGCTGGACCAACTCTGGAGGATCAGGTTGGAAGGTGACGGAATGTAGTAGTCAGTAGGACCACTAACCACCGACCAGTTTCCTCTACGCCCCCAGATACATAACGTGAACGTAAGTTCCCAGCCTCACGTTGTAAGCGAGGTACCATCCGGGGTGGTCAGGATCGTCATAGATAACAATATCGTCGCTGTCCCACAGCCAGTCGTTGCAGAAGCCGATGTCATAAGGGGCAACGCTGAAATAGAAGCCGCCGGTAAAGCGTCCGTGCTCCCAGGGATGATCGAGGTGGTAGTGAGGATCATCGGGGCCGGTGTCGTGGCCAATCCGCTTGCCGTCAGCGTGGACGTGAGGCGCATCGGGATGGCCGGCCTTGTCGTTAAAGTGACGGGCTTCCTGAGCGGGCGCGGGATGCGAAGCGTGCACTGGCGCTGGGCCATGGGCGGGAATGTGTGCCGGTCCACCAGCAACGGCCCCGCGATGCTGGGCGAACACTACAACGGAAAACAGAAAACAGATTGCAAGAAGAGCGAAGAGTTTTTCATTCTTATCCTTTCTTCGAGCGCCCCGGGAGATTGTAGCGGTGGATGAGCCGTGGGTGCAATTGTTTCGGACGCCCGCCACCGATCATGAAGAGACCCATGTAGGGACAGCCGCCCTCGGCTGTCCAGGAGCGAGGTCCGCCAGCGTTACTTTCAGAAGATGAAGTTCAGGCCCAGTTGAATTTGCCGCGGAGCGAACGCGGCATTCGGCTTCATAAAGTTCTGCGGTTGCTGGTGGTACGCAGGGTAGGGAACTCCGTTCACGTAGGTGCTGTACTGCGTTAAGGTGGTGGCCTCGGCGGTGAGCCCGTTAGAGGTGATGGTGACACGCTGATTATCGCGGCTAAACAAGGTTGAAAGAGTCAGCGGTGAATTCAATCCGGTCCCCGTGGCTGATGTGAATTTTGCGGACCAGTCGGAGGTCGGTATAAGAATAATCCGGTCCGGTGAACGCATTGCGGCTATAGCCCGGCAGGCGGTCGTTGAGATCGTTCCCGTCCTGGTTAGGGTCACCGTTCTGGAATCCGCGAAGCCCGCCGAACGAAAGATCACCGTTAGCAGCCGAGGTCAGGCTGCGCGGATCCTGCGTAACCCCGGGCGAGAGCAACATCAAATCTGAAAATCGCCGGCCATTAAGTGGGAGATCTCCAATGGCTCGTTCGTCGATAAGCGTGGAGACCGTACTCGTTTTAGTGTGGACTAGTTGCGGCCCGCTAGAGACGGTGATGTTTTCCTGAGCGCCGGCGACGGTGAGATGGAATTCGACTTCGGGCGGCACCACCAATATCCACATGCAGCGCCGGAGTTACTTGCGGCGACGTCCCGTCGGCTACCGCGCGAGCGGTGTAGTCACCCGGAGGCAGCGGTTCAATCGCAAACCGTCCTTCCGCGTCAGACGCGACGGAATACCTCGTGCCTGTCCCCGTATTGACCACCACGATGGACGCCTGCGCGATTCGGCTTCCGCTGGGATCGACCACGATACCGTGTGGCGCCGGTGGCGGCGTCCTGGGCGAAGACAAGGGAAGCGAGGAGTGAAGAAAAAATCAGAATGCCAGGAGCAAGGACCGAAGCGCGCGCCATGGGAGTCCCACCTTTAATCGCGATGAGGGCTCGGAGGCTTTGCTCCCGCGCCGTACCGGAGGCGAGCGGGCTGGGAAACCCCGATTCTTTTGTAGCACGAAGGTCAGGCATCCGGAGGTGACGCGACGGGGTTCTTTTTGGGGACGAGTGCCGGAACGGGAACGCGGGAGGGAAAGACCGGACAAGGGCGCACCGAAGTGCGCCCCAGTCCAAGTCTGGTTTTAGTTGATGTGGACGGTTACGGCAGCGGTATGGCTGAGTGAGCCAGACGTGCCCGTCACCATCAAGTTAGCTTGAGAACCAGTCGTTGTCGTGGATGCGTTGGTTGATTTGCCTCCGCCGCATCCGAGAGCAAACAGTGAGACGAAAAGCAGCAAGCCCAACAGGCTCATCCACCGAATGCTCTTGCACGTAAGCGACTTCCTCTTGCGAGTGGTGAGAACCGTCCCGAACAATCCCAGACCCGGCAGCAAGGCAACCATCGCCGGCATACTGTAGCCGGTAGGAGGTGGCGTCGAGACCGCAGACACGGTCAACGTGGCCGCAGGCGCCCCAGGAGAGATGGATGCCGGGTTGAAACTGCAACTCAACCCAGCAGGCGCCGAGCAGGTAAGCGAAATCTGACCGCTGAATCCTCCCACGGCTGCTGCGCTCACCATGAGGGTCGCCGAACCACCCGGATTTACGCTCGCGCTCTGAGCCGAAAGATTCAACGAGAAATCTGCGCTGCCCGCCGCAGTTGCCGGGGCCAGGCTCGCGAACACGCTGGTCGTGCTGCCACCGGAGGGGAAGTTGGGTTGGTTGCTGCCTCCGGCCGTCAGATAAAGAGTGCCTGCGGTACCCGGGCCCGTGCTTCCGCCAAACACCATATCCCACAGGCCCGGATTGACCAGCGCGTTGCCCGAAGAGTCGGAGACCTGGCCCATGAAATTTCCCTGCGTGTCAAAGGCGTTGATGGTGCCATCGCCAAAATTTCCGATGAGGATATCGTTCGCGAACGTTCCGAAACTAGCCGGAGCCTGCACCACGCCCCAAGGCGCGTTGAGCGCGTTTGGAGTTTGAGCATTGTAGGCGACGAAGGTGCTCACAAACTTGCCGGTGGCGTCAAAGATATCCACCTGTCCCAGACCCTTGCTAGGCTGGGCATCGTGCTTCGGCCCATCCTGCATGGCATAAGCGACGTAGACTTGGTTGTTGATGACGTGAATGCCGTGAGGAGCGAAGCCCGCGGGAAGGTTGGGATCGGTGAAGGAACCGGCCAACGAAGTGGAATTGAAATTCTGGTCGTAAACATCCACCTTGCCGCTGTTGAAGTTTGCCGCCAAAAGGGAAGTGCTATTGAGCAGCGCGAGTCCTTTATAGACGGCGCCGCTGGCGGAATTATCGAAAGCAATCGTCGCTTGGGTGTTGTCGCTGGACTGCCAGTTCACGATCAAACCATCTTCTGTGTCGAAAATAAACGCTCCGCCGCTGAAGTAGGTGCTGGTGCCGTTGGCCACGGTTCCAGTAGGGCAGCCCGGAGTGCAATTCCCGTTGGGATTGTGCCCCGCTCCGGGTATGGTCACCACCAGCGAATTTGGGTTGCCATTGCCGTCATAGAGCGTGGAAGTGCCATCGTTATTGTTGGCGATCCAGAAGTCTTGCCCGGGAAGCACCGAGATTCCCCAGGGGTTCAACAGATGAGAGTCGGTAGTAGTGGCTACCCCCGCAGTATTCGAGACCAGGTCGGTCTGCGAATAGCCGCTCTGGGCCAGCAGCGCGGAAGGAACCGCAAACGACACGAGCAGCCCGAATAACAAAATTGTCTTTTTCATGTTGTGCTCCTTTTATTTAGCTTGTTGCGAATTACTCGGGACCGGCTCCGAACGCTTCCGTTCGTTTGACGTTTCAGTCCGCTTTTGCATTGCAACCCGCTTACACTTTGGAGATTAGTCAAGACAGAAAATGCGGGTGTCACGACAATGTCGGCGGCAAGTAAAAAGTTGTGCTGCGCGGCGACGGTGCTAGAAACAGCTCAGTAAGGCGAGTAAAAGAAAGGTTTTGCGGGACGGTGACACAGATGTTCAGGCCTTTGCGTGGCGCAGCGCTTCCGGCGCTGCGATTGAACTAGGAAAAAGATGGGCGGCTTTAGCCGCCGAGGTACCTTCAGGGCTAAAGCTCAAACCGTTGTCCCTTACCGCCGCTTGCAGAGCTTAAGGTTTTACTCTCACTGCTATTCCCAAATCCCGCAGTTGCGCCTCACTGACCGGCGTCGGCGCATCAACCATCAAATCCACGGCGCGCGCCGTCTTGGGGAAGGGAATCACTTCCCGCAAACTTTCCGCCCCAGCGATGATCATCACGATCCGGTCGAGCCCCAGCGCGATTCCTCCATGCGGAGGCGTGCCATATTCGAGAGCTTCCAGGAAGAATCCGAAGCGCGCGCGGGCTTCTTCTTCGCTCATGCCCAGAGCGCGGAAGATTCTGCTCTGCACGTCCTGGCGGTGAATACGGATCGATCCCGAGCCCAGTTCTGTGCCATTCAGCACGACGTCATAGGCCAGCGCACGAACCGCGCTCAGCGGCGACTGCGGATCGTTCAGGGACTCGACCCCGGCTTCGAGTAGTTTCATATCTTCTTCATGCGGCGACGTGAAGGGATGGTGCGCTGCGTTCCAGCGCTTGTCACCTTCGTCCCACTCAAACATGGGGAAATTCGTGACCCAGAGGAAACGGTAATCGTTCGCGGCGTCGCCGGTCTTTGCGAAAATGCCGTGCCGATCGGCATACTTCTGCGCCAATGCCAGCCGCAACAAGCCCGCCGACGCGTATATGGACAGCTCCTGCGGAGTCACTTTGCGGTGCGCGGGCATCGCCGTCTGCGGTCCCGACTGCGCGGACCCCGCCACCATCACGATCAGATCGCCCTCTTCTACGTTTGCTTCTTTGCTGATCGCCGCTGCCGCTTCGGGATACTTGTTGCCGATGCGTTTGAAATCTTCGAAGATCTTCGCCCCACCCTTGGAGTGGAACATGGTCCTGATGTCGTCGCGCTCTTTGCGCGAGAGCTCGCCCACCTTGGGCGTTCGGATCGCGATCACCGGAAGATTCGGGCTGATCGCGAGTTCCTGCACGTTCTGGGCCGTGAAACATTCGCGCACCTCGGTGAATGCCGGCAGGCGCAGATCCGGCTTGTCGATTCCATACAGCCGGATCGCTTCGTCGTAATCCATTCGCGGAAACGGAGTTTTGATTTCCGATCCGGCCGCCCGGAAGGCCGCGGTCAGAAACCCTTCCACCACTTCCCAAACGCGCTCGGGCTGCGGATACGACATTTCCAAATCGATCTGCGTGAATTCCGGCTGCCGGTCGGCGCGCAAATCCTCATCCCGAAAGCAGCGCACGATCTGAAAATATTTGTCAAAGCCCGAGATCATTAATATTTGCTTGAACATCTGCGGCGATTGCGGCAGAGCGTAGAACGTTCCCGGCTGCACCCGGCTGGGAATGAGATAATCGCGCGCACCCTCAGGCGTAGACCGCGTCATGAACGGCGTTTCAATCTCGAAGAATCCCTGCCCCGAAAGATAGTCGCGGATTGCCTTTGCCACCTTGTGCCGAGTCTCAATGTTGAACTGCATCACGTCGCGGCGCAGATCGATGTAGCGATACTTCAGCCGCGTCTCTTCATTGGTGAGCGCCGTGTCGCTGGGCAAAAACGGTGGCAGTTTCGATTCATTCAGAATGCGCAATTCCTCCGCCACGAGTTCCACTTCGCCGGTTGGCATGTTCCGGTTGACGGTGTTCGGATCACGCAGCTTCACCGTGCCGATCACGGCGATGACATACTCGTTGCGGAGAGTCCCCGCTTTTTCGTGGAGCGCGCCATCGTGCTCGGCGTTGACTACCACCTGGGTCACGCCAGTGCGGTCGCGCAGATCAATGAAAAGCAGGTTGCCATGGTCGCGCCGCCGGTTGACCCAGCCCATCAATACCGCCTTCTTGCCTGCGTTCGATGCGCGGAGCGCCCCGCACATGTGAGTTCGCCGGAGATCACCTAGAAAGTCGAGCAAAGTGTGTCCTTACGGTGAGAAATAGATATGAATGCCGAACCAAGGATTATAAACGTTGGAAGAAAATCAGAGCAGAATGAGATCGGCTTCAGAGACCGTGAGCGAGCACACAAAAACAGCCGTCGCCGCTTCTCAAATTAGCTTGACAAACCGCGGGCACGGTAAGTATAAGATCGAAATCGAAAGAAATCGTAAGCGCACCGTAACCAGCCGTAAATCGGACGTAGTCACAATACGAACAATGCGGAGGGCGCCATGCGACTGGCCACCCCAGTTCTTTTCCGGCTTTTGACAGTATTCTTGTTGGCGAGCTGTTCTCTCTACCTGACGGCGCAGGGCAGCTATCGCGCGCAACTCCGGGGCGTGGTTTCGGATGCGGCCGGCGCTGTGATGCAGAATGTCACCGTAACCATCACCGAGACCGGTACCGGCATCGCCACGCGCACGCGCACCGACGAGAAGGGCGAATACTTTTTTACCGGACTGCGCCCCTCCGCCTATTCAGTGAGAGCCGAGGCGCCCGGATTCCGTACGACTGAGCGCACCAATGTGGTTCTGGCAGTCGACCAGGAATCGTCGCTAAATTTCAAAATGCAACTGGCGGGCGTATCCACTTCCGTGGAGGTCACAACCACAGCGCCGCTGCTCGATACGGGTAACGCAACGTTGGGCACCGACGTCACCAGTGAGTACGTAAAGGAACTTCCTCTGTTGAACCGCGACTTTTTCGGCTTGACCTTCCTGTCCGGAGGCGTGACGGAGACAGCCGGGTCGGGCACCCAGGACAACTATCCCTCAGGGACGAATTTCGTTTCCAACGGACAGCGCAACGCGACCGCGGAGGTGCGGATAGACGGCGCCCTGATCAGCGCCCCGGAGCAAGGCGAGGGCGGAAACTCGAATGTTTACTACGAGCCGCTGGTCGAGGGGGTGCAGGAATTCAAAGTTCAGAACAACAGCTTTTCCGCGGAATTTGGCAACAACGGCGGCACCGTCGTAAACATGGTTCTGAAGAGCGGCACCAACGCTTTCCATGGCAGCGGATGGTACTTCCTTCAGCGGTCGCAAATGGACGCGCGTGATTTCTTCAACCCGGCTCCGAATCCGAAACCGGATAGCAAGCGCGACCAGGCAGGATTTACCATCGGCGGTCCGATCCGAAAGAATCGCACCTTCTTCTTCGCCGATTTTGAAAAAGTGCGCAACAACAGCGCCTTCAGCAATCTCGCAACCGTACCCACCACCGCGGAGCGAAATGGCGATTTCTCGGCGACGGCTACCAATATCTACGACCCGACCCTGCCTTTGGTGGCCTGCGCTTCCGGCTCCTGCAGGCCCCAGGCGCAGTACCAGGGCAACCCGAACGTGATTCCCCCGGGCGAAATCGATCCTATTGGTCGGGCCATTCTCAATCTTTATCCGCAGGCCAACTTGCCGGGTGAATTTAACAACTACATTTTCAGCGGCACGGCACATGCTCCGGATTATCAGTTCGATGTCAAAATCGACCACCAGATCAACGACCGCAACCACATCAGTGGACGCTATAGCCGCGGCTCGTCGAATTACTACACTCCCATGATCTTCGGAGACGCCTTCGACAATAACGGATCCGGAGATGGAATCGCGGGCAGCCCCACGCTGGCACAAAATGGTTCGATTGAATATTCCCGAACGGTGAACCCGCGTATTGTCTGGACGAGCCATTTCGCGGTTGACCGGGTGCACGAATTGGAAACGCCAGGAATTCCCACCATTTCTAGCTTCAATGCTTCCTTGCCGACCGGCGTTCAATTGTCGCCCGTGTTCCAGCAGGCCAACGGAATCGATCGGATGCCCGCGATCTACATGTCCTCGGGCGGCCAAACTGCGCCGTGGACCGATCTGTACGATCAATGCTGCGCGAACACCACTTTCGCTCATACGCTTTACAGTTATTCTTCTCAGGTTGTGATCTCGAAAGGCTCGCACCTGATGAAGTTTGGGGGCGAACAGAGACTTTTCTACAACAACTTCTTTCAACCCTCGGATCCTACGGGCACCTTCAACTTTACCGACTATGTCACGTCGCCGACTCCGAACAACGACACGGATGCCAACGGCAATTCGACTGGGAATCCCTTCGCCAGCACGCTCTTTGGATACGCCGACAATATCAATCCCTATCCCTCTGAGCCGACCTCGCTCGAAGTTTTGCCGGCAGTCGCGAACCGATCGACGGAGACCGGTTTCTACTTCCAGGACGACTGGAGAGTGACTGCCAAGCTCACGCTCAATCTCGGCCTGCGTTACGAATGGAGCACGCCCTACGACGAACGCTACAACCGCATCCAGTTCAGCAATTTCACAGCGCCCACCGGGGTGAATCTCGATTTAACCCCCGCCCAGTCCGCCCTGAGTTCCTATGGCATCAACTTTCCTTCGTCGGAGCAGTTAATCGGCACGACCGAGTTTCCCACCTCGAGCATGAGACACGTTCCCGTATACCGCAATGATGTTGGTCCGCGATTGGGCTTTGCCTATACCTTCGATTCGAAAACGGTCGTGCGCGGCGGCGCCGGGATCTACTTCGGCATGAGCCCGGCCACAAATTTTCAATATCCCGGAACCGCTTTCAGCAAGACGGCCTCGATTTTCTTTACGAACAACAACTTTGCAACGCAGTACGCCACGCTCGAAAATCCCTTTCCAACGGGCTTTACCGGGCCACAGGCCAAACAGTACGGGCAGTTTGCCGAGTGGGGATACTCGAATAACAACGATCTCGGTACCACTGCGGCGCGCGACGCCGACCTCTACCAGTGGAATCTGGGAATTCAGCGCGAATTGCCCAGCCAGATCGTCCTTGGCATCGACTATTCCGCGAACCGCAGCACTCACCTCCCCTGGTCAGGCACCAACAATCGAGACTTCATCCCTTCCGCGTTGCTGGCCCAGATCTCCGCCGCCGTCACGCCCACCGATCCTACTTGCCAGGCTGACAGTTGCGTGACGAGCCTTCTTCAGAATCCCGTGACCAACCCGTTCCTCCCGATGTTCAGCACTCCGTGCACAGCCACGCCTACTTCTCCCTGCTTCAATGAACCGGATTCGCTCTACAGCACTTCGCAAATCCCGCTGGGATATCTGCTCAATCCTTACCCTCAGTTCACGGGAGATTTTGAAGGGCTCATGCTGGAGGAAGCCAGCTCCTGGTACAACTCGATGCAGATCCGCTTCCAGAAGCGCACCACGCACCACATCAGTTTCGAGGGCAACTACACGGTTTCCAAGTTGACCGATAATTCCTCGGCAGGCCGAAACAATTGGGTAGGATCGCTGGCCAACGGACTCCCGCAACAATTCGACCGCCTGAATTTCGAACACAGTATCAGCGCCAATGACGCGCCGCAGCGCCTCGCCGCCGCGGTCGTTGTCACTTTGCCCGTGGGCCGCAACGAATGGATTGGCGGAGGTATGAATCGCGGGCTCGACGCTGTCGTGGGCGGCTGGTCCATCGCCAGCCTCGTCACGGAACAATCAGGACAACCGATCGCGGTCGGCATGAGCAATCCGCGGCTCGCCAATGGCAGCCAGCGTCCTGATGTTGTCTGCTCCCAGCTCAGAACTGGTCTCAGTATGAAAGATGTCGCCACAAATTGGGAGGCGAACTCGGAAGCGGAAGGAAACGGCCTCGCGCCGGTCACTTCATTTATTAATCCCAACTGCTTCGCCGATCCTGGCGATCAGAATCCGGGCAATGCTCCACGCTATTTTCCCGGCTTGCGCGTGAACGGCATCCACAATGTGGATATGAATCTCTACAAGTCATTCGTGCCGAAAGAAGGCATGACCATCGATCTCCGAGCCGAAGTGTTCAATCTGCTGAATCATCCGCGGTTTTCCCAGCCCAACTCCGCCTTCGGAGATCCGGCTTTCGGCACGATTACTTCTGACGCGAATGGCTATTTGCCCCGCTATTTCCAGTTTGGATTGAGATTCGAGTTCTAGAATTTGGCGGGTAGGACCGCCCGGTACTTGGAGCGCCGGGAATGGCTCCGGCGAAACCTGCTCACGGTTTTTCCTGGTAGCGCTGATACAGCTCCGGCCGGAAAATTGTATCGACCGTTCCCGTGACCGCGACTGGGAAATCCTTTTCGAAGGGCACGCCTTCGATCCCTTCCCCCCTGAGATGAATCGTATAGTTGGCGGCGTGAGTGAACGTGTGCGTGACCGCCATCCCGTCTGCGCCCGTTCCATCGCCGAAGTCCCAGTGATAGCCGAGTGCCGGCACATGATCTGCTGAATCTTGCGCGGAAAGCATCACAGTCTTGCCAGCTTCGATCTTCTCCGGGATTGCCACCTCTATAACTGGAGCAGCGGCGGCGATGGAAGTGTCGAGTATCTTTATGACCCTCACGGACTGCGGAGCCAAGCTCAGCGAAAGAGAATGAACGTTTTCAGCCATGACCGAACCCGGCGCGAAAACGTCGACCACCAGGTTACGATCCGTCGTCAACCCGAGATCGGATAGCTTGAACTCGTGCTTCCGCTCCTTTTCCGTCCAGTTGAATACAGCCAGGATCGCCTGTCGCTTGCTCTCCCGCAGCAGAAATACGCTGGGCATCTCATCCTCGAGCGTGTAGCTCATCAAGTCCAGAGGCGTCGCCGCGTGGCCATAGCGAGCCATATCGAGCAGATCCCGATTCTTGACCAGTGCCATCCGGTCAGCGTCCGCAAACAGAGTAGGTAGATCGTCACCAATCTCATACAGCCCGCCGGAGATCGCCGCCAGAGCAATCGAGACCTTCGCCTCCTCGAGCGTGAGTGGCCGTTGTGCCCCATGATTCTGGCTTTCGGCAATGATCTGCCGCGATACGGTAAACGCGTCGGGATCGGCAAGGAAGAAATTCCGGTTCATGTAGTAGCGGGAAGCAATGCCCGGAGCCGCAGTTCGGCTGGCGTCGAACGAATGACCCGTATCGCATGAAATGCGGCCCGTATCCACAATGCCCACCGGATTCAGCATCACGCTGCCGTCCTTATCCAGCAGCACGCCGTCTCCCACCGCTTCGCGAATAGTCTGCAGCCCAATGCGCTGCGCCTCGAGCGCGGTCGTATTCGGACGGTAGTAATAACCCTCAATGGCAGTGTCGTCCATGAAATCAAGCTTGATGTAGCGAATTCCCCAATCCCTGGTCAGCGTCGTGTAAGTGTCGCGCAAATATTGCTGTGCCCCCGGATTGGTCGTATCGAGCACGTAAAGCGGATCCAGATCGGTTGCAGTGTCGGGAGGCTGAGTTACAACGCCGGCATGGATCGGCTCTCTCTTCGCGTTGTGAACCAGCCAGTCCTTGTGGTTCGCATAAACGGACGAACGCTCCGCCACCTCGAAGGGCGCAGTCCAGATTCCCGGAGTCAAGCCAAGTCCCCTTACCTGGTCTTCCAGCTTCTTCACACCATGCGGAAACTTGTAGGCAACCGGCGAGGTGTAATCGCCACGCGCGTACTGATAGCCTTCGTCGATATGAAAGAAGTTGTAGCCGAAATCCTTCAGCTGTGCGGCGAGAAACTCAGCATTGGTGAGAGCTGCGCCTTCGGTTATGCCGAAGTAGTAAGCTGTCCAACTCCACCAGCCAAGGGGCGTAGGCGCGCTGGTTCTTGGGTGATGAAGTGCGCGGATAACTTCGCCATAGGATTCGAGCTGGGCGTGATAATCGGACGACAAGCTGGCCATGACCCGCTCCGAATCCAGGGTTTGGCCGGGATCGAGAGGTAAGCTGAGTTCGACCTGATCTTCTTTGGCCGAGTTCTTGAGCGAATTCTCTTTGGCGAGCTCGGTGGTCCCGGTGGAATCAACCTCATAGCCCGCAACGGCGCTTCGCTTCTCATCCACATGAAGATGCAAAACCGTGAGCCATCGTTCGGAAGTGAGCGCTCCCAAAAACAAGCTCTGTCGACTCTGCCGGTTATAGATGAGTTGACTGCCCACAGCCATATGCAACCCATCACTAGCTTGCGCGAGATCGTGAATCTCCATGTCCGGCCGGTCTTCGCTGAAACTGTCGGACAATACGCGATCCGAGGATGCGGGGCCGTCAAGGTTCACGAAGGGTTCCACACCCTCGAGAACACGAATGCTTTGCACCGTAGTCGGCGGCGCCGTGCTGTTCCGAACCCGTACTTCGATCTCCGCAAATGCAGGCCGTGAGTGCAATCGGATCTGACAAATCAAATCCGGATCGCCGGACCTGCCGCTGTGCGTCACGGTAAGTTGCGGCCCTGCATCCAGACCCTCAGCGAATGACGCCTCTTTCACCTCATGATGCGGGTAACTGCTGGACGAGATCCACCGATGGTCGATCTGCGCCGCCACGCGCGCGCTAATCGCGACGCGCTGCTTTTCCTTCGACCGTAGAGTGTAGGTGTCACCCAGCCGGTTCGTCTCGACCACCAGCTGCGCGTTTTCGATTTTGGCCGCGGCGGGGGCATTAGCCCGCGAACTCTGAGCTCCCGCAGACATAAAAGAAGATAAAAATAAAAATCCCAGGGACACCGCTTTAAGATTCATGAACTTCTATCCTTCCAAGGAATCGCTCCCCGCCCCATCGAGCTCCACTGCTCGCTTCCTGCTTCACACCCGCGGTATCAACCCCGACCGCGGAAAGCCGCTCCAGCGCCATCTTTCCAACGGGATCGCCTTCAATCTTCTGACACAAAGCCAACCTGAGCCCCTAGCACACCCAAATTGTGCGCAAAAATCCCCGAGGAACTTCTCGGGGTGAATGCCATGTCGCTGGCCAGCAACTCTCTGTCTGGCGACAGTTGCTCGGGCAGGCCGTAAAGGATCAGATCAAGATTTAGCTTGCCAACAACGCAGACCTCGATCACTAGTCTTCCTTTCGTGTTGGAAAACCGCCAGACGTCTTCGCTCAGGAATGAATGCTGACGTTCTGCACCACGCGGCTGATGGCACCGTTTGGGCTTGGACAATCCGGCCGCAGCTTCCACTGCAGTGAAAAGAACAAGCCGAGCAGTTGTCCGAAGATTACGTCCACCACTGGGCGGTAGTCATCGGCGAGAGTGCTCGGCGTGGCGGGCATGAAATAATGTTCATTGAAAGAGTCCATGCGCCAGATTCCCCCCCCGGCCACAACAATTCTGGATCTGACCAGCTGTTTTTGTCCGATCTCATCGAGCAAATCCCGCTCGTACTGCTGGACACGCCGATTGCCCGAAAGAAAACCAACGAACAGCGTAGCTTGATCCAGCGCTGCCATAGGACCGTGCCGCAGCCCCAGCACCGATTCCGACATGGTCAGAGTTTTCCCCGCAGTCAGCTCCAGCAATTTAAGTGCGCATTCCTTCGTCACAGCCCGCAGAGGCCCCGAACCCACAAAACAAGCTTTGGTATACCCTTCCTTCGCCAACGCCGACGCGCAATCTGCGGCGCGCGGCAGCAAATTCTTCCCCGCCTGCACCAGTTCCCACAGCACTTTCTCATAGCGCGCAAGATCGTCAACGTGCGCCAGGCACTGACCGAAGACCACCATATTCGAGAAGGAACTGGTCATCGCCAGTCCGCGGTCGTTCACCGCGTCATCCAGACAGACGCTCGATACTCGCGGATCACCCACGCTCTCACGGATCATTCGGCCGTTAGCGTTGCATGAGACTACAAGGTGATGGATGTCCGCAGATATCTTTCGAGCACGTTTTAATACCGCAACTCCTTCTGGACTGTCTCCTGAACGCGAGAATGATACCCAAAGATACTTGCGTTCAGGAATCAGCATGTCATCCATGTGCGTCAGCAAATCCGTACTGGGCACGGCAATCACTTCGCAATGCCAACACTTGCGAAGAAGATACGTAAGCGACTGTCCAATGTAGTCGGAGGTCCCGGCGCCGATCAGAAAAACCGTGGGCTTGGAGGCCAAACCTGCACCGAGTCCGGCTCGCGACAGGAATTCCGCAATCTCCGCCTGTTTTCTGCGGAACAGTTCGAAAGTGGTGATCCAGGTATCGGGTTGCTGCGCAATTTCGGCAGGGGTGTGCGCCAGTCCGCGAGCGTCTCTCTCGCTGTCCGGCAACCTCAACAATTCAGAAAGGGCGTCCACACGCAATTCTCTCCTCAATTCCATTTCTCATCATCGTCACAACGCCGCCCCTCGTTTCCAGTGGGTCACGGCTCATACCAAAACACTGCGCCCTTCTCAATGGCCGGCAGCTTGTAAGTGATGCCCGCGGTCTGCACATTGCCCGTGACCGACTGAACTTCTCCGAGAAACGGGAGAAAAAACCCATGCCCATGGGTCGCGCCAGATATCGTGACCTGAACGTCGGTTTGAGGTGTCTGAATTGGATTCACCCCACCTTGCAGCCCGGCGAAGTTTGCAAAGAAAACGTGTGGCTTGCCATCAACCTGAGCGATCGATGTCGCCATCAGAGGCGAGGCCACCACGCGAACCGGTGTCTCCGATCTCAAACTCTCCAAAAACTCTTGTTCCCGATCACCCGCCGCTTGATCAATGTGCTTTTGCAGTGCCGCGTAATAATCCCTTCCGCTGAACTTATCGAACTGGACAAGATTTTGAGCGATGCCAAGCTCCTTGGCATGATCCCCGGTGAGCACTAGCCTTTTACCGCTTTGCGCATATTTTAGGAGCAATGCTTTCTCTTCGTCGCTGATCACCTGCACGTCAGGCAGAATCAACCTCGGCCCCTGGAATTCCGCCAGCGTCCGCGGAGTGACTACCTCAAATTCCAGATGCTTCCGCATCAGAAGAATAAGGACTCCCCGGTAAGCAGGAATAAATTCGTTGGCGTAATAGTCTCGCGTCGCAGGAGAAAAATAAACGCCGATGGGTGCGATGCCCGTCCGTGGACGATAGAAAGTGTCTTCGTGCGCTTTAATCCAGGCAAAGATTTTCCTGCGGGTCGCGGGACCGTTCGATCCTGCCATCGAGTGTCCCGGCGCATCCCAGAAGTTCGAGCCGGTCGCGATCTCTGAGGCCGCCAGATTCATCATTGCCTGCCGCCGATCGACTTTCTTATCTCCATCCCAGGAGTAATTCAATATCCAAGTCGCCTTGCCCTGCGCGAACGCACGAAACGAATGCATTCCCACTTGATAATTGAACCAATCCAGCGGGCTCCGTGACGATGCCATGTGATCGCCGCTGCCGAATTCATATTCGTGCGCGATCGCATCGACCACCGCGTACAAGCTGTACACATCCGCACCCACTCGAACCGCCTCTTCCTCAATTCCCGGATAGATTTCCGGAATCGTCTTGATTGCAGGATTTACGGTCTTGGCATTGCGATCGATTTCCTGCATGAAATCGGTGATGGTTTTAATTCTGAACGCGACCCACTTTCGAAAATTCGCGTCCGAGAAGTCTCCCAGCTTGATTTCTTTCCTGGCGTCAAGCCCGGTTTCTTTTTGGAAGGCCGCCACCGTGTATTCATCAAAGCTGGCCCATGTATCTTCCCAGCCGTCGAAGTGTGTCATCCAGTATGGGATATCGACATAAATTCCATCGATCCCTGTGGCCGCGATCTGCTTCACCCGCTCCATGTAAGTCTTGCGCCACGCCGGGGCATAAGGGCTCACCCACACGTCCTCATCGCCCTTCGCAATCCAGAAAGCGCTACCCCCTCCAAAGATCGCAGGCTCACCGCTAAGTTTCCTCTGCAGCCAATCAGGGTGATCTTTGGCCAGCGTATGCGGAGTCTTATCAGCATTCGCAGTAATGCACTCGGTTCCGGCGATGTATACGAACGCCTTGTTGCCAACTGCATGCGCCTGCTGAGCGACGGCGCGAATGGCTTGCAGTTTTTCCTCAGGATTAAGAAAGCTTTCATAGCGGCCGGGAATGTCGTTGTCCACTTCGATCCCGAAGACGCCGTCCTCCTGCGCCTTGCGGGCAATTTCCACCGCATTGCCGGTCTTCAGTCCGTAGGCGCCAATACGCACATAGTTGGTCCAATTCTGACCGGCCCAAGTCTGCTCTTCCGAACCGGAACTCGCTCCCAGAATCTCCGGAGACGGGAGCATAATCAGGAGCACAAACAAGAAAATGACTGCCACGCCAGCGGCAGTCGCAAGCGAGCGGCGTATTCCCCGGGGCCCAAGGCCGAGACGGGCAGGCGCAAATGAAAACCACGCAAGCTTTCGTATCATTGCGATTAATAACTTTTACTTTCGTCATGCTGCGCTGTCAAGTGTAAAATGCTCTGAGTCGGTAGGAAGCCAGGGCTCCCACGAGGCAAACTACAGCCGGAAACCGGCGGTTCCTGAACTGCCTCTGGCTCGGCCGTTTCAATTACCGGCCGTAGACAAACGAAAGCAGTCGCGGTAAAAAGGAAATGCCCAACCGAACGCATTGAGAGCCCTGCTTTGTCGAATGGACCTGTGCTGAACGAAGAGCGGCGCCGACATATTCTCGACATTCTGAATCGCGACGGACGCGTTTTGGTCGTGGACCTGGCCAAACAGTTCCGCACCTCGCAAGTCACCATCCGTAAAGATCTCGATATTCTTCAGGCCCACGGACGTATTCAGCGCAGTCATGGTGGAGCTTTGCCGGCTCGTGAAGGCGCACTCGAGGATCCGACTCTGCGCGAAAAAGAGAAGCTCTATCGCAAGGAAAAACTTCAGATCGCGGCCGCGGCCGCCCGAATGGTGCAGGAAGGTCAGGTAGTCATCCTGGATTCTGGCACCACGACAACGGCCATTGCCCGCGCGCTGCGGGAGTTTGAGAACCTCACCATCATTACCAACGCCGTGAATATCGCCGCAGAGCTGTCGGGCTCCTCTCTCGAGGTCATTCTGACCGGGGGGACGTTGCGGAAGAATTCATTCTCGCTGGTGGGCCCAGTCGCAGACGAGACATTGCGCCGTCTGAATGCCGATATTCTCTTTCTCGGCGTTGACGGTTTCGACGTGCAACATGGATTAACCACGCCGAATCTGCTGGAGGCCAAAGTGAACCGCACTATGATGGATGTCGCCCGGGTCGTGGTGGTCGTGTGCGACTCCAGCAAGTTTGGCCGCCGCTCCTTGTCTTCCATCGCCCCGCCCTCAGCCATCCACCACTTGATCACCGATCGTGGCATCCGCAAATCGGACGTGGCCGCGTTAAAAAAATCCGGGATCGACGTAACCGTCGTATGAATTCAAGACCGATCTGAAATCCTGCCACACACTCTATTTTCCGCGAGCAACTGCGTCTCCGCGAAACTGCCCAAAGATTCGTTCCGCATTCTTGTGGTAGATCTTCTCCAGCACTGAATCCGGCAAGTCCATGCCATAAATCTTCCACCGGCCTTGCCCCGGATATCCCCAGTAATCAAAATACTCGTCTGCCGTTTCCAGCCACCGAAAATGATTGCGGTACATCGCTTCGTCCATTCCATTATCGGTGCCGAACATGATTCGATCCTGATACTTGATAAAGAACTCACGAGCCCGACGAGGCTGCCGGCCTAGCTCCGCTTCCCGCGCCCCGAACTCCACCATCACGTTGGGAAGCGTGTCCAGCAGGTGAGAAACGTAATCCAGGTTCTCTGGCCAATTTGCCATATGAAGGGCAACAAACGTGGTATGCGGATGCTTCCTAAACATGCGGTCCCGAGCCGCAAGAATCGAGTCCTTCGTGGGAAATTGCGGCCCGTAGAAACTCCAGTCCGGATGCTCTGTGAGCTCTTCATATCGCTCATTCTTGTTGTCCACCGGATGGAAGAATGCTTCAGGATCGGTCGAGTGAATGGACACCGGAATCCCCAGCCTTCCACATTCCTCCCAGATGGGGTCCATGCGCGGATCGTCAATGGCAACGAGTTTTCCCGACTTGTCACGTACGGTGAGACCAAGATCCTTCAACTGCTTCAGCCCGCGTGCCCCCCGCCTGACCGCGTCATCGAGCTGCGTCACCATCTCCTGGCCGAAGGTCGCATCGTCGATCTTGCTCCAGTCGATCTGGCTGAACACGATGAAGCGTCCCGGATATGGCTTCACCATCGCGTCGATCACCTTCTGCAGTCGGTCGCCCCACATCCCGGTGAGGATCACCACCGTCTTGACGTTGGTTTTGTCCATGATCTCCACCACGCGATGGGGCGGCATGGGATCGTCGATCCCTAAGGCATCGTTCACATGATTGTGAACATCGATAACGTAATACTTAGCCTTGTCCCCGTTGTGCGCTGGAGCATGCAGCATGGAAACGGGCTGGAAATCCTTGAGCAGAAGAGTTTTCTTCTCATCGGCGCCGGCCGTGGATTTGTATCCGATCTGACCCTGGGACTGATCTTGCTGAGTCGCCGCGTTCTGCGCCGCGACCGGCATCAAAATGGCCAGAAAAAAGAAAAAGGAGATCAGTGTTTTCGCGGACATCGAATTCCATCCTTATCCATGCTGCGACTTTGACTCGACATTCTCAACCAAACGACAGAAAAAGTAATTATTCGCAATATACCGGAGCCTTCCGGATTTCGGCAACCAGATCTCGATTGAATCATTCAAGAGAGGGCAGGTCTCTCCCCGGCGGGATCAATCACCGCGCGGTCTCAGATAGTTGAGTCCGAACACGATCTTGGAGTCCATCCGCACCCGTCCCCGTGAAGTTTGTGTTGAAGTTCTCACGAACCAGAACCGTGTGCACTTGTTCAGATCGCAAACAGGCCGATGCGACAGCGGTTTGGCGGCTACATTCGACGTCTGGATTGCGCGCAATGCAGAAACTCGGTCGGGGTTGCGCCCAGGATTTAGAGTTCTTTGTCGCGGCCTGCACGGGAAAATGTTGCGTCTAAACTGATTGGCACTTGGCCAACAGAATGTACTTCCGTTCCGGGTAAGTGAGAACGCACTTGGGGTTCTCGCGACCAACATGTCCAGCAACTTCGGCGTGCCCCTCCCCCAAGGGTTCGTGTTGTTGTGCGATCTGCGTCAGTGATCTATGAGGAGTGCTAGACGAGGCTATGCAAGAAGCGATTCACGAAAATGAGAGTGGCGTTTCGTATAGCGAGCGCTCGGAGGCCGCACCTGGATTGGCTGTTCCTTCAATAGAGCCCGAGCTATTTATGCCGTGGGCCGTGCTCGCCGTGGAGAAGGCGTTCTTGAGAGCCCTTCAAGACGAGGCGGAGAACAACAGCTAGAGCGTCGAATAATCAAATCATCGGCGCTGTCGCTTTCTCTTCGGGGCTGCCGTTTCCATCGAACTTTGAGTCTTGCAGCCGACACCCGTATTCTGTTTCGGCTCAAAGTAGTAAAAGTGTCAGCCTACGACGTACGGCGTCGGTTCAGCCGCGGGTTCTGTTTCTTGGGCGAAAACGCTATTCTGACATCATGAAGATCGACCTGAAATTTTGGTATTGGGCAATCGTCGCTCTGATGGTTGTTCGGTCGGGCTGTCAGGCATTGGCCGCAGATCAAACGGATGCAATTGACACCTACATCCGGGCTGAGATGACGAAACAGCGCATCCCCGGACTCGCTCTGTTAGTTTCGCGCGGAGGCCAAGTTATACGAGCGCAAGGCTACGGTCTTGCGAATGTGGAGCTGGAGGTTCCGGTCAAACCGGAAACAATCTTTCAATCCGGTTCGGTGGGCAAGCAATTCAGCGCAACCGCAGTAATGATGCTGGTCGAAGAAGGTAAGATCGGACTGGAGGATCCGCTCACCAAGTACTTTCCCGATGCGCCTCCCTCCTGGAAGAAGGTCACGATTCGCGAATTGCTCAGCCACACCGCTGGATTCACCGATTACCCGAAAAGTTTCGATCTGCGGAAGGATTATACCGAGGCGGAGCAGCTCAAAATTGTTGAGAGTATTCCGCTGGCATTCCCGCCGGGCACGAGTTGGAGCTACAGCAATCTGGGCTTTCTAACGCTCGGCATCCTGATTCACAAAGTCACGGGCGAGTTTTACGGAGACTTTCTCGAAGAACGCATCTTCCGGCCGCTGGATATGCGCACGACGCGTATCATCAGCGAAGCTGACATCGTGCCCAATCGCGCCGCCGGATACCGGTTGGTCAAAGGAGAACTGAAGAACCAGGAGTGGGTTTCGCCCACGGTGAATACTACGGCGGATGGCAGTCTGTACTTCTCCATTATGGATCTTGCCAAATGGGATGCCGCGCTTTACACCGAAAAGCTTCTGAAACGATCGAGACTGGACGAGATGTGGACCGTGGCGAAGCTTAGCAATGGGCAGCCGAACTCCGGGCACTACGGTTTCGGCTGGTTTATCGAGACTAAAACCGGTCACCGCGTCGTGGAACACGAAGGAGCGTGGCAGGGCTTCGAAACGCAAATCTCCCGCTACGTGGATGACAAACTCACGGTGGTCGTTCTGACCAATCTTGATGACGCCAGGCCCGAAGTGTTCGCGGATCGCGTGGCCGAGATGTATTTGTCCGGAATCGTGAAATGAGAGCCAGGAGCGCTGGCCTCCGGTCTGAATCGCCGATAAGCCCCGCCGACGCTCTGGCAAGTCCTTACTATCAAAGCCAAGGATGTTATGTGCGCACATAACACACGACAGACGTATAGTCGTTTGACTTGCACCCCGCAAGCTGACAGTCAGTTTAACTGGACAACCTGACTCAGAGTGAGTTACACATTTGGACGTTCAGTTCCCTCCGAAGCCGGGGCGGACTGGGCGTCGGCAGCGGGAACCCTTACAAGGGCGGATCGCCGTCTTTCAGTCACAAGTGAGAAGAGGCCCAGGCGTGCGATGCACGAACCAGGGATACGAATGGAAATTCGAAAGCAAGTCTTAACTTGGAGGGGAACGATGAGACCGTTGTCGACTGGGCTATGCATATTGGCCATCATTTTTGTTTCATTCTTGCGACCAGTTCAGGCGCAAACAACGGCAGTCGCGACGAAGGCTGCAGGGGCTTTCAGCTACAGCGTTACCGAGGAAGTCACACTTACTGGTACGGTCTCGAGCGTGCTCACGAAAGCCACTTCGGGAACGATTGTTGGCTCTCACATGCTGCTCGCAACGCTCTCCGGTCCCGTGGACGCAAGTTTAGGAAGGTTCGGTTTGCGAGGCAACGGCGCCGTCTCCATCGCCGCGGGCCAACAAATCGAGGCGACCGGCGTCATGAAGACGATTAGGGACAAAAGATTCTTCCTGGTCCGCACTATGAAAGTGGGCGACGAAGTTTATACGATCCGGAATGAGCACGGGTTCCCTGTGTCGCCGCGGGCGCGTGAACGTGCTGGCCAGAAGGCGGACCAGAAAGTGGAGTCGCGATGAGACGCCAAGGTCACGCTGGCATCCTCGGCTTAATTCTACTGGCCCTGGTTTTCTTAACGAACTGCAACAGTTCGAACTTCAATACCCCGGCCGAAGCGATCGCGGCCACGAGTGGAACGCCGCAAAGTGCGGCCCTCAACACGGCCTTTGCAGCGCCCTTGGTGGCGACGGTGAGCATGGGCGGATCGCCGGTGAGCGGCGCGTTCGTGGTCTTCACGGGTCCGGCGACGGGAGCGAGCGGCACATTCGCGGGTGGAACGAGTACGGAGACAGATACGACCAACGCGAGCGGCGTGGCCACCTCGTCAACCTTCACAGCCAATGGAACGCTCGGAGCCGAGACGGTGACGGCTACGGTTGCCGGAACAACGGCCACGGCCAACTTCAGTCTGTCGAATACTTCGGGGCCTGCGGCATCCATCACGGCGACGAGTGGCTCCCTGCAAGATGCAACCATCAGCACGGAGTTCGAAGAACCGCTACTGGTGACGGTTCTGGACAGTGACCAGAATCCGGTCAGCGGCGCGTCGGTAACATTCACTGCTTCGCTAACGGGCGCGAGCGGTGCGTTCGCGTCGAACTCAACGGCTACGGAAACGGATACCACCAACGCAAGCGGTGTGGCCACGTCGTCAACGTTGACAGCGAATGCGACGGCCGGCTCCTATACGGTGACGGCAGCGCTTTCAGGAGTGGCGACGGCAGCCAACTTCAGTCTGACGAACATAACTGGTGCCGTCATTTCGATCGCGACCACGAGCGGAACGCCGCAGAGCGCGACGGTCAACGCCGCGTTTGGCGTGCCGCTGTCAGTGACGGTACTCGACAGTAACCGGAACCCATTGAGTGGCGCGCTCGTGACCTTTGAAGTTCCGGCGACGGGAGCAAGCGGAACCTTCGCAGGCGGGGTGAATACAGCTACCACCAACGCCAGGGGCGTGGCTACTTCGGCGATCTTCACCGCCAATGGATCGGTTGGAACTTATACCGTAACGGCCACGGTCGCATCCGGAGCGGAACCCGCGAACTTTGTTTTGACAAACACGGGAATCAACTTTGCCTTCTATTTGAGCGGGCTGGAGGCAATCAACGGTGGCTCGAATTTTTACGCTCTCGCAGGGGCGGTGACCGTCGATGGCAATGGCAACGTTCTCGGCGGCGAACAAGATTACAACGATGGTGCGGGACTCACTTCACCTCAACCTTCCGGAGACACCATCTTGCCGGGCTCTGCTGCGCTGACGGTGGATCCTACGACCGGGCAGGGGACGCTCACGCTCACGACAAACAACGCGAGTTTTGGCCTCAACGGCGCAGAAACCCTCGGCGTCCAGTTTGTGAACTCGAACCACGCAATCATCGTTCAGTTTGACGGCTCGGCAACCTCCAGCGGAAGCATGGACACGCAGACACTGTCGAGCACGCTCAACGACGGGAACTATGCCTTCACCCTTTCTGGAGTCGACCCCGGGTATCAGTCGATTGTGTTCGGAGGCGTATTCGCGATTTCGAATGGCGGCACCACCCTGGCGGGTACTTTCGACGTCGATGATGCCGGAGCCACGACGACTCCAATACTAGGAACGTCGTTCAGCGGAACCGCCACCGGACCCGATGCGTTTGGCCGGGGCACCATCACCAACACCACGCTGCCAATCTCATCACTCAACTATTACGTGGTTGGTCCCGAGGCGGTACGGATCATCGATGTAGATACCAATACCACCGATTCGGCGATCGGTTCGGCGTTCGGGCAGGGCACGGGCACTTTCAGCAACGCATCGCTGGGGAGTTCCGTATTCGGCGTCTCAAGCAACTCGCTCGGAAATCTCTATGCTGCGGCAGGCATGTTTACGACTGTACCGGGAAGCGGCACATTCAACGGTGTCGCGGATGACAACGAATTCGACAATGGCACTACCGTTCCCAAGGCCGCTATCTCGGGCACCTATTCTATTGCGAGCAATGGATACGGTAGCCTGACTATCGCGGCCGGAGACTTGGGCGACGTCAGCGCCCTGGGGATCTATATGACGGATCCACTTCTCAACCTGAATGATCCGAATAACACCACCAGCGGATTGGGAGGCGCTCTCATTGCCGACCTGGATGTTTCGAGTGTCAACCCCACCGGAGTGAATGGCACCGGAGTCCTGATTCCGCAAACAAACACTTCAACCGCCGAGTTTGCCGGCAGCTATGCCTTTGGAGCGCAGGCTTACAACGACTCTCGAGGGCCGGCCCTCGGTTGGGAATTCGACTTTGTTGGGCAGGGATCGGTTAACAGTGGCGCTTTAAGCGGAGCTAGCGGACTTCTCAGCGACCCTTTCTTCATATTCAACCCCACCGCGCCAGACGGGACGGATACCGCAAAGTTCTCAGGAACCATATCGCCTGATCGGGTCAACGTTGGGCGCTACACAACTACGCTCGGCGTAACCGTCGCTTCGGACCCCGATTACACCGTGGTCATCTATCAGGCTAGTGGCGCCCAGTTGTTCTGGCTGGACGAGAATGCAAATGGCGAGAGTGTCTTCCTTGGATCGCTCCAGCAACAAGGGTCGCTCATCGCCCTACCGGCGGTGCAGGAAGCCCCGGCGAAAACCAAATCGAAACAGAAACAATAGGCAGCAACCTGGGAAAGCTGATAGGGCCTAAAAGGCCATCTCCCGACCCTCATTTGGAGTGGCCGTTGAAACGACAGAATTCTAAGTGGGCAAGGTTGTTGAATACGGAGATCGCCATGAAACTTCCTCGGATGGTGTTGCTCTCGTTGGTTGTGACGGTAGCGCCCGCCTTGTCTTTGGCTCAGGACGCGACTGGAAGAATTTACGGAACAGTCTACGACCAGCAGGGCGCGGTGATCCCCACGGTGCAGATTACTGTGACCAACACGGCCACCCAGGACTCGCGCGTTGCAAGCACAGACAAAGAGGGATCTTTCCAGATACTGGCGCTCCCCATCGGCAATTACAAGGTGACCGCCGAGCATGCCGGATTTCGCAGCGTGGTCAGCGCAGAGCAGAAACTGTTAATCAACGAAGCGCTTCGCATCGACTTCAAGATGCAAGTGGGCGCGGCGAATCAGACTGTCGACGTTGGGGCTGAGGCTGCGCCTGTCGAAACCGTCAACCCAACTCTGGGGCAGTCGATAACCGGGCGAACCCTCACGAACATGCCTCTAAATGGGCGCGACGTTCTCGATCTGGCATTGCTTCAGCCCGGAGTCACGGAAAGCAACGATGACAATACGGGCGCGGGCAATTACAGCATCGCCGGCGGAAGAACCGATTCCGTGACGTTCCTGCTCGATGGCGGAAACAATAACGACTTGCTGGACAACAGTAATGTTCTCGATCCCAATCCCGACGCGATCGCCGAGTTCCGGATTCTAACCAGCGACTACACGGCTGAGTACGGACGCAACGGCGGCGGGGTCATCAGTATCGTTACCAAGTCCGGTACCAATCAGATCCATGGCAGCCTGTTCGAATTCGTCAGGAACAGGGTTTTCGACGCCAACGACTACTTCAACAAGCAGCAGGATCTTCCGCGGCTCGACCTTAAGCGCAATCAGTACGGAGCAACGCTGGGCGGGCCGATCATCAAAGACAAGGCTTTTTTCTTTCTCGCCTACCAGGGGCAACGACAGGTTCAAGCTTCTCCGCTCATTGATTCGCCTGTCTATACACCACAGGAGTTGCAGGGAAATTTTTCTACCTCTTTGGACGGCGCTCCCGACCCTGGCGTCGTGGCCTTCCTGACCGCCAATCCCTGGTTTGCGACTCCTAACGGGAGTGTGGCCAATGCCATTATCGATCCCACGAAGATCGATCCCGTAGCCCAGGCATACATCAAAGCCGGCTTAATCCCGACCGCTCCCAATGGTCTGCTTTCCACAACTTTGACGGCAGACGACAATCGGAATGAATTAACCGGGAAGTTCGATCTCCTTTTGAACCCCAAAGACAAGGTTTCGGCCACCATTGGTCTGAACCGCGCTGGCGACCCCTATTACGGAACTCTAGACCCTGCGCCGACCGCCAGCGTCCCAGGCTTCCCCGCCACGAATAAGAAAACCTTTTACTTCTTCAACTTGGGATACACCCGGATCTTTACGCCGACCGAGCTCAACGAATTTCATTTCGTTGTGCACCGCACGAATTTCTTACACGACGACCCAGCGAACCACCTGCCCACCGGCCCGCAACTTGGCATCAACATCACTCCCGACCTGGCTACCGGTCCCACCGACATTTTTTTCGATAACGGTTTTGTGATTGGCCCCACCGAAAACGGTCCGACCCGCTTCATCGAAAACACATTCTCCTGGACTGATGCGTTTACCTGGACACGGGCAAAACATAATTGGAAATTCGGCGTTGGATTCTCGCCCTATCAGGAAAATCTGCTCTACGGCTATTACTTGAACGGAGAGTTTGATTTTTATACCGGCACCAGCACGGGCTCGGGAAACGATTATGCGGATTTTCTTCTCGGCGTCCCGGATGCTTTTTTCCAGAACGCGCTGGCGCCTTCCAACATTCGCAGCAAGAGCACTTATGTGTTTGGCCAGGACGAGTGGCACTTCCGCAAGAATCTGGTACTAACGATCGGGCTGCGTTACGAATACAACACACCCAAGTACGACACCGAGGGGCGCAGTTTTTCGGTGATTCCTGGAGAACAGTCAAAACGATTCATCAACGCACCGTTGGGACTGGTGTTTCCCGGCGATCCCGGCGCTCCCACCGGAACGAATTTCCCCGACAAGAAAAACTTCGCACCGCGCTTCGGCTTTGCCTGGGATCCAACCGGAAGCGGCAAGACCAGCCTCCGCGGGGGCATCGGGCTTTTTTATGACATCCTGAAAGGCGAAGACAATCTTCAGTTCAACGGGACACCCCCGTTCGTGGGTTCCGCCGGACTATTCTACAATTCCCCGAACTTCCTGCCGCCCACGTGCGTCAATAGCGCTTCGGGTTGTCCGGTGACCGCGCCGCTGACCTATCTGAGCCAGCCCTACGCGAATGCCTGCAATTATGACGCGAACGGCAATTGCGAGAGCTTGGGCGTAGCCAATACGTTCCCATCCAAACCCCCTGCTTCTAACATCGATTTCACACCGTTCCTCCCGATCAATAATACTGGCGCTATCTATCTGGTAGATCCTCATCTGCGAACGCCCTATGTCTACCAATACAACCTGAGCCTGCAACGCAGTCTTCTCGCCGACACGGTTCTGGAAAGCAATTATGTAGGGAGCTCAGGGCATGGTCTGACATCGCTGAAAGACATCGACCCCCTGGTACTGGGCACGACCAGTCGACGGCTAAATACCAGCAGCACCAGCTGCGGAACCATTCAAAATGTGGTCTGCTTCGGCCCACTCCCCGAATTCCAGAACGTATCCAATGCCAACTACAACGCTCTGGAGGTGAGCCTGACCCGTCAGCCCAAAGACTCACGTCTGGCGACAGCTTACTACACCTTCGCCTATACCTACGGCCATAATCAGGATAATGCCTCTGGTTTCGCACAACGCAATGCGCAAACACCCGCCTACGACCCGAAACTTTTCTACGCTTCCGGGGACAGCGATGTTCGCCATCGCATCACTCTGAGTGGGGGATGGGATTTGCCTTTCGATCGCGTGTGGGCCGTGGGACCGAAGCGCCTCACCAGCGGATGGAGTCTCTATCCTATTTTTACCTATCGAACCGGATTTCCATTCGACATTCCAGCCCAGTTACCGAATCAATATGACCCTGCCAATCCGGGTTCTGCCGGCGCGGGCGATCCTATCCTTTCGCACGCCGCGGTGGTTGCGCCGATCCGAACGTACAACCCCCGGCAGGTCCGCACCATCAATGAAATCACCTACGGCACTAACCCCATCACGGGCGGATGCCAGATCACGACCCAAGCGGTCACCGGCAACTTTATCTTCGATCCCAACAGTTTTTCCAACGTGCCCCTCGAGAACAGTTCCTACTTTGAGGCCGGAAGTGCCCCCAATCCCTGTTTCCCGCAACTCGATCCGGTGAATAATCCGGCCGACCGAACCTACGGCCTACACCGCAATGTGCTCCGCGGTCCGACCCTGACCAATCTCGACATCGCGCTTGCCAAGACCACTTCGATAACGGAGCGTTTCAAGATGGAGTTTCGCGCCGAATTCTTCAATGCTTTGAATCATCCCGAGTTTGCTCAACCGACCGTTCTGAACGGCGCGGCGAACATTCAGAGTCCAACGTTCGGCGAGATCACCTCAACCGGCTCCTTTCGTGGGGCGACTCCCCGCATCGGACAGTTGGCGCTGCGGGTGACTTTCTAGTTAAAAATGGGGAGCCCGGGCGCACACTCTACTTGTCCAGAACCCGTTGGAGCCAGGGTCACTGCTATTTGCGCCTCGTTGGATTTGTAAACCAACGACCAACGCTGTCGCGAGAGATCGACACCCATAACCCCAGTGTCCTCAGCAAGCATTATGAGAGTTGTACGGAGGGGAATGCTCCATCTGTGACCCGCCCCTGCACAACCGTAACCTGCACAGCAAGCGAAGTCCGCGTCAAAATGGGGACGATGCGGATTCGCGTAAAACCCACGATTGCGATCCTGTTTTTAGGACTTCCTCTGTGTGTCTCGTGGACGCAAGGGGAACCTCGACAAACCGGAGCTTCGAGCACCGTACGGCAAAGTGCTAATGGGAATCATGGGCGAAAGACTGATCGGACACTGAGTCCAGATGATCGTCTGTCCGTGATCGCTGCTGCCCTCGATTTCAAAGCCCGTCTATATTATTCTCAGCGTGACTGTTCTCATCTAGTGCATGCAATCTACGAACGAGCTGGCTTCACTTACGCCTACGCGAGTTCTTCCGATCTCTACGTTGGGGTCGAAGGGTTTCAACGAGTCACGCGCCCTCAACCCGGCGATTTGGTAGTGTGGCGCGGGCACGTGGGAATCGTAATCAGACCGTCGCGGCACGTTTTCTTCAGCCTCATGCGTACAGGGCCTGGGATTGACGACTACGAAGCTCCATATTGGACTAGCCGAGGACGCGCTCGGTTCTATCGTTACGTCAAGAAGGATCCTTGCCCAGGATGTGCCCATTTGCGTCAGTCTGACTTGAAGTAACGTCCGCGATTTCACCTACAATCCTGAGTTTCACCACAACTGCTTGCTCATCGTTAGTCGAAACCGGCACCTATCCAAGCCTCACGTACATCACAGAAGTATCTCTGCGCTGCGAGCAGCCAGATTTCCGATTTTGTTAACGATCACTTACACACGAAGTTGGCCGCATCGTTGGTATTGCCGCTGCCCTTATACACGGCTTCGCGTGGGTAGGAGCATAAGGGACGTGTAAACGCGACACCTTGATCGGGCATGTTGTTGACATGGTGCGTTGCAAGAACTCTATCGGGCGCAATGTCCTGCTCAACCCACTGGACGAGCGGGGTGAGCATGTCGAATACATTTGCCCCAGGGCCGCCTTTGCAATGGTTCATGCCAGGTACCATGAAGAGTCGGTAAAACTCCGGAGTCCGCTCTACTGACCCGTCCGGAAAGTTCATGACGCTCTCGAAGTAATTGATGCTTGTCAATGGCGGCACTTCGGGATCGCTAAATCCGTGGTACTGGATAAGCTTGCTGCCCCGCGCCCGGAACGGTCCCAGGTCGGGATCGGTCGAATTCAGAACCGACGCCAAAGTCTGACCGGGAGCCACCGCTTTGTTGTCCACGTAAGCCGGTCCAGAGATCCAGTCGAAGGTTTTAAAATCCCAATTTGGATTGTCGAATACGAAGTACTCGAAGAAAGGAATGCCAATCTGCGCGTGATTGTCTGTTTGGGGCGCGGGCGGTGGTCCGGGAGAGATACTTGACGGCCAGCCATCGGCTTCGCCACCCCGCTCAAAAGGGGGGTAATAGCCATGCCGGTGCACCATCCGATCAGGGCCAGTCCACAAATCTCTAACTGCTGCGACCTGCTCTGCGGTAAGGCAGTTCGGAGGCATTTGAGACCCTTCGCACCGGAGAACTGCGGGATCAAAGTGACAGTGTCGGGGATTATTAAGGACTCCGTCCACTACCCCATCTAGGCCATCACACGCCGCGTTGACTGCGTTACCGAGTAGGGTATCCTCAGTCGTGAAAACGGTGCTGGCGGGGTTATCCAACATCTGCTGGACGACCCACAGATTGCCACCTACATGATGGTGCGTGTAGTAGGCAACCGGATCCCCAGCAACGATGCCGTCGTAATCGTCCGAGAAGCGTTGCGCCTCCATCAGTGCCTGCCGGCCGCCGGTTGAACAACCAGTAAAGTAGGAATGCGTAGGATTTTCGCCATAGAAGGCGGAAGCAATCTGCTTGCCGATGACGGTCATCAGATGGATCGAGCGATAACCAAAATCAATGATTTTTTCTGGGTGTCCGAGCGCGAAAGATCCATCATCAGTGGAGGACGCAACGTGTCCAGTGTCGGTACCCACGGTGGCGTACCCAAGTGAGACGCCCGGCGCAAGGGCGCCGTAAGGGATCGATCCTGCATAACCACCGTTTCCGACGCCCTCGAACCTCCCATTCCAGCCAGAGGCCGGCATCCACACTTCGATTCCGATGTTCGAATCCCTGGTCGGAGTGAGGGTGACCGCTACGCGACAGAATGCAGGCATATTTGCGAAGACCTCACCATTTGGCGCCGTATAAGTGCCTGCGGGTATCGACTGAGCCGCTGTGATCGTAGCTTTTGCCAGCTTAAGCGAGGCCAGACTTTCGCATGGCGCGGCAGCAGCCTGATCGACGGCGAATGCGGCAAAAATCAGGGCCATGCACATCTTTCGCCGGGACATGCTGCTTCGTCCCTTCTTCATTCCAACATTATAGATTCGTGCCGGTTGGCCTGACAGACTGCAATTTATTGCAGAGTCTATGCAAAGACTTTTTATAAGAAGCCGCGAGTCACTCAATCCGTTGACGGGTTATCACAAGTTGGAGATAGTAGTTGCACCGTGCCCTCGTTAGGGCAGTTCACCTCGTCCACCGGCCAATCCGTTAGAAGGAGAATCATCATGAAATCCAGCCTTTTGTTACTCCTCGCCGCCGCGCTAGTCTCGACTGCAGCCCACGCCCAGTACGCAAGCACTCCAATAAAGCACGTCGTCGTGATCTTTCAGGAAAACCGCTCGCCCGACAATTTGTTTCAGGGATTATGCACCGCGAACGGCGGCGTGCCCGGATGCAGCCCGTCGGGCGCGGGGGGGGACATACGACATCGTATCGAATTACGTGAATTCGGACGGCCAGACCGTGCCACTGCAGCCTGTTGGGCTGGCCACCAACTTTGATCTGGACCACAGCCATGGGGGACCTAAGCGCAACGGAACGATTAGCGGATGGAATTTCGAATTCAAAAACCAGGGAATCAGCGGAAACCCGGGGGTCAACGTTCCGACAGACTGTGGGGCCAACACGTTTGGCTGCGTGGTTCCGGCCGACGACTATTCTCAGTTCATGTACGTGTATAACACTCCGGTTACCAATGGCAACGGCGGCAAAGGTGGTCTGCTCGATCCCTATATCACGTTAGCAACGACATATGGATGGGGTAACCGGATGTTCCAGACCAACCAGGGCCCGAGTTATCCAGCGCATCAGTTTATTTTCGGCGCTACCTCGGCGCCTACCGCGGGAGACGACGCCCTAGGTATCTTTGTCGCGGAGAACGGTCCCAGTACGAACTATGGCTGTGGCTCGGGAGAATCGGTCCAACTGATCAGACCGAACGGAGACGGGGCGCCGCCGTTTGGCACGGAAACCCCCGGCGACGAAATCGTGCAATGCTTTACCCGTAATGCCATGGATTACCTGTTCAGCCGGCACAATCCTAAAATCACTTGGACCTACTATGCCGAAGGGCAGAGCAGCCTCTGGGTCGCGCCGAACTCGCTCTCGAACATCTGCATACCCTTTGAAGGCTTATGCACAGGGCCAGACTGGACGAAGGGCGAGTCGAACGGATTCGTCGACACCGCACCGCCTGACGTTTTGAATGACATCGCCAACTGTGCCCTATCGCAAGTAAGTTGGATCACGCCAGCCGGACAGTATTCTGACCATCCGATCAACAGCGGCCAGGGGCCGTCGTGGGTGGCGGCCGTTGTTAATGCCATTGGAAATAACGCAACTTGCGACGATGGCACTGGCTACTGGAAGGACACGGTCGTATTCATTACCTGGGACGATTGGGGAGGTTGGTATGACCACGTGCGGCCCGTGTTCCAGACTGGGGCGAACCAGAATGACTATCAACTCGGCTTTCGTGTACCGCTGGTCGTGGTTTCGGCCTACTCGACCAAGGCTGGGTATATCAGCAACCTGAAATACGATTTTGGCAGCATCGTGAAAGCTATCGAGGGTATCTTTGGCCTCGGCAATCTGGGTTTTGCCGACGCACGAGCGACTAACGATCTCCACGACTTTTTCAACTTCCATCACCCTGCATCGGCATACAAAACGATTCCAGCTCCGCTGGAGGGAAGCTTCTTCACCAAGACCGCCACCACTGAGGTAGCAGCGCCGGACACCGACTAGCGCGCATTATTCATATATTTGAAGACAACAAAAGCCTCCTCTGTTACAAACATGTTGACTAGACCTGTTTGCGGCAACAAAAGAGGCTTCTGAATGTCTGAAGATAGCACAACACAG
>Ga0182015_10000847_pt1 | contig 42471 bp, 33 predicted proteins | sample 712P3MmetaG_FD_120478 | JGI IMG/M metagenome (GOLD analysis project Ga0182015, IMG submission 120478) | Permafrost microbial communities from Stordalen Mire, Sweden - 712P3M metaG | ecosystem: Environmental > Terrestrial > Soil > Wetlands > Permafrost | place: Sweden: Stordalen | collected...
ATCGCGTAACGCAGATCGTCGGTGGGGACGAGGCGCTGCTTCGCGATGCGCGAGAGGTTGGCGACGGCGAGGCGCTGATACTGCGGATGCGTGTTCACGCCGGTGCCGACCGCCGAGCCGCCCAGGCCGACTTCGCGCAACAGGTCTTGCGCTTGCGAGAGGACGAGCGCGGAGCGGCGCAGCGCCGTGGCGTACGCGGCGAATTCCTGGCCGAGGCGCACGGGGACGGCGTCCATCATGTGCGTGCGGCCGGATTTCAGGATGCGGTCGAACTCTTTTGCTTTGCGCGCGAACGCGGCTTCGAGCGCGGCGAGCGATTCTTTCACGCCATCGAAAAGCAGGATCGCGGCGAGGCGCATCGCGGTGGGGAAGACGTCGTTGGTGGATTGGCCGAAGTTGACGTGGTCGTTCGGGTTGACGAGCGTGTAGTCGCCGCGCGCGCCACCGAGGATTTCGATCGCGCGGTTGGCGATCACCTCGTTCGCGTTCATGTGGAATGAGACGCCCGCGCCCGCTTGGTACACGTCGACGACGAACTGGTCGTCGAACTTGCCGGACTGCACTTCGCGCGCGGCCTCGATGATCGCGTCGGCCAGCTTCGGCGCCAGCAGGCCGAGCTCGCGGTTGGCTTCGGCGGCCGCCTGCTTGATCATGCCGATCGCGCGGATCAGCTGCGGGTGCGCGCGCAGACCGCTGATCGGGAAATTCTCCACCGCGCGCTGCGTCTGTATGCCGTAGTACGCCGCCGCCGGCACCTCCCGCTCACCCAGCGAGTCCCGTTCCTTCCGCATAGCCGTAGCCACCCCGCCGCCTTTACTACACTAACCGCGAAATTTCCATCGCAATGCCCTCAATCTCGCCGCTTCATCCCGCATCCAACCCGCTCGTAATCCGGTTCCGTTCCCACCAATCTTCTCGCGTCATTCCGGACCACTAAAACCTCTGCCACCGCGCCCCGCGATTCCGTCCCGCCTCCACCGCTCGCACTCCGCTTGCAGTCCCCCGGGAGTCCGCATGGAGTCCGCTTGGACTCCGGCTGCATCCCGCCCTCGACCGCCCTTCTCGCCCGCGCCCTTCGCACTCCTCGCCATCGCACCGCTCGCCCTCGCACCGCTCACTTTCGTATTCTCGCGCCTCGACCCGCGCGACTCCCTGCCCCCTTTCCGTCCGCATGATCTCCACTCAATCATACACCCGCCCCGCCCGCCCCCTCCCCAACTGCCAATGAATCCACAAGGTATAGGGTGGGGAGTTGACATAGGGGCGCGGGGTGGGGGAGGTGGACAAGCGGCGGGCGGCGGGAGGATTGGGCGGGCAAATGAAGGTTATTGCAGAATGTTTACGATGAGTAATTAGCGCACGGCTGAATCGGTGGGCGCGGTGGGCTGGAGCGCGGACGAGTGGCGTCGATGGCGAAATTCATGGCGGGCGAGAGGCCGGGAATGCGTCGCCGGCTGTCAGCGGGCAATCAACAGTATGCAGGAAGCGACGGAGGGGCTGATTTGCGAGTCGCGGGGAGATGCGCGCGGGGAGTTATGAAAGATATAAACGTCGGGAGCGCCATGTTTACGCTAACTGATATGGCTACTCAATCCAGCAGTTACAAAAGCAACGACAACGACTACCGCGATTTGAAGCCGACGACGCTCGGAATCTCGAACGTTCAAGTGCGGGCGGCGCGCGAGAACCGGGGACTCGAAAGAGAGCGTGCGATGGGACCGACGATTTGGATCGTGGCGCGGAGGAAAACGGATCGAAGGCGGCGCGCGCGGAGCGCGTCGCAAGAACGGGCCATGACGAGAGCGAAGGCGCTAGTGGGACGCAACGCGGTTAAGTCTACTACTCGGTCATATGCCGCGGCGACGAATGAGGGCGGGGGCGCCGGAGAGCCCGATGGGCGCGGCGCGAGAGCGCGGACGAAGTGTCGGAACGGAGCGTTATGCGCGGCCGTTCGCGGCCTGCGATTTGCCGCGGACGGCGCGAACGAGTTTGGGTACGCCGGCGGGGGGCAGAGCATCGGGCAACGGGATATCGGAGTCGGTTTCGACGTCGTCGGCGCGGCGCCGCTCGTCGCGGTTCTCAAGCAACCATCGCGCGAGCATGGCCTGAGCGGTCTCCTCGAGCCACTGGTCCATCAGCGCGGTGATCTCGTTGCGGAGATTGGCGGCGGGATTCAGGCGAGAAAGTTCGAAGCTCTGCAGCGAGGCAGGCGAGGCGTGCCGGAGATAGTCCCACGGGGGGTCGAACTGCTTTTGGGCCATGGGTCTCGGCTCCTTGTGTTATTCCGCTGATGTTACTAGTTTTTCAGTATATGTACAGTTGTTTCTCATAGGAGACACAAAAATTCCACTTTTTGCCAGCCCGGCGAAGTCTCCGATCGTGGACGCCTGCAGCGGCTGTGCCGGTGACTACGAGAATCCGGATCTGACGGCGCCCGGCGCGGAGAGAGGGCGCGCGAAGGACGGGATCGACATCGGGAGCGGGCGGCGGGGGGAGGGGGATGTGGAAAACTTCGGGCCGAATCAGGAGGTTGTTGAACCTCGGCGGGGGCCGGAAGACATAGAAAAATAAGTGGTAAGGGCGGGGAATGGCGGCGGGCAAACATTATCGGACGCAACGGTGGTTGCCACGGCATCGCGGCCGAACGCCAAAGCATTATCGGACGCAGTGAAGCGCAGCCGATTCGTGAGGAGGAGGAGGGCGATATGCATCGGATTAGCCTGCAAGTGATTCAAAGGATAGCCGGTTATCCCCGTCGCAGATGGCACGACCGCGAGACGATGCGCACGCAGCTTGAGACCGTGCGCGACATCATGCTCTCGGCCGCCGAATGCGACGCCTGGCTGACGTTGACGGAGATCTCGCGCATGACGTGCTACGGCGAGGCGTCGATTTCGGCGCAGCTCCGGCATCTGCGGAAGCCGGTGTTCGGCGGGTTCTGCGTGGAGAAGCGGCGGCGCGAAGACGAAGAAACCGACGTGAATTCTGGTATCACGCCGCCGGGGAAGTGGGAGTACCGGATCGCGTCGGCAGCGTGAACCGAGGCGGGCGTTCCCGAAATGGGAACGGTGTGCGAATGACATTTTTCGGCGAAGTGTCTCCGAATATGAACACTTCGAGGTGCGGCGAGGGCCGGTGCACGAATGTGGACTGCGCGGAAGCGCGCGGGTCGAATGCGCAAGAAAGTGATCACGATGAACTGGGAGGTGCGATGTGCCGAAACGCGTGATTGACGCGGATGCGATGTGGTCGTCGGACAAATTGGCAGCGTGCGCGGAGTGGGCGCAGGCGGAGTACGCGTGGCTTTATGGCCTGGCGGACGCGTCGGGCAGCTTCGAGTTGACGAATTTGCGCGTGATCTGGGGGCGCGTGGCGGCGATCCGGCGCAACTTCACGATCGAGCGGCTCGAGCAGGTCTTCGACGAATTCGGCGCGCGCGGGCTTTTGTTCTGCTGGGAAGCGAGCGGCAAGCGATTCGGTCATTGGACCGGGAGCGACGTGCCGGGGCGGTTGCCGGCGCCGTCGTGGAGAGCGCGCCTGGAAAAATTGGCGCCGCCGGTGCCGCGCAAAGAATTGGCGGAATACCTCGCGCGATTTTCGTGCGGGCCAAAACAATTGGCGGCCGCGGTGGAATCGGAATCGCAGCAGGGAACCGCGCAGGGATGGTCAAGCGGGAACGCGAGCGGACTCAACGTGAGGGTTGAGCGGACTCAAGCGCAGAATTTGAATTTGGGTTTGAATGTGAATCGGAATCAGAGTTCGGGAGAGGAGCGGGAAGGGCAACTTCCGTTCCCACAAAACCTCTCTGAAGAAAGTGCCGATTCAAATTCAAATTCCAATTCACATTCAAATGAAACGTCAGTTGCAGCGGCAAGCCCAGTCCTGAAAGCGGCGGCGGAAAAACTTTTGGCGGAAGCGGCGCGATCGCTCGATCCGTGGGCAAGCCGCGCGGCGCACGATGCGGCGGGCGCCCCGCAATCGACGGCGCGCGCGGCGGGGAATCGATCTTCAGCGCGCGCGCCGACGCCGCAAACATCGTGGTGGCAATCGCGCCAGGACGCGAAAGCGTTGCAGCTCGCGCGCGATTTGCGATTGGGGCGCGGTCCGCAGCTGCCGCCACCGCGCGCGGCGCGCGACGCGACCGGCGAGCAATCCGATGCGGCGGAAGAATCGCGTGCGCGCGCGAAGGGAGTCGCAAGCGGCGGTTGAGACACGGAGCGGCTGGTCGCCGCGTCAGGTTTTCCTGGGAACGCCAATCTTCAGATTGGCGTCTGTGATCGGCGCCGCAGTGGCGATCGGCGTTCTGCCGCGATGCGAACGGGAAAATCGCCAATCGGGAGATTGGCGTTCCCAGGATGGGCGCCCCCTCCACGCGCGCGAAACGCGCATCGCGTAGAGGTTGGAACGCGGAGCAGCCGCGCGCCGCGGATGGTTTTGAATTGTGTAGCGGAGGCCTCCGCCACGGCGGACAGGTTCAAGCCTCCATTTTGGTATAGGGCGCAAAAAATCTGGAGGCCTCCCGATCATGTCGGGACAGGTTCCGGCCTCCGCCACATAACGCAGATCGGAACGATGGCGCGATGCGCGGTACGAATCGCGATTGCGTCGCGCCGGCGCCGGTCGCGGAAACAAGATCTGCGCGGGCAAAGCGTTCGGCGCGGCAAACATAGTCTGCTCGACAGTCGCGGCCATCCTGACAAAGGCCGGTGGAGGCGCGCGATGAAAGCAGAGACGGCGTTTGATGTTTGCCACGCGGTGTTTGAGGCGGCGCGCGACGTGCTCGGCGAAAAGATTCCGATCGTTCACGCCGAGCGCTCGTCGGAATATCACTGGCGTCCGGATCGCCGCGCGCGCCTGGGCGATTACGTCGCCGATTTCGCGCTGGCCGGCGAGGCCGCGCTCGATGGACGCAGCGCCAGCCGCATGATTATGTTCCGCATGTTCTATCTCGGCGGCGCGGATTACGAACGCGCCCGCCGCGAGCTCGGCATCACGCCGGACACCTGGGCCGATTGGGCCATCCAGATTCGCCGCAGCGTGGGCCGCGAGTTGGTCCGCCGCGGCGTGTATCCGCCGGGGAGATATTTTCTGGGGTAGGTCGGAAGGGGGATCCGGGGCGAGCTACGAGCGCCATTTGGGCGATTGACAGAATATAACAACATCTGTTATAAGTGGCTATGCACTCAGAGCAGCTCAAAACCGCTCGATTAGACCGTGGCTGGAGCCAGCAGCACGCGGCGGCGCGCCTCGGCGTGACCCAGGCGTATCTTTCGATGCTGGAAAACGGGCGACGGAGCGCGGAACCTCTTTCGCGCCGGCTGATGCGGGTTTATGGGCTACCAGCGACGGCGCTGCCGGTCCACGATGTGCCGGTGTCGGAGAACGTGACACCCGACTGGCTCGCTCACGAGCTGGCGCAATTGGGATATCCCGGCTTTGCGCATCTGCGCGGACGCGCGCGCGCGGTGAATCCGGCCGAATATCTGTTGACGGCGTTGTCTCAGCGTAATCTTGAGGCTCGCGTGGCGGAGGGCCTGCCGTGGCTCGTCCTGCGATATCAGGATATGCCGTTAGATTGGTTGGTGCGGGAATCGCGCGCGCGAATGCTGCAGAATCGGTTCGGTTTCGTTGTGACGCTGGCGAAGCGCGCGGCCGCGCGGGAAGACCTTGAGCCGCTCGAGCGCACGCTGGCCGACAGCAAACTCGAGAAAGAGGACTCCTACTGCGAAGAATTGAGCGAAGCCGGGCGCCGATGGTTGCGCGAGCACAGCTCCGAGGAAGCGCGGGGGTGGAATCTTCTCAGCGACATGCGGCCCGGGGAATTGCGCTATGTCACCTGATCTTGGGTCGCCGTGGCGGGAATTCCTTGCGGAGATCGACGCGCTTCTGGATGAACCCTTTTGTTTGCATTGCATCGGCGGATTTGCGGTGATCGTGGGCTACGGACTCCCGCGCAGCACGAACGATTTGGATTATCGCGCGATGATTCCCGCGAATCGCATTCGGGATTTACAAGAGCTGGCCGGCGAGGGTTCGGCTCTCGCGCGAAAGCACAAAGTTCGTTTGCAATACACCGGTGTCGATTCAATGCCGGAGAATTATGAGGAGCGCCTTACGGAAATATTCCCCGGACACTTCGCAAATCTCCGAATTGCCATCCCTGATCCGTACGATCTGATTCTCTCCAAATTGAGCCGCGGCGCCAGGCGCGATCGAGAGGACGCGAGGTTCCTCGCGAACACAAAGCATCTCGACCCCAATATCCTACGAGAGCGCTACCGTGAGGAACTTCGGCCAATATTGATCGGCCCCGAAGATAGGCACGACGCGACGCTGGAGTACTGGCTTGAAGAGTGTTTCAACAAATCGTAAATCGGCCGGGTGGCACCGTGCGGGCACGATGAGATCCATGATTGCAAAATCTAAATTATAAAATCGCCTTGACAAAATATTCGTCCTGCGGTAAACTAATTGGCGTAGAGAAGTGCGACCGCCCGGAGAAAGTTGCCGGGCGTTTTCTTTTTTGCGCTGAATTCCTCGCGACTCTGATTCCGAATCGCATCCAGCAGTCCGAACGCCGCACAAACGCCGTCACACAAAATTGCAAATGGAGGGGCCGATGCCGGCTTACAACAATGCGCTGCCGCCACTGGCGCTGTTTCCGGGCGACGTGGGGTACAGCTTCAATGCCGAGGCGCTGCCGACTTCGGCGACCGCGGGCGCGCAATTCGCGCTGACAAATCCATCGGGATTCGCCTCCGACGATCGCACGGTGCGATGGCAGACAATTTTCGCCACGGCGCCTTCGGCGGTGAACGTGCAGTTGCAGGGCGCGATGGCGGACGTCGCCGCGGAGTACGCCGCGATCGACACGAGCACGAACACGGCCGGCGAAGCGCGGACAGTCGCGGGCGTGCGCGCGAATTTCCTGCGCATCGCGGTGACCAGCGCAACGGGCGGATCGACATTCACGGCGAAGATGTTGCCGTAGCGAATCACAGCGCGCTGCGATCGCGTGGGTGCCGCACCCCGCGCATTTTAGGGTGCGGCTTTCCCCGCGCCTCGATCCGTGCACGCACAATTCACGAACCGCACCCTTAAAACCGAAGGGTGCGGCACCCACATATTTGCGCGATATATTGATGACGGTCTCGACCGGTTTTCGCCGGTACGCGGCACCACAAAATCCGCCACAACGTGAGGCGCGATCACGATGACGATCACGATTCCGGTATTCATGAAATCCAGAGGACGAGCGCCAATGAACGCGCTGTTGGCCGCGCCGATATGCGCGCAAACGACTGCGCTGCGGACGGCGCCGTTGGCCGTCCGCAGCAGGGCGCATCGCGCGATATTCTGCGCGCTGTTTTGCGCGGCGATTTGCGCGGCGGCGGCGGTGCCGGCGCGCGCGCAAGGTTCGCGCAAGGACGACGTCGTGTTCGGACCGACGGGGCGGCCGATCGCGGGCGTCAGCGTGGCGATTTGCACCGAGCCGGCCACCACGACCTCGGCGCCATGCTCGCCGCTGGCCGCGCTCTATTCGGATTCCGCGCTCACGCACACGCTGGCGAATCCGCTTGCCACCGACGGCCTGGGAAATTATTTTTTCTACGCCGCGCCGGGAAAATACACGATTGAAATTTACGGACCGGGCGTCACCACGCGCGTTCTGCCCGACGTGATTTTGCCGAGCGATCCATCGGCGCCGACGTTCGCGTCGGTCACAACCACCAGCGGCATTTCCGCGTTTTCACTTTCGCTGGCGGGGAATCTCGCGGTCGGCGGAAATGTCGCGGTCAGCGGCACGCTGACGGTCGGCGGCGTGCCGATCACCGGCGGCGGTGGCGGCGGAAATCTCAGCGCGAACAACACGTGGACCGGCAACAATTCTTTCAAGGGCCCGATTCCTTACTGGGATATCACGGCGTGGGGCGCGTCGGGTTCGAGCACGACGACGACCGGCACGATTGCCGCGAGCAGCGCAACATTGGCGCTCGGCAGCGCAATCGACTTCGCGAATGGCGAAGGCGTGATGATCCCCGGCGCTGGGCCCGCGAGCTCGCTTGCCACGCCGACGGGCGTCGCCGCAATCGCGCAGGGAACTACCGGCTCGACGTCGCACACATATAAAGTCGTCGCCATCGATGCGCTGCGCGGCGCGTCGGCCGCGGCCTCGGTCACCGTCAGCAACGCGAACGCCACGCTCACGCCCACAAATTATATTCAGGGCGCGATCACGCCGGTCAGCGGCGCGGCGTTTTACGCGATCTATAAGGATGGCTCGTACTGGAACACATTTTCCGCCGAGCTTTCGCCAAGCTACTCGGTCAGCAGCATGACGCGCACCGGCGGATCGAGCGTCACCGCGACGGTGAATCAGGATTGCGCCGCGTGCAATGACGCGATCGCCGGCAGCCAGATCACCGTTTCCGGCACCACAAACTTCAACGGCACGTTCACCGTCGCGTCCGTCGGACTTTCGGGCGGCTTCGTGCCGGTCACGCTCACGTGGACTTCCAGCGGCGCGAACACAACCGAAACTGCCGGCGCGATCACGCAGCCAATTAAATTTGTCGATCGCGGCGCCGGCGCGGTTTCTTCGTGGCCGCTGAACGTGCCCACCACGCCGCCATCTTCGCCGACGAATCAGTGGTATATCGGCACGATCACCGCCGGCGCCGGCAGCACGAGCCTGACGATTTCGCCCGCCGTCAGCAACGCCGCCACCGGCGCGACGATCTATCACGACGACACCGCCGCGATCAACGCCGCGAACAACGCCTGCGCCACGGGCCGTGGCGGCGGTCCTTACACGGGCGGCGCCGTTTACGGGCCGCCCGTGAACGGATTTTACAACGCGTACGGCACGCTCGTTTTTCCCGTCGTCGGATTCACATGCGATTTCCGATTCAACGGCGTCGTGAACGTCGCCAATCCCGTCGTGCTCTCGCAGGGCTGGAGCATGCACGGCCTGGGCGCCTGGGAAATCGCGCAGTTCGGAGCCGGCGCCGTCGGCGGACTGCTGAACGCCGACGCCGGAGTTTTTCCGACGCTCTCTCTTTCCGGATCGTCGAACGTGATTCAGGATCTCGAAGTCGGCGGCCCCGCCACAAATGGAGCGGCCGTGGAAATCTTCACGACGAGCAGCGTGCATCTGAACAACGTCGAAGCCTCGGCGGACGCCACGTCTTACGGACCGGTGCTGAAAGAGCGCGACGCGTGCTGCTGGACCTACATCAACGACGGCACGTATCAAGCCAACGGAATTGACGACGCGATCTGGCTCGAGCAGGCGAGCGGCGGCAACACGCCGTCGAATCAGGTTTTCATCACCCACTCGGTTCTGAAAAGCGGCGGCGTGAAATTGTGGGGAGAGACCGAAAGCCTCGGCTCGAATCAGAATACGTTCGATTTCGTCGACGTCACTTCCGAGAATATGGTCACGTCGCTCGTGGATATTGACACGCAAAACACCGCGCTCGCCGGCCTGAATATTTCCGGAGGAATGTACGACACCGGCCCCGTGAATCTTCCGCTGATCAATATCACCGGATTTCTCGGACCGATCGAGGATGTCTCGATCGACAATCCTTCGACGCAAGGCGGCGGTGGCCTCACCGCGTATATCGGCTCGGCGATTCTTTCCCCGTATGGAGCGAATCCCTGCGTCAGCGGCGTGAATTTCGCGCCGGGACCTCTGAATGGCGCGCAGTTTCAGGGCACAGTCGAAAGCTGCGGCTTCGCGTCGAGTTTGGGATACGCAGGCTTCGCCGCGAATCGCGTCACCGCCGCCGACGACAGCGTGACTGCCGGCGCGAGCGTCGGACAGCAGGGCGGCTCGCTCGATGTGAGTTTGCAGCGCCCGCAAAATTGCGCGGCGGCGGCGTCCACCAGCGGCGGTTCGCTGGCCGACGGAACGTACACATATATTGTTACCGCGCTGAACGGTTTGAATGTGCCGACGACTTCCACGCCGTATCAATCGTGGTGGTCGCAACTCGTCAGCGCGACAATTTCGGGCGGCGGCGGCGCGGGAAAAGTTTCCGTCGCGTGCAGCGCGAGTGCCGGCGCCGCGAGCTACAGAGTTTACGGCCGCACAGGCGGCGCCGCGGGCCTCACCGGCTACGTCGCGGGCGCGAGCTTTCCGATCGTCGATACCGGCGCGTCGCTCACGTCGGCGCCGCTGCCGCTTGAAGGCACCGAAGCCGGCAACGCGCCCGTCGTGCGCTTCACCGCTTCCGGCAATCATTATATTTTGCAGGGAGACACCGGCTTCGGCACCGCCGCGCCGCAGCACGTGATTGACGCCGCCGGCGATTACATTCGCGGCCAGTCCGGCTTCATCAACGGCGGCCACATGAATCAGTCGTCGGCGAATTCCGATTTCGCCGGCGCCAGCGCGTGCGTCAGCGGCGCGAAAACCATCACGTTTTCGAGCGCGTATTCCAGCACGCCCGTAATTTTAATTTTCGACGAGACGACGCACGGCGGCGCCAGCATCACGGCCAAATCCGCGTCGAGTTTCGCCGTTGCCTGCACCGGCTCCGCCGACGCCTTCGATTACATCGCCATCGGCAATCCGAATTAGGGTGGAGCAAGTTACGGCCCTCCCTCCACGCGACCGGGCACGTTGTCCGCAGCGGAAGGGCCGCGTAGCACAGGCATTCCTGCCTGTGCGCCTTTGTTTTTTTCTTGTCGCGCGAATTAGAAAAACCAACAGCGCACTGCCAGGAATGGCTGTGCTACACAAACCGCGGGTGCCGCACCCTTCGGTGTTAAGGGTGCGGGTTTTGAATTGTTTTCTCCGCGCCTGCCTGCCCTGCCTGCCGGCAGCAGGCAGGCTCCTCAGCGCTCTCTGCGGCTCTGCGTTGTCCTTTGACCGAAAAAGATAACGCAGAGGCGCAGAGTTCGCCGAGACTCGCGGAGACCGATATCGATTCCGCGCGAATGTTCACCACCGCCGCGCAAAAACAAAAACGATCCACTCGCACCCAGGAGGCTGCCGCATGCCCGCTTACAACACGATTTCGCCGCCGTACGCCATCTGGCCGGGCGATTCGCAAACTGTGTGGAACGCCGAATCTCCCGCGGCCGGCGCCGCAAGCCAGCAGGTCGCGCTCGGCGAACGCGATTCGCGCGGCGGCTCTCCTTTTTCCGCCGACATTCAATTCAGCGGAAATCCCGGCACGTTTGAGGTTGACGTGCAGGTCGCGAACGTCGATCAGGATTCCGCCTACTACACGCTCGATCAAGGCACAACCAACGACGGTGCCATCGCGCAAGTGAACGCCGGATTCGCCGCGCATCTGGACGCGCCGTTCGTCACCGCGAAATTCGTGCGCCTGAAATTGGTTTCGTTGCAAAACGCAGTGACGATCACCGCGAGCGTGAGCCGATGAACCCGCGCGCCATTTGCCGGCACGCCGTTCCTGGGAACGCCAATCTCCTGATTGGCGGGTTTGTGGGCGCACGACGCAAAACGCCAATCGGGAGACTGGCCCGCCACGGCGGGCAGGCGTTCCCGGGGAAACGCTTCACGCGCGCACACGCCGCGCTGGCATTGCTTTTCGCGCTGGCCGCGTTCACCGCGCGCACGGCCGCCGCGCAGGGCACCGTCGGCTTCGGCGACGCCTACAGTTTCATCTCGCATCACGCCGATCCCGCGGCGTGCGTCGCGGGCAACGTGGAATTCAATCTCTCCACCGCCACGCCGAAATATTGCTCCGCGCCGAACACCTGGACGCCCTTCGCCATGGGCGGCAGCGGCGGCGCGAGCGGCACAGTAAATTCCGGCGCGCAATTCGCATTCGGCGAATACACATCGTCGGGCACGGCCATCGGCTCCGGCCCCACGCCGCCCACCACCAACGGCGAATATTTTTGCGGCTACAACGTGACGGCCTCCATCGCCGTCGCGCCAACGTGCTGGCTGAACTCGCTCACGCCGCGCGCCGTCACCGGCACCGCCGCCACCGACACGATTCTTTTCTCCGACGCGATCGTCGAGTATCAAGGATCGGCCGCCGTGGCCACGGCGCTGCCCACGCCCGCGACGCTTGGCAACGCCGGCTTCTACGCGAAGCTCGTCAACACGACCTCCGGTTCCGCGACCGCCGTGACCCTCACGGCGGCAGGCGCCTATACCTTCAGCTCCACCGGAACCGGCACTCTTGTAATCGCGCAGGGACAATCGTGCTCGCTGCTGGCCGATCCCGCCGGCAGCGTGTGGGACGACACCTGCGGCGATCTGCCGCTCACCGCCGGCGCCAACATTTCCATCACGCGCGGCCGCTTCGGTCCGACAATTTCCGCCACCGGCGCCGGCGTCAGCTCGTTCACCGGCGACGGAACATTCGCCACGAACAGCGCTTCCACCGGAGGCGTCACGCTCGCGCTCGCGAATGCCGGCGCATACAAATTCTGGGGCAACAACACGGGATCCACCGCCGCGCCGGGATATTTTTCCATTCCCGCTGCCGCCATCCCCACTTTGAATCAAAGCACCACCGGCAACGCTGCCACGGCCACCGCGCTCGCCGCTACGCCATCGCAATGCAGCGGCTCGCAATTCGCGCAGGGCGTGGCCGCCAGCGGCAACGCAAATTGCGCCGCGATTCCGACTCTAAATCAAAACACCACCGGCAACGCTGCCACGGCCACCGCGCTCGCCGCTACGCCATCGCAATGCAGCGGCTCGCAATTCGCGCAGGGCATCGCTGCCAGCGGCAACGCAAATTGCGCCACACCCGCCGGCTCGAGCTTCAATGCGGCGACCGTCACGCTCTTCGACGATTTCGTTTCCAGCACGATCGCGTCGTCGCTCGGCTGGGCCGACAACGGCGGCGGCGGCAGCATGCAGGCGCAGCCCACCAGCGCCGGCGAACAATTCGCGAATCATCCGGGAATTATGGCGCTGAATTCCGGCGGCACCAGCGGCGGCACGGATTGGGAATATTACATTCTCGGTTCGCAAAATAATCCGCAGATCAATCCCACCGCTTCGAGCTTCACGATCTATGCCGATTTCGCGAACAATGGCGGCACGTCCGGCGCCGTGATCGGCACGATTCGTTTTGGACTTTTCGATTCCACTTCGATGAACGCGGAAAGCCCGCACTCCGCGATTTATTTTGAAGCCGTGGGCACCGGCGGCGGCGCGCCCACCTGGAATTGCGTCGTGAATACGGCGGGCACGCCCACTTCGGCCAGCTCCGGCGTCACAGCGCCGGTGGGCAGCGGCACGTTTCACGTTTTGGAACTCGTCTTCACGGCGTCCTCCTCCGTAACTTTCATGATCGATGGCAGCACGGTCTGCAGCGGCCTCAGCGCCACGGTTCCCAGCGCGCTGATGAACTCCGCATTCGAGGCCACCGACAATTCCTCCGGCGCCGCCAGCATCCTGATCGATTATTTCCGCGAGGACATGAACCTGACGCGATGACGCCGCCCCCGGGAGCGCCAATCTCCCGATTGGCGGCTTTCCGCGCGCGCATCGAGATGACCGCCGTGAGGCCGCCGATCAAATCCCGCGATTCCTCGATCACGCGAAGCGGACGAACGAGCATGCGGCGCTGGCAGAGCGAGCGCATTCCCGCCGATGATCCCTTCGCGCGTTTCGCCGCGATGGCGCAGCGCGTTCTGGTCCGCCGCATGATCGCCGCAAATCGCAGGCACTGGCGCAAACACGATGCCGCGCTCGCGCGCAAACGCGCCGCGGGTGCGCCACCCATGCGATCCTCCGCCGCTTGGAGCATCTCCTGTAATGAAAGGGCCGAGTAGCACAGGCATTCCTGCCTGTGCGCCTTTGCCTTTTTGCTTTTCCCGCGAATTAAAAAGACCAACAGCGCACCTGCCTGCGGCGGGCAGGCAGCCAGGAATGGCTGTGCTACCAACACCGTTCTCCGCGATCACCATGCAACGCAACGCACACAAACACGAGGCGCTCGCCATCTGGGAAATGTGGCTGAAGGGAATCGCGGCCGCGGCGATCGCCGGCGGCGCCAACGGCATCATCACCGGCTTCGCCGCGGTCGGCATCGATCCCGCGCATTTCAATTTGCAATCCGGCCTGCACGCCACGCTCTCGATCGCGATGGTCAGCGCCACGATGAGCGGCATCATCGGCGTCGCCGCATATCTGAAGCAATCGCCGCTGCCGCCCGACAGCGCGCCGCCCGCGCCGCCGCAAAATTCTTGATTCATGTAGCGGAGGCGTTCAGGCCTCCAGCTTTCTCTTGTGCACAAAACCCTTGCAGGCCTGAAGGCCTCCGCTACACAACCAAGCGGCGCGCGTTAATCTCTAGCGGCTGGCTTTCCGTCGCGCGCAAAACCCGCATCCTGAAAAGCGCAGGGTGCGGCACCCATGCGATCCTCCGCGGGTACCCCATCCTTGTCCGCCGTTTGGACAAGGATGGGTCCGTCGATCTCGATCGCGGCGGAATTCACAATGTCGACGAAACTCGAACGCGGACGGGGAAAAGAACAAAAGCAAAAAAAGACCCACCCTTGCAAAAACCGCAAGGATGGGCCGCCCGAAAAACCGGCGCGCCTTTCCCGGGAACGCCAATCTCCTGATTGGCCGGTTTCCGCGCGAACGGTACAGAACGCCAATCGGGAGATTGGCGTTCCCGGGGAAGCCACGGCCGCGGCGGACTCGAAAACCGCGATCGATATTTTCGCGCACTACGATCCGTATCCGCGCCAAAAGGAATTTCACGATTGCACCGCGAAATACCGCTTGTTCGGCGGGGCCGCGGGGCCGGGCAAAACAATGGCGCTGCTGTGGGAGGCGATTCGCCAGGCGCAGTTGCATCCCGGCATCGATACGCTGCTGCTGCGGCGCACGTTTCCGGAGCTGGAAAGTTCGCTGCTCACGTATTTCCGGCGCTACGTGCCGCGCGATTGGTACCACCGCTACAACGACACCAAGCACTGCGTCACCTGGCACAACGGTTCCACCACGCGCTTCGGATATTGCGCGGGCGAAAACGACGTCTATCAATATCAGGGCGCGGAATTCCTTTTCATCGGCATCGACGAGCTGACGCATTTCACGCTGCGCCAGTGGCAATTTCTCACTTCGCGAAATCGCTGCTCGATGAAGGGCAGCAGGCCGTGCATGGCCGGCGCCACGAATCCCGGCAACGTCGGACACGCGTGGGTGAAAGCGCTGTGGGTGGAAAAGCGCGCGGCGCCCGGCATGGAAAATGCCGGCGAATACGATCCCGCGGAATACGCTTTCATTCCCGCGACGATGCGCGACAATCCGCTGTACGCGAAAGACGAATCGTATTTTAAAACTTTGCGCGCCCTGCCGCGCGCTCTGCGCCAGGCGTTTCTGGAAGGCGATTGGGACGTTTTCGCGGGTCAATATTTCGACGTGCTGGATCGCGCACGCCACGTGCTGCCGTCGCACACGATTCAATTTGACGATTGGTGGCCGCGCTGGATCTCGATCGATTGGGGATTCGAGCATCCCAGTGCGGTCTATTGGCACTCCGCGCGCCCGGATGGTTCGATTCTGACGTACCGCGAATTCGTGCAGAATCATTTGTCGCCGCGCATGCTGGCCGCGGCGATCGCCGAACGCAGCATCGGCCGCGACGCGCAGCCCGAGCGCATCGCCGAAATATTTCTTTCGCCCGACGCGTTCGCCGAACGCACCGCCGACGCCTCGATCGCCGAACAGTTGGGCGATGTGCTGGCCGCGGCTGGATTGCCGCGTCCCGCGCCGGCCGACAACGACCGCGTCGGCGGCTGGATGCTGATGTATCAAATGTTGGAATCGGCGCAGTGGCAGATTTCGAGCGCGTGCGAGCGGCTGCTCGAATGTTTGCCGACGCTCACGCGCGACACCGTGAATGTGGAGGACGTGCGCAAAATCGATGGCGACGATCCCGCGGATTCCGCGCGCTACGGCTTGAAATCGCGGCTCGAGCCCGTGCGGTTGCCCGCCGAGCTCGCGCTCGCCGGCCGCATCCCCGCGCAGGATCCCACGTCGCGCGCCATCTGGCTCCGCAAATTCGCCGGCGAAGCGCGCGCCAGCCGCGCGCCGTCGCCGCTGCCGCGCCGATGGTGATTGCCGGCGCCATCGTTTCTTCTCGGCGATCCTCGGCGTTCTCAGCGTCTCTGCGTTATCTTTTTCCGGCTTGGAAGGACAACGCAGAGTCCTGCCTGCCGGCAGAAAGGCGCAGAGGGCGCTGAGACTCGCAGAGACGGCGCCGGACGCGGGACAAGCGGCCACGGCAGCAGGGAACAAATCAGAAAGTCCAAACGGCCGCGATGTGGAATAACGAGGCGTCGCGAAACGATATGAATGAATCGCCGAACACAATTTGGCGTGCGATTGCGCGCGCGCTGCGCGGCCGCTACGTTCGCATGCTCGAAGACGACGTCGCGCGTCTTCGCGCCGAAAATCGCGCGCTGACGAATTCGCTGCTCGGCACCGCCGGCTTCCCGCCGCTCGCGCTGGACGCCGCCGACGCCGCGCCCAAACCGCACGAGCCGACGATTCGCCGCCGCTCGTGGCCGCAAATCGCGATGCAGCGCGAACGCGAAGCCGCGCGCCAAGCCGCGATGCGGGCCGAGCACACGCACCACAGTTAGCGCTGACGAAGCGCCGGCATCGGTTTGCGTAGCACAGGCATTCCTGCCTGTGCGGTGTCTGGTTTTTAAGATTTGCACAAAATCAAAAAGAGCAAAAGCGCACAGCCAGGAATGGCTGTGCTACGAAAGCCGCGATGCACACCGAACACGCGCGCCACAATTAAACGGGGTCATCACAAAATGTCGACTGCTCTCAATCTTGAAAACGCGTGGGCTGCTCTCACTGGCGCGGCCTCGTCCGCCGCGGCACCTGCGGACGGGGCGCGCCAGCCTGCCACGGCAGGCAGGCCCGCCTTCGCCGGCACGTCCGCGAGCGCCGCGAACGGAACCGCGTCGAATGCCGCGGCCGGAGCCGCGACGAATGGAGCTGGAGAAATTGTCGAGCGCGACGGCAGCCTCCCGGGATCTGTCCCGCCGCCCGACGGCGCGCCCGACGCGCGCGACGCCGCCGCCGCGCCGCCCGCGATCGCGCTGCCGTCTCCGGAAGAACTCGGCCCGAACAACGAGCGCCTGGAAGAACTCGCGCCGCGCATCGTGAACGCGCTGCGCGCGCTCGTCGTGCAATACCGCGAAGAAGGACTCGTCGCGCGGCGCTACGAAATTCGCCGCATTCGCCAGGCGCGGCTTTTCTGGCAAGGCATGCAATACGCGTGGTGGAATCCCGGCGATCAGCAATGGCATCTGCCCACGGAAGTCGGCGCGCACTCCGGCCAGTCCGACGAAGACATGCCGCGCTATCAATTCGTCACCAATTTGTATCAGGCGTTCGGCCTCTCGTTTATTTCCGTGCTCAGCCAGGACGTTCCCACGACGCGATTTTATCCGCAGTCTGCGCAATCGCTGCTCGATCTGGCGGCGGCGCGCGTGGCGAGCGAAGTCTCCGATCTGGTCGAGCGCAACAATCACGTTGAGAAACTGCTCACCGCGCTGGCGTTTTTTCTGTGGACCGACGGCAAGGTCGGCGGCTACGTGCGTTACGTGGCCGACGCGCAGCGTTTCGGTTGGCACGACGAGCCGAACATCGAGCCGATCGAAATCGCGCTCGGCCCGGAATATTACGTCTGCCCGCAATGCGGCGCCGAAACTCCCGCGCCGGAATCTGAACAGTCGGCCTCGGCAGCAGGGAAGTCTCCGCGGACCTCTGTGCCCTCTGTGCCCTCTGCGTCCTCTGTGATTCAACGTTTTCCTTCTCCGTCCACAAAAACCGGCGAAACGCAGAGGACACAGAGTTCACAGAGGAATGCAGAAACCGAACCCGTGTGCGCGAACTGCGGCACGGCTCTCACGCCCGACGATCTTCGCCCGGCCGAAAAAGTCTGCATCCCGCGCGTGGTCGGTTCGCGCCGCGTGCCCAATGGACAGGAAGTGATCTCGATCGTCGGCGGCCTGGAATTGAACACTCCCGTGTGGGCCAACGAGATGCACGAATTCCCGTATCTGCAATGGCAGATGGAAGTGCATCGCGCGAAATTGAAGGCCGCGTATCCGCACGCCGCCGATAAAATCGAAATGGGCGGCCCGATCGAAGCCGACGATGTTTACGCGCGCGCCTCGCGCGTCTCGATCGCGCAGGGCATGCCCAGCACGCTGCCCGGCGACGCGCTCGTAAATCTCGTCACGTTTTCGCGCACGTGGATTCGCCCCTGGGCGTTTCACGCCATCGAGGACGCCGACGTGCGCGAAGCGCTGCTCACGCTTTTTCCCGACGGCTGCTACGCCGGTTTCGCCGGCGAAACCTATTGCGAATCGCGCAGCGAAACGATGGACGATCGCTGGCGCGTTCTCCACGCGTTGCCCGGCGACGGACAGAATCGCCCCGCTGTCGGCAGCTCGCTGATCGAAATTCAGGAGCGCTACAACACGCTCTCGAATATTCAGGCGGAAACTTACGAGTACGGCATTCCGCCGATTTACGCCGATCCGCAGGTGATCGACTTCGACGCGCTGCAGCAACAGACCGCCGAACCCGCCGCGCACTATCCGGCGCGCGCGCGTCCGGGCCAGCCGCTGGCCGCGAGTTTTTTCCAGCCCGCGCCGGCGCAAGTTCCGCCCGACATGCTGCGTCATCAGCAGGAGTTGATGGGCCCGATCCCGCAATTTCTTTCCGGACTTTTTCCGGCTGTGTTCGGCGGCGAGATGGAATCGCAAAAGACAGCCACAGGTTACGCGATGGCGCGCGATCAAGCGCTCGGCCGCCTGGGCCTGGTGTGGCGGCGCCTGAAACAGTTTTACGCCGACGTGATGCTGCTGGGCGTCGATTGCTTCCGCAAGAATCGCCCCGACGACGTGGAGATTCCGCTGCTCGGCGAAGACGGAATCTTTCGCTCGCGCTGGATTCGCGTGGCCGATCTGAAGGGAAATATTTTCGCGCATCCCGAAAGCGACGAATCTTTCCCCCGCCAGAAATCCGCGCAACGCGCCGTGCTGCAACAATTGATGAGCGTGCCGGATCCGCTGGTGCAGCGCGCGCTCACCGATCCCGCGAACATCGGCTACATCAAGAATTGCCTGGGCCTCGCGGAGTTGGTGGTTCCCGGCGAAGACGCTCGCGTGAAACAGATGCGCGAGATTCAGCAGCTCCTGTCCTCCGCGCCGCTAGTGATCCCGGTGCGCACAAAGCTGCCGCGCCAGCCCGGATCGCAACCGCCAGGCGACCCGGCGTCGCAGTAGGTTTCTGTGTCGGGCGCCGGAACCTATCCCGACCCGGTCGGAGGCCTCCATCTTCGGTTTAGGAGTCAATATCAAATCGCCGAGGCTGGGTGCCGCACCCTGCGCATTCCAGGGTACGGGTTTTGAATTTGTTTTGCTGTCTAGCAGCGGGCGCAATCACGTTCACAACCCGCACCCTTAGACCCGAAGGGTGCGGCACCCATCTTTGGTCACGTAATTTAATTTCGTCGCGTAGTCGCGCGGGAAGGACATCGACCTTATGCAAAATGAAAACGCCGCCGTCCCCGGGAACGCCAATCTCCCGATTGGCGGATTGAATGCCGCCGCGTTGCCTTCGCCCGCCGCAATCGCCGGCGCGGACGACGGCGAAATCATCGCGGGAGAAATTGTGTTGCCGTCGATCCCGGTGGACGATCTGCTCGACGATCACGCCACCGAGCTCGAAGAAATCCGCCGCTGGGCTTCGAGCGAAACCGGCCAGGCCGCGCGCATGGAAAATCCCCTCGGCTTCGCAAATGTCCGCGCCCACGCCGCCGCGCACGAGCGCGCCCTGGCCGCACAACAGCAATCGGCCGCAATCGCCGCGGCCGCGTCGTCTTCGGCCCGCACAAAGAAATCTCGCTAGCTGGCAAGTGCGCGAGCGCCTCCGGTTTCAGTAGCACAGGCACTCCTGCCTGTGTGCATTTGGGTCTTAGATTCTAAAAGGCAAAGGCGCACAGCCAGGAATGGCTGTGCTACGCAAACCGTCTGTAACGCGAGGTCAATTCGATGACGCCAACAATGTCCGCAACATCCGCGACGGAAACGATGCCGCTCTCCGACGAAGCGATTCTGGGGATTGAATCGGAATCGTCGCGCGGTGCGGACGGCAACGATTCGCGTTCCGATGCTGACGCGATCGACGCCGAGTTCGCGTCGCGCGAGACGGCGCCGGGCGCGGAGAATCGCGCGCACGAAGAGCGCGACGCCACCGGAAGAGAAGCGCGGCGCGAGGAGAGCGATGCCGCCGGTCGCGACAGCAGGGAAGAGAATCGTGCGGCGCGGCGCGACGGCAAAGACGGCGACCGCAGCGCGCGGCAACAACGCGATGACGCCTCCGAGCAGAAAGCCACGCCGCAGCGCGACGCGAACGCAGAGCGCACTCTGCCGCTCACCTCGCTCGCCGAATTCGACGCCGGCTTTTACTCCGGCGACGCCGCTTCGCGCACCGCTCTCGCGCAATCGCTTTTCTCAAGCGATCCCGCGGCGTTTCGCGCGATGTTCGACGAAGCGGCGCGATTGTTGGGCGTCACCGCATCGCGCGGAGAAAACATTGCAAACGCCGCAAATGGGAATGGTGCTGTAGCGGAGGCCTCCGCCACGGCGGACAGGTTCAGGCCTCCAGCCGTTCCCGCGCAAAACCAAGATGGAGGCCTCCCGACAAGGTCGGGACAGCTTCCGGCCTCCGCTACGCAAACCGATCATGGCATGCGCGACGAGAACGCGGCGACGAATGACGCGCGCAACAACGCATCGCGAAACGACGCATCACAAAACGCCGCACGCGGCGACGCCGCGCCGAATTCCGCGCGCGTTGACGCGCTGAATTCGCCCGCCGCGCCGCCCGCCGCGTTCCCCGCGGAATCGTATCGCGCGTTCGAGAGCGCCACGAACGAAGCCGTCGCGCGCGAGGTCCGCGGCGCGATCACCCGCACGCTCGAGCAGGTCTTGCCCGACGGCGTGGCCGAAGGCGCGGCTCGCCGCATCGGCGAAGATATTTTCGGCGAAGTCGGCAAGCTGCTGGCCGCCGACGCGCAACTTTCATCGCAAGTGGGCGAAACGCTGCGCGGGTGGCGCTTCGGCGCGGCCGAGCAGCAGCAAGTCGCGTCGCTGCTCTCCGGACGCGCGCGGCAAATTCTGCCCTCGGTGGCGCGCCGCGTGATCGGCGAATGGACCACCTCCGTGTTGTCGGCCGCGCGCACCCGCGCCACGCGCTCGGATTCGGCCGCGCGGCGCGTCGACGTCGGCGGCGCCGCCAGCGGAGATGGCGCGGCCCGCGGCGCAGCTCGCGCTCTTCGCCCGCGCGAAATCGATTACGCTCGCACCAGCGACGACGATATTTTCTCGATGTAAACGCGGCGCAGCGACAATTGGAACGGTCACGTGAATCGACCAGCGTGGGTGCCGCACCCTGCGAATTTCAGGGTGCTGGTTTTGTGCGGGCCGCTCGGAGGCTGCGGCACAATTCAAAACCCGCACCCTTAACACCGAAGGGTGCGGCACCCGGCGGCACTCGGCCTTTCCCGGGAACGCCAATCTCCCGATTGGCGTCCGTTCGGATCGCGCGCGCAAAACCGCCGATCAGGAGATCGGCGTTCCCAGGTACAGCGACTTCCCAGATCCATCGCGGCCTCGCGGCTGCGTATCCTTCAGCACACAACAACACAAACGAGGCGAGGTGAATCATGGCTCAAATGCAGAATGCGCAGACAATCGCGTTGCAACTTGAAAAGGTGCGGGACAAAGTGCCGCTGCTTTACGAACGGGACGACGTGCTGCTCACCATGATCCAGGCGCGCGGCGACGTCGAACGCGTCAGCTCGCGTAACATGCGGCTGCCGTTGCAGGTGAATCCCGGCGGCAAAGCCGGCAGCTACAACGCCGATGGCGGAGATCTGGGCCGCGGTTCGGGCACCAGCTACGACGTGGCGCAGATTTCGCCGGTGTTTTTCCGCTTCGCGGTGGAAATCTCGAAGCTCGTCGAATACGCCACGAACAACAAAGAGAAAGCGATCGAGAATGCGGTGAAGCGCGAAGTCTCGAACGGAATGAAACAGTTCCGCGCGTTTCTCGACAAGGTGATTCAAACCGCGGGCAACGGCGTGCTCGGCACGATCGGCTCGATCGCCGGCAGCACGTTCACGATGAACACGCCGCCGGGCGCCGCGCTGGTGTACGTCGGGCAGACGATTCAGATTTACGATCCGACGCTCACCACCAACCGCAACGTCGCCGCCAGCGTGGTCTCCACCGTGCTGCAAGCCGATCCGATCAGCTCGACGCAAACCATCGTCGTGGACAACGTGCCCGCCGGCACCAGCGCCAACGACGTCATCGTGCACGACGGCTTGAGCGGCGCGCAGCCGGTCTCGCTCTACGGCGTGCCGTATCACCAGAACAACGCGACCACCGGCACGTGGCTGAACTTGAATCGCGCCACGTATCCGCAGCAACTGGCCACGCCGCGCGTCAACGCCGGCAATTCCGCGCTGGTGCCCGGCTACGTGCGCCTGGCGATCAACAAAGTGCGCAAGGCGTTGGGCATTTCGCAGCTCGGCAAACTGATCGCCTACACTTCCGTCGAGCAGGAACACGCCTGGGAGAATCTCGGCATCACCATCAGCCAGGTGATCAAGGAGGGAGGCAGCGGCGGCCGCGCCAGCGATCTCGATCTGCTCTTCACCGGCCGCAAGACGATGTCCGGCGTGCCGATCAAATCTTCGATCAACGCCAATCAGACGCGCGTGGATTTTCTCGATCTCTCGCACTGGGGCCGCGCCGTCATGAAGGATATCGATTATTTCGAGGTCGGCGGACAAACCGTGTTCCCGATTTACGGCGCGTCCGGCGGCGTCTCCGCGGCGTTCATCTTTTATTTCGACACCGGCTTCCAGCTCTGGGACGATTCTCCCCGCAGCGGCAGCTACATCGATACGCTGGCGCGGCCGAGCGGGTACTAGAGCGCGGCGAATTCGACGCATCGCCGCACAGCGTGGGTGCCGCACCCTACGGTTTTAAGGGTGCGGGTTTTGAATTTGATTTGTGCTTGAGATGATCGCGCACAAAACCCGCACCCTGAAATTCGCAGGGTGCGGCACCCACGCAATCGCGATCGCGTTGGCTTTCCCGGGAACGCCAATCTCCCGATTGGCGTACTTGATTTTGAATTGGTTGGCCCATCCTTGTCCGCGCAGCGGACAAGGGTGGGTCTTTCGCTTTCCGAGTCGTGGGTGCCGCACCCTACGGTTTTAAGGGTGCGGGTTTTGAATTTGATTTGTGCTCGAGATGACCGCGCACAAAACCCGCACCCTGAAATTCGCAGGGTGCGGCACCCATATTCTGTTCCGTCGGATCGCCGCTCCGACGCGAGCACAGCAGAAGCGCCGAAAAGCAATCGAAGGGCCGTGTAGCACAGCCATTCCTGGCTGTGCGCCTTTGCATTTTTATCTTTTGCCGCGCGTTAAAAAAAACCAACACCGCACAGCCAGGAATGACCGTGCTACTCACCCCATGATCCGCGTCACGCGCGAAACGCATGAAACGCCCGAGTGGGCCGCGCGCGCGCTGCGCATCGCCGGCGGCATCAATCGCTTCGGCGAACCGAATTACCGCGCCGTGTGGGGATGGAACCGCCTCGCATGGCTCGGCGGCCGCTTTGAGGATCGCGACGCCACCGGCAACTTGCTGCGCGAATCCGTCGAGCTGCGCCGCGAACCGAAATATCCCGCCGTGAATCGCTGGCACATCGAACGCTGGGCGCCGCCGGAATTTTACGGCAGTCCGCGCGATTGGTTTGCGAACACAATCGAAATGGAAAACGGCCGCGCGATTCCGGCGCTCGGCCCTTATCCTTCGCGCGGCGAATACGAGCATTGCCTCACGCTCGAATCTCCGCGCGGAGATTTCATTCCGCTCACGCCCGCGGCTCTCGCGCACGTGGCCCGCGCGATCGAATGGAGCCGCGGCCTGCGCAGCGCAGAACGCCGAGCCGCGCTCGATCGCCGCGACACCCGCGAAGAATGCGATTACGACAATTTCGCCGACGCCGTGCTCTCCGACGCCGCCCCCGCATTCCACGGCGTGCCGCACGTCGCGGTCACGTGAGGTGTGAGTAGCACAGGCATTCCTGGCTGTGCGCCTTTGGTGTTTTTAGTTTTGCTTTATCGCGCGCAATTCAAAAAAACCAAACCCGCACAGCCAGGAATGGCTGTGCTACAAAACCCGCATTCCACGGCGTACCGCACGCCGCGGTAGCGTAAGGTGTGCGCTATGCAACCGTTCTCACGCGTGGGTGCGGGTCTTGTGCTCGGCCATCGCGCGTTCGCAACACAGTTCAAAACCCGCACCCTTAACACCGAAGGGTGCGGCACCCGGCATCTGCATTGAAATGAATTCAATCGGAGGAGAGCCGAAATGCCCGAAGAAACTGCCGTCATCGCAAATCTCACCGCGCAGAGCTGGAGCTTGCACCGCAACTATGGCGCGTTTTTCATTCCGTGCGCCGACGCATCGCGCGACGCCCAGACCGGCGACGCCGCGACCGGCGCGCCGCCGGCATCGCCGTCGCTCACGCGCGTCACGCCGCGCCGCGCCGTGATCGACCTCGGCGACAAGCGCACGCTCGACGTGCACATCGCCGCGCGAGACATCGCCGCCGATCTGTGCCGCGAAATCAATGGCGATGCCGGCGAAGACTCTTTCCTCGGCGCGTTCGTCTGCGCCGGCGACGCGCCCACGCCCGCCGAAATCTCCGACGCGCGACGCCGCCTCGACGCTTTTTATCGCCGCAAAGTCGCCGAAGCCGACCGCGAATGGGCGCGCTCGCATTCGCATCTGTTCCTCGACGATCTGCAGCGCCGCGCCGCGCGCGAACTCGGCCTCGAACGCGAATGGAATTATCAGTTGCATGAAACCTCCGATTGCCCCGGCTGCGGCGAACGCGTGAAGCCCGGCGTGGCCGTCTGCAAATCCTGCGGCGCGATTCTGGACCGCGAGAAAGCGCGCGCTCTCGGCCTGTGGCGCGATCCCGTCGGCCCTGAACCCGCGCCCGCCGTGCCCGGAGCGCAAGCAGCGCCGTCCGCAACGCAATCGCCGACCGCGAAATCGCCCCGCCGCTAGCGGCGTGCATCCACGTTTTACTTTCGGATTCCAAATCACAGGAGAACAAAATGACCGCAACCACGTCCGCAACAACCGAAACGCAAAAAATCGGAGAGATCGTCGAGCTCGCCGGCTTCGGCGCGTTCATCGCCGGAGGCATTCTGAGCATTCATCACTACGCGATCGCCGCGTGCCTGGTCGGCGGCGCCGCCGCGGTGTATCTCGGCAAGAAATTACGCGGCCAGTAACACGATACTCTCCGTCGTCCGTTGCACACTTGGAGCGCAAAGGAAGGGCCGGGTAGCACAGCCATTCCTGGCTGTGCGGTTTTGGTTCTTTGAAGCACAGCAAAAAATAAAAAAGCAAAGGCGCACACCCAGGAATGGCTGTGCTACCCACACCGCGACACCTTTGATCCGCATCGACGCATAGAAGGAGCTTCCCATGCCCGTCGTCGCCACCAGCGCATACAACACCGCGGGGCAAATCACGTCGCTCGTTCGCTCGCTCTTGAACGACGCCGCCGGCAATCTTTTCACCGACACGGTGCTGCTGCCTTACGCCAACGCCGGCTATCGCAAAGTGCAGCGCGCGCTGGCCAATATCGGCTCGGCTTCGTTCCTCACCGACGACGTGCTGCTCGTCGTGCCGGCCGTCGCCGCCGTGGATCCCTCGATGCAGGTTTCCATCACCGATTCCACCGCGCCGCCGAATCAACTGCCGTTCGATCTGCTGGTGCCGATGAAATTGTGGGAGCGCCCCAACGGTTCCACCGGCGATTTCGCCGAGATGATCGACCTGACCGATCACGGCGGCCTGCCTTCGCAAGAGCAGGGAAGCGCGCTCGGTTTTTGGGAATGGCGCACCGACGGCCTGTGGTTCCTCGGCGCCACGCAGGACACGCAGATTCGTCTGCGCTATCAGGCTTCGCTGCCGGATTTGACCGACGCCACCAGCCCCGTGCTGATTCGCAACGCGCAGGAAGCCATCGCGTATTTCACGGCCGCGCTCGCTTCGGTTGCGCGTGGCTCTCCACTCTCCGAGCGCTGGGACGACGCCGGCGACGACGCGCTGGAATATTTAATTTCCCGCGCCGTGCTGCGCGAACAGCAAAGCGTGCGGAGACGCCGCCCCTATTCCTGGCGCGCCACCTTCGGCCCGATTGTTTAGTGGCGTGAGAAAGGTTTTTAGGAGGCCGGACCTTTAGGTCCGGCGTACGCCGCGCACAGAGAAGGGCCTTTAGGCCCTGACGAAAGCCTCAGGGGCTAAAGCCCCTGGATGTACGCCCGCAACGCCGGGGCTGAAGCCCCGGCCTCCTAAAGAAAATTATCGAAGAACGAGAGGAGATCTCATGGCACTCGCAATCACGATCACGGATGTGGACACCGGCACGGGCAACATCTACGTTTTCGGCACGCTCACGCCGTCGGGCAGCTATTCGACCGGAGGCGACACGCTCGATTTCACGACCGTCGCGTCGCAAATCGGCGCGAGCCTGCCGCCCCTGCAGCTCTGGGCCGGCGGCACGACGGGCGACAATTTCGCATGGATCCCCGGCAACGCTCTGAACAACGGCAAAGTGAAAATCAGCACCGCGTCCGCCACAGAACTCGCCGCCGGCACGTACCCCACGCGCATCTCCGGCGACACCAATATTCAGTTCGAGGCCGCGTTCCGGAAATTGATTTAACGCTCGACGCTCGCTCTCCGTCCCCAGTGCTGGGACGAGAAGTGATTAGAGAGTCTGCGTGCCTTCAGAGGGCTGACCATCGGGATCATTATCTAACCCTCTCAATTGCTATCAGTTAGGAAAACGGCTTGACAAATCTGGGCGGCTGTGGCAGATTACGAGTCGAGCGACTGGGGCTGCCGGAACGAACCATGTTACCCGGGCGAGTCGCTGAAATTCGGGAAGAGCCACTCTAACGGGTGGCTCTTTTCATTTTGAAGGCCTGATCCTGTCGCCCTTGGGCGCCACCGAAAAAAGTTCGGGGCGAGGGTGACGAGCAGAGCACTCGAAGACCACAAGGTCGCGCACGGTGTTGCCGTAGCGATCCTGCCGAGGCTGCGGGTTCTGCATGCCGCTCATCTTCAGCGAACAACGCATTATTGAAGTCGAAGCCATTCCGCTCGCAATCTGGTCGAGCATGTCATCGATCGAATAGTTGTCTTTACTCCGGCTTTTGCAAAGATGCCTGCCCAAAAACAGCACCTCGTCGATCATCGGCTCAAGTCCGTGGCCAAGTCGAAACGCATTAAGCACCGCAAGTTGCTCCGCGGTTAGCGATCCTATGAGAACCAGCCGTGTCCGCTGGCCGTCCCGAATCTGCTCCAGGTTACGGCGGATGATTTCGGGAGCGTTTATATGGAGCGGCATGGGATCGGTCTACGATAGCAGTTAACAGTGTGGATTGGTACAAAAGCACAAACCTCAGCCATTCGATTGGATTCCATGACAGTCGCCGGCACAACCGACGTTCCGCTGGATCTTTTCGGCGGACTTGTTACCGATATGGCCGCGCCGGATTTGCCGTTCGGCTGCTCGCCGGATTGCCAGGACGTCGCATTCCTGAACGGCGCCGTCACCACGCGGCCCGGACTGCAATCGGTTTACGCGGCGATCGCGGGCAATCCCGCGGTGAATTATTTGAAGTCGTACATCCAGCCGAATCTTGCGCAAACTTTGCTCGCGCTCGATTCAAGCGGCGTGCTGTGGGGCGAAATCTCCACGTCGCCCGGAGTGCTCACGGAAATCGCGTCGGGAATCGTGGCCGGCGCGCGCGCGGCGTCCACCACGCTTTTCGGCCGCGAATACATCGCGTTCGGCGACGGGCAATTCGGCCTCGACGTGCCACGCCAGTACGACGGCACGAATTTCGATCGCGTCAGCCAGGTCGGGCCGGGCGCGGGACCGGCAGCGGTAGCGGACGTGATCGCGAACATCGCGACCATCGCGCGCGCGTCAAACGTCGTCACGGTGACCACATCCACGGCGCACAATCTCGATACGCAGGATCAAGCCGTGATCTCCAACGTGACCACCGCCGCGCCGATCGCGCTCACTGCGATCGAACGCTCGGATGAAGTCGTCACGGCGAACACGGCGTCAGCTCTGGCGATCGCCGTGGGCGCGCAAATTCTGATCGCCGGAGTCACCGGCGGCACCACGGATTTCAACGGCGCGTACACCGTCGCGAGCGTCGATTCCACGAACACGATTTTCACCTGGGTGCAGATCGGCGACGACGAAGCCGGCGCAAGCGGCACCGCCGGCGCGCCATCGGACCTGAACGGCACATTCGCTGTCGCGTCCATTCCAAACGCGACGCAATTTACTTTCGCGCAGGCCGGCGCGAATGAATCCGGCTATGCCGGCACGGCGAATCCGCTCGGCTCGATCGCGCCGGGCACGCATCAGGTTGCGGTGGCGTTCCTCACGCGGCAGGGTTACATCACGCAGCCGTCGCCGGCGATTTCGTGGACCTCAATCGGGAATTGCCGCGCGAAAGTCAGCGGCATTCCGCTGCCTCTGCAACTCTCGAACATCGTCGCGCGCATTCTGATGTTCACGGCGTCGGGCGGCGCGTCGTTTTATTACACCACGGGCGACGAAGGCTCGCCGCAGATGCAGATCAACGACACGTCAACGACGACGTGGTTCGTCGATTTCTCCGATGCCGATGTGCTGGCCGGGACGCTGGCCGATCCGCTTTTCAATCTCGTCGAACTGGGCGAATGCGCGGGCGCGATTGGTTACGCCGATCGAATGTTCTGGTGGGGCGAACGCAACAAGCAGCCGAACTGGCAGAATCTTTCGTTCGATGGCGGCTTCGACGCCACAAGCGGAGTGCCGCTCGGCTGGACGCCCGACGCGACGTTTTATGCCGGCGGGCAGCGCGATAACGGCGTGTGGGGCGGCGCGTTCGATATCCTGGGCGACGGCGCCACGGCCACGCGCGGCCTGATCACGCAAAGCGCCGTCGCGGACGGGCTCGGAGTCGCGCGCATCGCGAATCAAACCGCGTACTCCGTGCGCGCGCGCGTGCGCCGCGTGAACGCGCCGACGCAAGGCACGCTACACATTCATCTTTACAGCGCGTCCACAGGATTGAACACGGCGGGCATCGAAGTGACCGCCGCGCAAACCACCGCCGCGTGGCAGGAATTCATCGCGCCGCTCACCGCCGCGTTGACCACCGTGCCGGCGGATCTGCTGCTGCGCGTTTACGCCGACGGCACGCCGAGCTTCGACGCCGGCTTCTCCGTGGACAACATCGAGATTTTTCCCGCCGCCGAGCCGTACAACACCAGCGTCGTGCGCGCGTCAAAGGCCGGCGATCCCGAAAGCTACGACGGCGTCACGGGCCTCGTCGAAATCGCCGATGGCGATGGCCAGGCCGTGCGCGCCGCGTTCGAGCTGCGCGGCATTTTATATTTCGCGAAAGATCACGGTTTGTATTCCACGCAGGACGACGGCGTGAACGAGCCCGCCTCGTGGAGCGTCACCGAAATTTCGCGCACCGTCGGCACGCCGTCCGTGCAGGGCGTGGACATCGGCGAGGATTGGGCCGTGATCGCCGCGCGGCAAGGGCTATATATATATGATGGCGGCGAGCCCGTGAAAATCTCGCAGGAAATTCAGCCGCTGTGGGATCAGATCAATTGGGCCGCGCGCCACACGCTGTGGGTGCGCGTCGATACGCGCAATCGCCGCATTCTGTGCGGCGTTCCGCTCGGCGCGGCGACGTCGCCCTCGATCGTGCTGATGCTCGATTACCGCAGCTGCTTTTCGTCGAGCGAGATCGCTTCGCTCGGCCCGTATCATTTCTCCACGATCAGCGGAAAACTATTTTCGGCCGGCCGCTCGCGCCGCTGGTCTCCGTGGAACATCGTCGCCAATTCCGCCACGCTGGCCGAACGCCCCGACGGCACCGCGCAGCTTTTTTTGGGAAACGCGTTGGGGAACGGAAAGATTTACGAGCTGCTGGACACGCAACATTCCGATGACGGCGCCGCGATCAACGCCTACTACACGACATTTTTCTTTCTGTCGCACGATCTCGAGCAGCAATACGACGTGCGCTCGCATCGCAAACTGTTTTCGTATCTCACGCTCTACGCCGAAGGCGCCGGCAGCATGAACCTCACAGCCTTCGCCGACAATGAAGCCTTCGCCACAGCACTCCCCGCGCTGCCCTTAGTGTCGCCGTCGCCAAAAGATTTGGAGTTGCCGATCAACGTGTTGGCCGAACGCGTAGCCTTCCAATTCGGCACCAACGCCGCCGGCGCGTGGTTTAAAATGCAGCGCTTCATCCCGAGCCTGATGCCCGATCCCTGGGCCATCGTCCGCGGCGTGAATTAGCGCCGCGCCCCGGGAACGCCAATCTCCAGATTGGCGGTTTTTGCATTTGCGTCGCGACGGAACGCCATTCGTGGCCGCGGGATTGTTCACAGACGCCAATCGGGAGATTGGCGTTCCCAGGAAAACCATTCGCGCCGTCGCCGGGTGCCGCACCCTTCGCATTTAAGGGTGCGGGTTTTGAATTTGTTTCTTGTCGTCTCAGATGCTGATCCGCGAATACGACGACGCCGATCTCGCCGCATTGCGCCGACTGCACGCCGCGCAAGGATTCGGCTATCCGTTCCCGGATTTGTCGAATCCGTTGTTCATCTCGAAACTCGTCCTCGAAGACGATTCCGGCGCGCCGGCGATGGCCGTGCTCCTGCGCCTGACCGCCGAAACATATTTGTTGCACGATCCGCACGCCGGCACACCGCGCGATCGCTGGCAGCGAATTCTTGTGATGCACGAAGCCACGCGCCGCGCCGCCGCCGCGCGCGGCCTGGACGACGCGCAAGCGTTTCTGCCGCCGCCGGTCGCGCGCGCGTTCGGACGCCGCCTCGCGCGTTTAGGTTGGCGCCACGATCCCTGGCCCTGCTTCACGCGCAAAGTTGACGCACCGTAGACGGTTTGAGTAGCACAGCCATTCCTGGCTGCCTGCCCGCCGCAGGCAGGTGCGGTGTTGGTTTTTTTAACGCGCGGCAAAAGATAAAAATGCAAAGGCGCACAGGCAAGAGTGCCTGTGCCACGAAAATCTCACAACCCGTGCTCACGCTGTCACAACTCGCGCAAATCAAAAAAGAATCGCCGTACACCTACGAGGCGCTGACGCACGTCGTCACCGCCGTGAATTCGATCGGGCGCGCCACCGGCGTCGATCCCTCGGGAGAAATCGCGGCGCCGTCGCCGATCGGCGGAATTTCCGTGGTCGCGGCCGACGGAATCTTTGACGTCGCTATCACCGACAATTCCGCAGTGAATCGCGGCATCTATTATTTCGCCGAGTCGGACACCACGCCCGGCTTCTCCGCGCCGCACGTTTATTTTCTGGGAAGCTCGCGCAATCTGCGCGTTTCGCTCGGCAACCAAACGCTGTACTGGCGCGCGTATTCGCAATATCTCGGCTCCCAGCCATCGGCGCCGGTTGCGTTCGGATCGCCCGCCACGGCGGTGGTTGGCGGAGGCGCGGCCGGTCCGCCGCCGCAATCGTCGTCCGGCAGCGGCACCGCAACCGGCGGCAACGGCGGCTCCGGCTTCGGCAAGACCACGACCAGCGCGAATTCGTAATGCGTTTTTACTGGTCGTCCATTTCCACGCGAGAGCATCGTCAACCGCTGGCCGCTCTCGAAGGGCCGTGTAGCACAGGCATTCCTGCCTGTGCGCCTTTGGTTTTTTTCGATTCAACAAGCCCAAAATCGCACCTGCCTGCGGCGGGCAGGCAGCCAGGAATGGCTGTGCTACAAAAACCGCGCAGCGATCCATGCGCCGCGCAACGCCCTTGCGATTTCACATTCGCAATCGCAGCGCACAAATAATTCACGCACACGGAGGCACACGATGGGACGCGGCTCAGAATCGCAAACGGTTGCGGCGACCAACGCGCAACTCGCGACGCAGAACGCGATGAACTCGCAGCTCAACACGCAGAATCAATCGCTCTACAGCCAATTGCTGCCCGGCTATCAGAATCTTTTGAATTCGCCCGGCTACACGCCCGCGCAACAAGCCGCGATCACCGGACAAGCCATGGGCGCGCTCGGCAGCACATTCGGTTCGCTGATGAGCAACGCCGCGAATCGCGCCGCGCGCACCAACAACGACGCCGGCTACAACAGCGCGCTCGACGCGATCGCGCGACAGTACGGCTCGAGCGGCGCCAGCGTCGCGCAGCAGGCGCAAATCGCGTTCGCGAATAAACAGCAGTCCGATCAGCTCGCCGCGCTGCAAGGCCTGGCCGGTTTGTACGGCACGAATTCCAATTTGCTCGGCCGCGCCATCGGCATTCCCAGCGATCTGCTCGGCGTGCAGCAACGCGCCGCCGCGCCCAGCACCAGCTTCAATCTCGGCATCGGACCGAACGGCCTCAGCGGCGGCATCGGCGGCGCGATTTAGCGCCCGCGCCCCTTTTGCCGCACCGGTTTCCAGCCGGCCGTTTTGTTTTGCCACCGCCGGTCGCCCCCGCGCTCCTCGAAACCGCAGCGCCTTTCGCATTCCACCGAGCACGTGGGTGGCGCACCGCGTGCGTCCCTCATCCCGAACCCGCTGGGGCGCTGAGTGTCCGGAATAAAAACGCGGCGCTAGTTTCGCAACAAGAAGTTTTGACCCGGCGCGACAAAGATCGCAGGGCGCACGCGCGGCACGCGGCAGCACGTAACCGCGCCCGCGCGTTTCGCCCCACGCCAGATCAGATCGGAGGACGACATGAACCCATACTGGGTGGTCGTCGCGTTCGCGATCGTGGCGCAATTCGCGATGTTTGTGCGCTGGCTGCATCGCCGCATGCGCGACGACGAAATTCGCCGCACCTTTGTCACCGCCATGGCGCTGATTCATCTGCCGCACCTTTATCACGCGCTTCACGAAATCGCCGATCATCTCGGCATCCATCTCGAAGAGCCGCCCGCGATCGGCTTCATCGACCTCGCCGATCCGCGTCGCCGCGAGTAGTCTGGTGCAGTTTTTCGTAGCGCCGCCTTCCAGCCGCCGGTTGTCCAATCCGCCGCCAGGATGGCGGCGCTACATAATTCAAACCCTTCGCGCCTTTTTTTCTCAATGCCATCGCCCGCACTCGTCGCACTCGCGCACGCCGCTGCGGCCGCGCACAAACTCGATCCCGCGCTGGTGTGCGCCGTCGTCGAACAGGAATCGGCGTGGAATCCGTGGGCCGTGCGCTACGAACCGGACTTTCTCGCGCGCTACGTCGCGCCGCTTTACAACGCGGGAAAAATCTCCGCGACCGAAGCCTACACGCGATCGATCTCCTGGGGACTGATGCAATTGATGGGCGAAGTCGCGCGCGAATTGGGATGCGCCGCGCCGTCGCTGGCGCAGCTTTGCGATCCCGCCACGGGCCTGGAATTCGGTTGCCGCCAGTTGCGCGCCAAGCTCGACGCCTCCACCGGCGATCCCACGCGCGCCCTGCTCGCATGGAACGGCGGCGCAAATCAAAATTATCCCGCTGAAGTGTTGGCCCGCGTCGCGCGATACAAATGACGCAAGACGGCGCACGGTTTGCGTGGCACAGCCATTCCTGGCTGCCTGCCCGCCGCAGGCGGGTGCGCCTCTGCTTTTTAGAATCTAAAAACCGACTGCGCACAGGCAAGAGTGCCTGTGCCACAGAAACCATCCTCGCCCGGCGCACGGCACGAATGAAAATGTCGACCTTCCTTTCCATCGTAAACGCGATCGCGAAACACTGGCGCAGCGTCGCGATCGCGGCGCTGCTCTGCGCGGGCGCGCTTATCGGCTACGAGTGGTTCGCCGCGCATCGCTCGGCCGCGGCGCTTTCGGCCACGCTCGCCGCGTCGCAGCAACAAATCACCGCCGCGGCCGCCGACGAAAAAACGCGCGACGCGCAGCTCGCCACGCAGCTCGCGCAAATCTCCGCGCTCGAACAAAAAGTGCAAACGCCAAAGCAGGCGCTGGCCGCGTTGCCGGGCGCGTTGCCACCGCTGCCGCTGCCGATCACGTTGTCGTCGGTGCCGCCGTCGCTCGCGTCCGCCAACGCCCAATCCGCCGGGGCAGGGAATCAATCTGCCAGCGCGCCGAGCGCCGCGCCCTCCGCCGGAGCGCACGCTGCCGCCAGCCCGGGCGCTTCCGGCGCCGGCTCGAACGCCGCAGCCGCCGTGCCCAGCACGCTCGCTCCGATCGTCGCCAACATTCCGCAGGCCGATCTCAAACCGCTCTACTATTATCTTGAAAATTGCCAGGCCACTACGCTCGACGACACAACTGCGCGCAAAGATTTAACCGACGAGCAAACCGAAGTCACCGCGCTCACGCAGCAGCGCGATGCGGCCGTCTCGAGCGCCAAGGGCGGCGCGTTCTGGACGCGTTTCCGCCGCGGCGCAAAGTGGTTCGCAATCGGCGCCGCCACCGGAGCCATCGCCGGCGCCGTCGCTGCGCATCGCTGATTGCGCGCGCATCACGCGCATCAGGCGCGATGCGTTGCGCAACGCGATTCAATCGCGGTTTTAGCAGCACAGCCATTCCTGGCTGTGCGCATTTGCCTTTTTTCAACAAATTCCAAAAACCCAACACCGCACCTGCCTGCGGCGGGCAGGCAGCCAGGAATGGCTGTGCTACACAAACCGATTCCGGACCCGCGCGCCGCGCACGATGCACTCGAATCCGTGGGTGCCGCACCCTGCGCATTTCAGGGTGCGGGTTTTCTGCGGCGTTATTCCAACCGCGAATCGAATTCACGAACCGCACCCTTAACACCGAAGGGTGCGGCACCCGACTTCAGGATAGGCCGGAACTGGTCCCGGTCATCGCTACAAAATCCGAACGTTAGCCACCGCGTACGATTCCAAGGATCTCGCATTGCGCCGACCGCACGCATCGCCGTCCCGCGCCAAACATTTGTCGCGGGCGCGAAGAGCCGCCCGCGCGCCGCGGCGCCGTCCGCGCGATTCGCGCAGTAACGTTTACGTGGCGCAGGCCGGAACTTGTCCCGACCCGGTCGGGAGGCCTCCAGCCCTTCGCGCACAAAAGCAAGATGGAGGCCTCCGCCACGGCGGACAAGTTCCGGCCTCCGCTACAAAATCCGGCACAAAATCCGAAGCCCTGCGCCTGGCGCGCGCGATCGAATTGCAGCGCACGGCGCCGCCCGCCGGCCCGCCATCGTGTTTCTACCATCGCCTGTGCGGACGCGCGGCCGAAATCGAAAAATGCGGCCGAGCCGTGTGCCGCCCCTGCGCCGCCGCAAATCTGCGCGGGCGCGAATACCCTCTGCGCGATGCCTCGCAAAAACCTCCCTACGCATTCCCTCGCGAAGCCGCCGAAGCGCTGGACATGGACGAAACGCCCGGCGGGATCCACCGCCCGGCCGGCTATCGGCATCTGGCCTGAATTCCCGCCGCACTTTTCTTCGCACGCGCCGTATCCCGCCCCATCGCGCGGCCGAAAGCCCTCGCCGCGTTTTCCCGAAGCGCCCGCCGCAACGTCTCCGAACGCCCACCGTGCCCGTGCACGTAAAGGCTTTTCGCTTGCATCCGACTTTGCGCTGTGGTTCAATATCGCCACTTTCAGTTAGCTTGACGCCGCTGCCGCGGGGCCTGGACCTCTCCGCGGCAGCGGTGTTTTCAGGCGTGTTTTTCGGGGAAGGGAATCGCCACACCGGGAGAGTGGGTGCCGCACCCTGCGCATTTCAGGGTGCGGGTTTTGTGCGCGATCACCGCGAGCACAAATCACATTCAACACCCGCACCCTTAAGACCGAAGGGTGCGGCACCCGGCGTCAGGCGCTGGCGGCGCGCGCTTCGCCGGCGGCGCGCGGCTCGCCCATCGCGGACTTCAAAAACGCCGCGATCGAAACCGTGAGCTGCCGCGGGAAATCCGTGCGCGCCATGGCCAACGCCTGACGCCGCACCAATCGTTTGTGGCCGATGCGATGCACGTGAAAAAACCGGCGATGCCCGCGCAGCGCGTGCTCGGGCAAAATCGAATATCCGAATCCGGATTCCACCAGCCGCTTGATGCATTCGGTGTCGTCGGCTTCCATCAGCACGCGCGGCACGACGCCGGCCTCTTTCAGAAACGCGTCGATTTTGGAGCGCATGTTGCTGCGCTTGGTGTAGAGCAGAAACGGCACGCCATTCAGCTCGCGCGGATCGATCGAAGTGACCGCGCCGGCGCGCACCGCCGTGGCCGAAGGCCGCAGCAACAAAAGTTCCTCCTCGAACAGCTGCGTAATTTCCAGATGCTCTTCCGGCACCGGCAGGGAGATCAGCCCCAGATCGAATTGCCGGTTGTGCAGACCGGTGAGGATGTCCTCCGTGGCTCCCGCCCAGACGTGAAAATCGCAGCGCGGAAATTGCCGGCGCAACCGGCGCAGCGGCCGCCCCATGCGGTACACCAGCGTGGTGACGCCGGTGGCGAAACGGAACGGGCGGTCGTCGCCGCGCGGATCGCTTTCAAAATCCTGCTCGATCAGCCGCACTTGTTTCACCACGCGCCGCGCGTGTTCGGCCAGCCGCAGCGCCGCCGGAGTGGGCGCCAGGCGGCGTCCTTCGCGCACGAAAAGCTGCGCGTGAACTTCCGCAGAAAGTTTTTGAATTTGCAGGCTGACGGCGCCGGGCGTCAGATTCACCTTTTGCGCGGCGCGCGTGGCGCCGTTGGTTTCGAGCACGGCCAAAAAAATATCCAGCTGATGCACGTCCATCGTGGACCTCCCGCGCGTTGCGCAACCTGGCGCAGCGCCTGACGAACACAACAGTTGAGCCATTCTAAACCGAATCTTTAACATTTCAAGATTGACTTGATCATCGTCCTGTGCAAAAAAGGCCGCACTAGGGTCGCTCCAAAGTTTCGGCGTTGCATCGAAAACTGCGAGAGACGCCCGGGCGCCGTGGTCCGAAGCAAACACGGCGGCGCTTGTGGCGCAGGCGGCTTGGGCGCCGCGGCCGGAACGCTGGAGTTCTTTAGCGCATTGCAATCGATAAAGTAGATCGAGCAAAGCAGTCGGGCCATCCATCTTCCGTACGCGCCACGTCTCGCGCGCACGGGTTCCGGCCGTAGACAGCCGGAAGCAGGTCCAGGAGGACTACAGGAGGCACGATGAAACTGCGTTTTGCACTCGTGGGGGTGTGTGCAATCGTTCTGGTTCCCGCTGTTCTTCACGCGCAGGGTCTGGGCACCATCAATGGTAACGTAACCGATCCCACCGGCGGCGCCGTCGCCACGGCCAAAATCGACGCGACGCAAACCGGCACAAATTTCCTGCGCACCGCCGACGCCAATGCCGACGGCTTCTTCGTTCTTCCTTCACTGGCGCCCGCGGCGTATCACCTGAGCGTCACCGCGGCCGGCTTCAAGACGGAAAGCGAAGACGTCATCGTTCTGGCCGATCAATCGCTCACCGTAAATTTTCAGTTGTCGCTGGGTTCCGCAACCGAGTCCGTGACGGTTACCGGAACCGAGCTGGCGGTTGACACTTCGACCTCGACGCTGAAGACCGTGGTCGAAGGCGCGCGCATCAACGATCTTCCTCTGAACGGCCGCAACGTCGCGCAGCTCACCAGCTCCGTCGCCGGAGCCGTGATCGCTCCGAACGGCGGCATGGACCAGGGCCAGCAAAAAACATTCCCCGGCGCGCAGACCGTTTCCGCCAACGGCACGCGCGGCGACCAGACCAGCTACCTGCTCGACGGCGGCGATTATATGGATACCTACACGAACGTGAACCAGCCGTTCCCGTTCCCCGACGAGCTCAGGGAATTCAGCGTGCAGACCAGCAACTACACGGCCGAGTACGGCAACAACGCCGGCGCCATCGTCAACGTCATCACCAACAACGGCACGAACGATTTTCACGGCGACGCCTTCTGGTACAACCGCAGTCCCGGCTTCAACGCCAAAAATTATCTTTCGCCCAGTGACGAAGTTTCGCGCAATCAGTTCGGCGGCACCGTCGGCGGTCCGATCAAGCGCAACAAGCTGTTTTTCTTCGTCGGCTATCAGCGCACGCAGTGGCGCAACGTCTCTTCGACCACGCAACACATGCCCAGCGCCCTGGACATCTCGAATTTCCTGGCGAACGGCGAGCCCTGCAATACGCAGTCGGCGGGAGTTCCGATGGCCTGCGGAACCGGCGTGATTGATCCGAGCGTCGCGAAGCTGCTGGGTATCAATGCGGCGACGGGCCTTCCGCTCACCAATCCCACCTATGCCCTCGCAGGCGTCACCTCCACGGGCGTCACGAACATTCCGGCCGCATCCGCCGGACAGAGCCCGGTCGCCTGCCCCGCCGGCGCGAGTCCCTGCGCCAGCTTCCCCATTCCTGACATCGAGAACTACGACTCGGGCATGGGCCGATTCGACTATCAACTGAGGGAGAACGATAAGCTCACCGGCCGCTATGAATTCGACCGCTTCGTTCGCCCGCCGTACACCCCGCCCCAGGAACTTTTGGCATACACCGACGGTCAAACCATCATCTCGCAGAACGCTCTTCTGCACGAGACCCACACGTTCTCGCCGACGATCCTGAACGATTTCCGCCTGAGTTATTCGCGCGAGACTTCTGTCCGCGGCCCCGGCGCCGACGCCCCCGACGTGCAGGATTTCAACTCGACTTTGCCCGATGCCGTCAGCCCGGCCGCCATTCAGGCGGTCAGCATTCAGAATGGAAATACCGGCAACGGCTTCAGCTTTGGAACCAATCCACACGGCACGTTCCTGCGCAGCACCATCGTCACCAGCGACGACGTGAGCTGGGAAAAAGGGAAGCACGACATCCATTTCGGCGGCGATCTCGAGCGCAGCGAGGTGGACCTGATCAATGATTTCAACCAGCCCGGATTGATCGCGTTTTGCACCAACGACGCGTTCCTCGGTTTACTCGCTACCGGTTCTACCGTGGCCAATAGCGGAGTCGGGGCGCAGTCCTCCGGCAACGCGACCGCCGAGGGCCGTGGCACGTACACCAACTTCCTCGCCGGCGACATGTGCGATCAAAGCGCCACAACCTACGCATTGCAGCAGGGCGGCGGTGAATTCAAAGCTCTGCGCACCACCTACGCCGGTCTTTATATGCAGGACAACCTCCGCCTCCGCCACAACCTGACGCTGAACCTCGGATTGCGTTGGGAACCCGCGAACATGCCGGACGAGATCACCGACCATCGCTACACCTGCATCAATCTTGCGGATATGGCGGCAAACATTCATTCCACGCAGTTCCCCGATGCGCCTCCGGGCCTGCTCTACGGCGGCGATCCCGGCTGCCCCAAGAACGGCATGAACAGCAGCTTCAACAATTTCGAACCGCGCGTCGGCTTCGCCTGGGACGTCTTCGGCAACGGCAAGACCAGCGTGCGCGGCGGCGCCGGCATCTTCTACGATTCTCGCATCGCCGGCGTGCTCACCAATCGCTTCGTGGATGAGTGGCCGTACAGCCCGCAGTTCGTCGAATCCACCGCCGCCGCTCCGAGTGAGGCTTCCACGGCTGGATCCTTCGCCGACCCGCTGTGCACGTTAGCGGCGACGCAAATGCGCTTGAACTGCTCCAACGTGGCGACGCTCAGCACTCAGAATGCCGGCTACGCCCTCACGTTTCCGACGTTTCCTGGCCCCTACGCTCCGGCCAAGAACTTGCCCGTGTGCGTAAATGCCGCTCACACGGCGGCGGTGGCCGGCGCGGGCTGCAGCATCCCGTATCCGTACACGCCGGGAAACAATCTGGACGGCAGTTTCTCGACCTCGAAGTACTACGTCCCGACCGTTTATTCCTACAACCTGACGATTGAGAGGCAATTGCCGGGGGAATCGCTGCTGCGCGTCGCCTACGTCGGCTTGATCTCAAAACATAACCTGGAGACCGTCAATCTCAATCCGACTCCGCCGCAGTCTCCGCTGAATCCTCTGAATCCCGGCACGGGCAGCATCAATACCGGCACGGGCGCGGCGAATTCGTTGCTCGCTTCCTTCGACGAGCCGGGAACCACAACGCTGATTCCCACAACCTCGTTGTCTCCGACCGGTCTGTTGGAAGACGCGTTCGACGTCAACTCCGACTACAACGCCCTGCAGGTCTCGTTTGAGAAACGCGCCGCCAAGGGCCTCACCTTGCTTGCCAACTACACCTTCGGCAAAAGTCTCGACGATGTGCCGTTCGGTGTGGGCGCCGCCGGTTTCGATGGCATCTTTTCGCCTGTGGCGATTACCGAGCCCGCTCTCTGCAAGGTGCCGTTTTCGGTCGCTCAGGGCGGCACCGGGATCTGCCCGACCAACGAAACCTACACGCCAAACCGGCACGCGATGGACTGGGGGCCGTCGGACTTCGACACCAGGCACGTCCTAAACGTGTCGTTCGTGTACAAGACGCCTCTGCTGCGCGGCCGAAGTTCGTGGGTTCGTGAGGCATTCGGCGGCTACGAAATCACCGGCATCGTCACGGCCGCTTCGGGCCGTCCCTTCACCGTCATCGAGAACGCCAACAACATCTCCGGCAACACGCTGGGCAGCGAACGCGGCACGTATTGCGGCCAGGGCCTGGTCGTCAATTCGCCCTCGACCGACGGCTTGTACGACAGTTGCGTTCCCGGCCTCTCGCCGTACAACAACGTTTCCGCCTGCAACGGCGTCGCCACCAATTGCAATAGCCTGCTCGCATCGCAGGCCTTTGAGCCGTTCACGGTTTGCAACGAGCCGCTGGTCGGCACCAGTTGCCCCGCGGGACATTCCGTCAACAACCCCGCGATCTTCGGCACGCTCGGCGAAATCGGCAAGAACACCTTCCGCTTGCCCTACACACAAAACTGGGATATGTCGTTCGCCAAAACCTTCCCCGTCACCGAACGTTACGGACTCACGTTGCGCGTGGACTACCTCAACGTCTTCAACCGCGTCAATTTCGCGCCAACCTATACGACAACCAACGGAGCCAATAACGCCACCGCGAACTTCGGCGGCCTCAACCAACTCAATTCGAGCAGCTTCGGCGCGCTCGACGGCAGCAGCGGAGTCAAGGCCGCCGATCCGCGCATCGCGCAGTTGTCGGCAAAATTCACTTTCTAAGACTCATGTGCGAAAACTCACGTGCGAAAGGCCGCTTTCTAAATGAACCGTGATGTAGAAGCCAGCTCATAAATGGTTTAGGGCAGGGCGCGGATTCATCCGTGCCGAAAAGCCGGCGGAGTTCAGGAGTTTTCGCGCTGCTAGCGTCCCGACGCATTGGGTCGGGAAACCCCTGAGGCCACCCGAACCAGTCGTCGTCGCATTTATGAGACAGCTTCTAAATCAAATCTTCACCGCCAATACGTAGCCGCTGTAAATCCCACGCTGCCGCGGGCCCTAACCCCACCCGCGGCAGCACCCCTTTTCGCGCCCCCGCAATCGAAGCGACAGAGCAGGGAATTAGCTCCCTTTTGCAACGCGCTCCATAGGAGCGAATGATCCTGCCTGCCGCGATGGGTTCAACGCCGGCGAATCGCTTCCTTCGACGTAGCGTGCAACAGAAATGTATCGCCTCCGTTCTGCGAAGTGTCCGACAGGAGCGATCGACCCCGTTCTTCGGCGCGCTCAACGCTAACGAATTGGCTCCCCTCCACGACGCAGCGTTCAGCAAAAATGAATTGCCTCCGTTCTGCGAAGTGTCCGACAGAAGCGATCGATCCCGTTCTTCGGCGCGCTCAACGCTAACGAATTGGCTCCCCTCCACGACGCGGCGTTCAGCAAAAATGAATCGCCTCCGTTCTGCGAAGTGTCCGACAGAAGCGATCGACCCCGTTCTTCGGCGCGCTCAACGCTAACGAATTGGCTCCCCTCCACGACGCAGCGTTCAGCAATAATGAATCGCCCCCGCTCTGCGAAGTGTCCGACAGAAGCGATCGACCCCGTTCTTCGGCGCGCTCAACGCTAACGAATTGGCTCCCGTCCACGCAGCGCTCAAGAGAAGGGAACGGAGCTCCGTTCCACGACTCGTTCGACGATGACGCATCGACTCCTTTCGATGTGCCGTTCAACAGAAGCGAATTCGACTCTGTCAGCCGCCCTGGCCCTCCCGAAAACTTCCCAGCAGAAAAACATCGCCCCTCGCATCCTCGCCAACTCACCACCGAGCGCATTCCGCCAAGCCCTTGCCCCGAATACCCGCGCACACCCTTCTCTCCCGCCATCTCTACGCAAACCTTCCAAGTTCGTCCCGAGCCCCACAAAACCTACCGCCCCGGCGACGCCTACGCACGCACGCCAAATCGCGCCGCCCCCAAACCGCGCGCACCGCAGCCCCCCGCATCGCAGTCCCCGCATCGCAGCCCCCGCACCGCAGTCCCC
>Ga0182015_10000848_pt1 | contig 42455 bp, 39 predicted proteins | sample 712P3MmetaG_FD_120478 | JGI IMG/M metagenome (GOLD analysis project Ga0182015, IMG submission 120478) | Permafrost microbial communities from Stordalen Mire, Sweden - 712P3M metaG | ecosystem: Environmental > Terrestrial > Soil > Wetlands > Permafrost | place: Sweden: Stordalen | collected...
AAGGTCTTCAACCAGGTCACCGAGACCTACCGCGTCATCAACCTCGCGGAGTTGATCGCCAAGGAGACCGGCGTCGAAATCGCCTTCCTGCCGAATCCTCGCAAGGAAGCGGTGGAGAACGAACTCAACGTCAGCCGCGAACGCTTCATCGCCCTCGGACTCGACGCGACGACGCTGACCGAGGGTCTCCTCGATGAGATCCGCGACATCGCCAACAAGTACAGCTACCGCGCCGACACGACGAAGATCATCGCTCGTTCCGTGTGGAATCAAGGTATGGAGACATCGCCCGACTTGGTTGGTTGAGTCATCGGGTTCTCGCCCGCGCGAAGGGACTAGCCGATGACGACAATCTTCGAAGAGGAGATCCGTTCACAGGGTGAGATCCTGCACCGCCGGACGGAGCGCGGTTCGAGCCAAGCCCGCGACGCCACACTCTCGTGGCTCGAGGTCAACTACGCGCTCGTCGCCGCACGGGGCTCCTCGGACAACGCCGCGGCGTTCTTTCAGTACCTCGCCGGTCGCGAACTCGGCCTGGTCGTCGCGTTGGCGACACCGTCGCTCTTCCAAGACGGGGCCACCATGAACGTCGACGGTGCCGGGGTGCTGGCCGTGTCGCAGTCGGGCAAGTCGCCGGGGATGCTCGACGTGGTGCGAACGGCGAAGCGGCAGGGCCGTCCCAACGTCGTGGTCACCAATGACGCCGACTCGCCGCTCGCGCTCGAGGGAGATTCGATCATCGAACTCTTCGCCGGTCCGGAGCGCGCCATCGCCTCGACCAAGACGTTCACGTCGAGTTGTCACGCGCTGGCGCAGTTCGTGGCGGCGCTGAGCGGACAGCCGCTCGATGGTCTTGACGAACTGCCGGACGTCATCGACGCCGCGGCCGACTGGGCACTGTCGACTGCGATGCCGACGTCGCTCCTCAACGCCCCCAAGGGTTTGACCGTCGTCGGTCGCGGTATTGGCTACGCCAGCGCCGCGGAGATCGCGCTCAAGATCCGCGAAGTCGCGGGCGTGCGTTGCGAGGCGTACTCGGCGCCGGACTTCTTGCACGGACCGATCGGCGCGGACGGCGACGGCGCGACGCTGCTCGTCGTGATGACCGACGAGATGGAGGACGAGATCGCGGCCAGTCTGGTCGAGCAGTGCGCCGAACGCGGCATGCGCACTGTGACATTGCGGTCTTCCGAACACGCGCCACAGGCGAGCGACGCCGACATCCTTCTTCCGGAAACGACGAACAACTGGTGCCTCGGGTTGGCGTTGGTCGTGGTCGGACAGGTTTTGTCATTGCGTCTAGGCGAACTTCGCGGACGTCCGATCGATACCGCGCCGGGACTTAACAAAGTCACACTCACGGCGTGACGGCCCCTCTTTTTTACGCGTGTTCGTGGACTAGGTTTCTGGCAGGTGCATTCTGGGAGGGGAGCGGCCAACACTGATTTCGTGTATTCGTGTGGCGCAGAGTTGCATTCCGCGCGACGTAGTCACGGGCGTTGGTTCGATCGAAATCACCCAAGTGAATCGATTGTGATTCATCGACGATGGGTTCGATGAAGGTGAACCTTCGGGTTCTTAACTAAGGAGTTGCGTTATGAGAAGGAAGTCCCGGGTAGGTCTTCTTGGTGCGACGCTCGCGCTCGTGGCCAGCACGTTGGTCATGGGAGTGCCGGCGATGGCCGGTGCGTCCGGTCAAACACCGCTGAACCTCGACAACGAGCAAGGTGAACTGTGGCCGTGCGCGTTCACTCCATTCAACGGCTTCGACGCGATGTTCTCGGTCGGCACGATCTACGAGACCCTCGATTTCGTGAACGCCCTGCAGAACTCCAAGGTCACGCCGTGGCTCGCGACGGCCTACGCGTGGAGCAACGACAACAAGACGCTGACGTTCACGATCCGCTCGGGCGTCAAGTGGACCGACGGCACTCCTTTTAGCGCGGCCGACGTCGTCTACACCTTCAACCTCTTGAAGAAGTACCCCGCCTTGGACCTCAACGCGGTGTGGTCCGTGCTCTCCAGCGTGAAGCAGAGCGGCACCAACAAGGTCGTCTTCGACTTCTCGACGTCGGCGGTGCCCTACTTCTATTACGTCGCGGACCAGGTTCCGATCGTGCCCGAGCACATCTGGAGCAAGATCAAGAACCCCGTCACCGACCCGATCGCCAAGCCCGTGGGCACCGGCGGCTACGAACTGGCCAGCTGCACGCCCCAGAACATCAAGTGGACGGCGAACCCGAACTACTGGCAGAAGGGTCTGCCCGTTGTGAAGACGCTGAACATGCCGGCGTTCCTCTCGAACAACTCGGCCAACGAGTACCTGGCCCAGGGTTCGTCGGCCTACGGCGCCCAGTTCATCCCGAACATCAAGAGCTACTTCGTGGCGAAGAAGGCCGGCAACGGTTACTGGTTCCCGCCGGTCGCCAACGTCTCACTCTTTCCGAACCTGAAGAGCGGACCGACGGCCGACGTCGCGGTGCGTGAAGCGATCAGCTACGGCATCGACCGCGCCACCATCTCCAAGATCGGTGAGTACGGCTACGAGCCGCCCGCGAGCCAGACCGGGGTGGTCTCCCCGACGTTCTCGTCGTGGAGCAGCTCTTCGGCGGTGGCGATGGCCGGCAACAGCTACGACCCCGCCAAGGCGAAGTCGGTCCTCGAGAAGGACGGCTACAAGATGGGCAGCGACGGCTTCTTCTCCAAGGGCGGCAAGGAACTGAGCCTGACGGTCATCACCAACGGTGGGTACTCCGACTGGGTCGCCGACATGCAGGTGGTCAGTCAGGAACTCGCCAAGGTCGGCATCAAGGTGACCGTGGACGGCGCGGCGGCGTCGAACTTCACGACCGACGTCTTGAACGGTCAGTTCCAGTTGGCCTACGACGTCGAGACCGGAGGACCGGCGCCGTTCTACGAGATGCGCCAGTGGCTGTACTCGAAGAACTCGGCGGCGATCGGCTCGCCGGCGCCGTCGAACTGGGAGCGCTTCTCCTCCCCGACGGTGGACGGGCTGTTGAACCAGTACGGTTCGACGACGAGTTCGGCCACGCAGCACACGATCATCGACAAGATCCAGACGATCATGGTGCAACAGTTGCCGGTCATCCCGGTCCTGGAAGAGGTCGACTGGTTCCAGTACAACTCCGACGAGTACTCCGGTTTCCCGTCGGCGACGAACCCCTACGCGCAGCCCGGCCTCTACAACGTGCCGGACTGGGGCGTCGTGGTGCTGCACCTGAAGCCAAAGAAGTAATCGATTGTCGGTCTGAGTCGGGGAGATGAGGTTCCTAGCTCGCCGTGTGGGTTTTCTGCTCATTGCACTATGGGCGGCTATGACGGTGAACTTCCTCATCCCTCGGCTCATGCCGGGCAACCCCGCCGAAGCGATGTTGGGGCGCGTGCACGGTCACATCACCCCGACCTCGTTGAAGGCCCTGGAGGTCGCCTTCGGGATCAACAACCACCAGAGCCTGATCTCGTCGTACTTCGAGTACCTCAACAACTGCGTCCACCTCAACTTCGGGATCTCGCTCGGCCCGAACTTCCCCGAGTCGGTCAGCAAGATCATCGGCCAGGCGCTCCCGTGGTCGCTCGGCCTGGTCGGAGTGAGCACGGTCCTGGGATTCCTCATCGGGACGATGTTGGGGGCGGTCGCCGCGTGGCGACGCGGCGGGGTGCTCGACAGCGTCCTGCCGCCGGTCTTCATCGTGATCTCGGCCTTCCCGTACTTCTTCCTCGGCCTGCTGTTCATCTGGTTCTTCGGGTTGACGTTGGGTTGGTTCCCGATCCTCGGGGGCTATACCGAGACAGTGACGCCCACGTTCACGCTGGGATTCATCTGGAACATCATCGACCATTCGATAATGCCGGCCTTCACGATCTTGATCACCGCGATCGGTGGCTGGATCCTCACGATGCGCAACAACATGATCACGGTCGTCGCCGAGGACTACGTCAAGATGGGCCGGGCTAAGGGCCTCAAGCCGCGCCGGATCCTGTGGCAGTACGCCGGGCGCAACGCCCTCCTGCCGAACCTGACCGGCTTCGCGATGTCTCTAGGGTTCGTCATCTCGGGCGCCATCCTCGTGGAGTACGTCTTCAACTACCCCGGTTTGGGGTTCTTGTTGTTGCAGTCCGTGGAGAACGAGGACTATCCGACGATGCAGGCGCTGTTCTTGCTCATCACGGTGGCGGTGCTCGTCGCGATCTTCCTCGCGGACATCGCGACGGCGCTGCTGGACCCGAGGACGAGGAACACGTCGTGAGCGTGCTTCGTCTTCTCTCGAACGTGGCCGGTCGGGCCTTCCGGTTCATGCGGCGTGACAAAAAGGCGGCCGCCGGCGCCATCATCATGTTCGTCCTGCTGGTGTTGACGGCCTTCCCGACGTGGTTCACTCCGCACGACCCGGCCGCCGAGATCTATCAGCCCGGGGCGGCGGTCTCGTGGACGCACCTGTTGGGCACCACGTCCTTCGGCCAGGACGTCTTCTCCCAGGTGATCGCCGGGACCCGCCAGTCCGTGATGATCGCCTTGATCGTCGGCTTCCTCTGCACCGTGATCTCGGTCACCATCGGGATCACCGCCGCCTACATGGGCGGCATCATCGACGACGGACTCTCCTTGTTGACCGACGTCGTGCTGGTCATCCCGACGTTCCCGTTGATCATCGTCATCGTCGGGTACCTCAAGAGCGCCGGCTTCTGGCTGATGGTCTTCGTGCTGGTTTTCACCGGTTGGTCCTACGGCGCGCGACAGCTCCGCGTCCAAGCGCTATCACTCCGCAATCGCGACTATCTGCTCGCCGCCAAGGCCCGCGGCGAGTCCAGTTGGTACGTGATCACCGTCGAGATGATCCCCCCGATGACGTCGCTCATCGTGGCGAACTTCCTCGGCGCCGCGCTCTACGCCGTGCTGGCCTCGGCCGGCCTGCAGTTCGTCGGACTCGGCAACATCAACGCCGAGTCGTGGGGGACGATGTTGTACTGGGCGCAGAACAACGAGGCCCTCCAGACGGGGCTTCCGCTGTGGGCGCTCGCGCCCGGCGTCGCCATCGCGATCCTCGGCAGCGGGCTGGCCCTGCTCAACTACGCCTTCGACGAGGTGGCCAACCCGGCGCTGCGACCGGTGCGGGCGCTGAAGAAGAGGAGCGTCGCGTGAGCGAGCCGATCCTCCAGGTCCGTGATCTGCGCGTCGAGTACGCCACGCCCGCCGGACCGGCGCAGGCCGTGGGCGGCGTCTCCTTCGATCTCGCCAAGGGCGAGTTCCTCGCCATCGTCGGCGAGTCGGGCTGCGGCAAGTCGACGCTGCTGTTCGCCGTTGCGCAGTTATTGACCTATCCGGGGCGCATCGCCGGGGGCGAGGTGCTCTTCGACGGGGTCGACTTCACGACACTGAAGCCCGAAGAGCTGCGACGGCATCGTTGGCGCGACATCTCGCTCGTCATGCAGAGCGCCATGAACGCGCTCAATCCGACGCTCACCATCGGTGCCCAACTGACCGACGCCTGCAAGGCGCACACCGAGTGGAGCGACGAGAAGATCGCCGATCGCTCGGCCGAGGTGCTGGCCATGGTCGCCATCGACGCGGCGCATTTGAAGAGCTACCCCTACCAACTCTCCGGCGGCATGCGTCAGCGCGCGATGATCGCCATGGCGTTGCTGCTGGAGCCCAAGTTGGTCATCATGGACGAGCCGACCTCGGCGCTGGACGTGGTGGCCCAGCGTTCCTTGATGCACCAGGTCGAGACGCTGCGCCACGAGTTGGGCTTCGCGGTCATCTTCGTCACCCACGACATGAGCGTGGTGTCGCACTACTCGGACCGACTCGCCGTCATGTACGCCGGCGAGGTCGTCGAACTCGGACCGACGCGCGAGGTCTTCGACAAACCGGAACACCCCTACTCCCAGGGACTGATGGAGGCGTTCCCGTCGTTGCTCGGGGAGGCCAAGGAACTCACCGGGATCGCCGGCAACCCGCCGTCGTTGGTGAACCCGCCCGAGGGCTGTCTCTTCGCGCCGCGCTGCGCGTACGCGTTCGACGAATGCTGGAAGGTTCGTCCGGAACTCATCTCCTACGGCGATCACCAGGTGCGCTGTCACCTCGTCGCTCGAACGAGGAAGCACGATGCCTGAGGCCATCTTGAAGGTCCAGGACCTCACGCGCCTCTTCCGGGTCGGCGGTTTTCGCTCGCGCGGCCTACTCCACGCCATCGACGAGGTCTCCTTCGAAGTGGCGCCGGGCGAGATCGTGGCCCTCGTCGGCGAGTCCGGCTCGGGCAAGTCGACGATCGCGCGGGTCCTGGCCGGACTGTACCCGGCGACCTCGGGCTCCTTCGTGTTCGAGGGCAAGGCCATGGGACGCCGCGAGGTCCGCTCGGTCCGCGGCGACATGCCCATGGTCTTCCAGGACCCCTTCGGTTCGATCAACCCGGTCCTGCGCGTCGGTCACGCCTTGATCCGGTCGCTGAAGCTGCACCGACCCGACGTCAAGCGCTCCGAGCGATTCGCCGAGGCGGTGGCCCTCGTCGAGAAGGTCGGGCTCACGCCGGGTGATGAAGTCCTGCGTCGCTACCCCCACGAACTCTCGGGCGGGCAGCGCCAACGACTGGGCTTCGCCCAAGCCCTGGCGTCGAATCCCTCGCTGATACTGGCCGACGAACCGGTCTCGATGCTCGACGTGTCGATTCGCATCGGCCTGCTCAACGTCATGAAGGGCCTGCGCGACAACGAGGGAGTCTCGATCCTCTACATCACGCACGACCTCGCCAGTGCGCGCTACGTCGCCGACCGGATGATCGTCCTCTACGCCGGGCGCATCGCCGAGGAGGGACTCACCAACGAGGTGATCGGTTCGCCGCAGCACCCCTACACGCGCCTGTTGATGTCCTCGGCGCCCGACCCGCACCTGGCGCCGACGGCCTTCGACGGCGACGACCTGGGCGAGCCGCCCAAGGTGATCGACCCCGGTCCGGGTTGTCGATTCGCTCCGCGATGTCCGCTCGCCATGGATCAGTGTCTCGTCAGCCAGCCGCCCATGGTGATACTGTCACCGACGCATCACGCGGCCTGTTACGCAGTGAAACCGTAGTGGACGTCGCGCTCGTTCCACGACCACGCTCGCTCGACGTTCGAGACGGTTCGGTGTCGTGGCGTTCGCCTCTTCGAATCTCGGTGGCGAGTGAGTGGCGCGGCGTGATCGAGACCTTCGCTGCCGACCTGGCGACGTCGATCGGGTGGGACGTCGACGTCGTGGACGTTGACGCGTCACCGGACGTCATCGTTCGCCGGGTGCGTGACTGCGGTGACGAGGAGTATCGACTGTCGATCGACGCCGAGGTGTCCATCGACGCGAGCTCCGCGGCCGGCGTCGCCTACGCGCTCACGACGCTGCGTCAACTGGCGCCCGACGAACTCTGGTCGAGTGGGGTCTCGATCGAGTCGTTTGAACTGCCTCGACTGTTCATCGAAGACGGCCCGCGCTTCGCGTGGCGCGGCGTCCACCTGGACGTGGCTCGCCACTTCTTCGACGTCGCGACGGTCTGTCGGCTGATCGATCTGGTCGCCGCGCACCGGTTGAACCGACTGCACCTTCACCTGAACGACGACCAGGGTTGGCGCGTCGAGGTCCCGAACTGGCCGCGGCTGAAGGACGTCGCCTCCACCCGTCGCTCCTCACCGATCGGTCACGAGCGTGACGGTCTCGACGATGACCTGTCGCACGGAGGTTGTTACAGCGCGCACGATCTCGAAGTGATCCGCCAACACGCACTGCGACGATTCGTCACGATCGTCCCGGAGATCGACCTACCCGGCCACGCGCAGGCGGTGCTCGCGGCCTATCCCGCCCTGGGTAACGGTGACGAACCGCTCGAGGTCTGGACCCGGTGGGGCATCAGCGAACACGTGCTCAACGTCGGCGACTCGGCGCTCTCCTTCGCCGAAGACGTCGTGCGCTACGTCGCGAGTCGATTCCCCGAGAGCCCGTTTCACATCGGCGGCGACGAGTGCCCGACTGCCGAGTGGGAACGCAGTGAACTCGCCCAAGCCGTGATGGCCGAGCACGGCCTGGCCGACGAGCGAGCCCTGCAGGGTCTCTTCACCGAACGCCTGTCGTCGGCTCTCCGGGCTGACGGCCACGAGGTCCTCGCGTGGGACGAGGTGATGGAGGCCGGAGTTGAGAACGACGTCGTGATCTGCGCGTGGCGCCATTCGACCCGCGGACGCCTGGCGGCCGAGGCGGGACACGACGTCGTCATGGCGCCCATGCAGTTCCTGTACTTCGACTGGCTCAACAGTGAGCGACCGGACGAACCCGTCGCGCTGGCGCCCCCGCCGGCGGGCACGACGTGGGAGAAGGTCTACCGGTTCTCGGTGATTCCTCCGGGACTCGACGAGCGGTACTGGCATCACGTGCGCGGCGCCCAGGCGCAGCTCTGGAGTGAGTACATCGCCACCGCCGAACACCTGGAGTACATGGCCTTCCCGCGCACGGCGGTGTTCGCCGAGGTCCTCTGGGGTACGACGGAGTCCCTGGAGGTGTTTCGTCCGCGCCTCGAACGACACGTTGAGCGGCTCTCGGCGATGGGCGTGCACTACCGCGCCCTGGACGACGACTGATGCGCAGCGTCGAGGGCACGATCTCAGAGATGAGGCGGGTCCTGGGGCCCCCGTCGAGCGACGCGCGGGAGCGGGTGCGCGACCTCGACACGAGTGAGATCGAGGCATCGCTCAACGAGGTGCACGTTCCCGCCTCGGTGATCGAAGAGGTCGTCGCGCAGTGGGAGGAGTTTCGCGACGAGGACGAACTGACGTCGCTGCTCGCGTCGTTGGTCCTGTGGGTCGATCGAACCCGCGGCGACATCGACGCACCGATTCCCATTTGGGACGACCTCGACGGGGCCGGCACGAGCGGTCGCTTCTTCTACATCTATCTCTTCGCACTGTGTCACGAAGCGACGTGCGCTTTCCTTCGACGAAACGGTTGCCCACCCGACGTCATCGAGTCAACGATGACCGTCGTGTCACGACACGTGGACGTTCACGAGCGTCGGTGGGGGAGCGTCGGGATCGATCCCGGTTGGTGGCTGCTGCCGATACTGCGCGGCGAGATGGTGCAGGTCGGGAGCCTTCAGTTTCACCGAGTGAATCTCGGCATCGGCAACCTCTCGCCCGAGCCGTGGTATTCCACGTCGGAGAGCGTCGCGCTGGGCGAGGGATTCCGTCAGGGCGACCCTTCGGTGGGTATTCACATTCCCAACGGGGCGGCGCTCGGACCTGGCGACCTCGACGTCACGTTGGCCCGGGCTCGCGAGACGCTGGGATCGATGTGGCCGGTCGAGCACCGGCGTCTCGCCACCTGTCAATCGTGGCTACTGGACGCGCAACTGGCCGACTTCCTCGATCCCGCGAGCAACATCATGTGCTTCCAGCGTCGCTTCACCCTGCTCGACGGGTGGTACGACAACGACGTGGAGACGCTCAACTTCATCTTCCAACGACCGCGGGTCGCGCGCGGCTCGCTGCCACGCGACACGACGCTGCAGCGAGGCGTGCTCGATCTGCTCGAGCGCGGCGGTCACTGGCGCGCGCGTCCCGGCTGGATGGACTTCGACGGGACGTGACGTCGCGCCCGTCCTTCGTGCATCACGGCGCGTCGACGATGGGAAGATTCGCTCGCCACGGACCGATCGCCGCGGTGTAGTGCTTGGCCATTGTCTTGGCGATCTGGTCGAGGTGATTGAAGTCGTGAACCACCCACGTGGCGAGGAGCTGGCTCAGCGTGACCTCTCCGAAGTCGGGATGAATGCCGGTTCGATTCAGATCACCGGTTGAGACGAGACGATCGAGACGCTCGATATTCTCAGCTCTGACCACCGCGAAATGCTCGAGCACGTCGGCGAGGGGCCAACCTTCGTATTTGGAGAATCCGGCTTCGCGGTCGACCGGTTCGAATTCGTGGGGTCCGCCTTCGGCGAGGATCATGGTGGTCCGGTCCATCCAGTCACACTCTTCGATATGAGCCATGTGCCCCACGACCTGATAGGGCGACCACGCGCCCGGGCCTTCACTCGCGTCGGTCCACTCCTCGGGCAGTCCCACCAAAAGCGCACTGAACGTGGCGGGCGTTCGCACGAGCACTGCCGTGCTGCGTTCCAGCGAGAACTCCATACAGACATCGTCGCACAACGAGGTCTCGTAGAACGTTGGAGCGTCGACGCGTTCCAGGCACACCACCGGTGACGAAATGCCGCTACAGAGACCGTGTGTGGATTGCGCCGATGCGGTTCATTACGCTTCGCGTATGCCAAATATCTACGAGTACGTGCGACACCCCTGGGTGGAAGAGCGCAGACTGGCCAAGCCGACGAAGACCCGCGACCTTCGCCACCTGGACCACCCCAACCCGTTCGTGCGCTTCAACGCGCGGTTCGGCCTTCGCATCACGTTGGTCGTGGGGACCATGTGGATGGCCTACATCTTCACGATCATCGCCCTCTTCGCGCTCCCGGACGCGATCAAGCAGGGCACGTACTTCATCATCGTGTGGCTCTCGAGTTCGTTCCTGCAACTCGTGTTGTTGCCGATCATCATCGTGGGCCAGAACATCCAGGCGCGCGCCGCGGACAAACGAGCCGAAGACACGTATAACGACGCCGAAGCGGTGCTAAAGGAGTCCGAAGAGATTCAAAAGCATCTTCTCGCCCAGGACCTCGCGATCTCGAACATCATCGAGTGTCTCGACAAGTTGATGGCGCAGCAGGAGAAGTCGCAGTCCTAACCAGGTTCGAGCACCAAGAGATGTCGACATTCGCCGGGGGCCAAGAAGGAGAACGTAGTTGAGCGCAATGATTGAGGCCTTCAACACGACGACGACCATCGTGAGCGTCCATCGCGGCGTGGTGCTGCCCGAGGCGCGCGTCATCGTCATCGTCGTACCGGTGACGGTCTTTTGCATCTACTGGTTCATCCTGCGCAAGCGCCAACTTCCGTGAGCGACTTCCCGTACATCCCGCTCGAAGCCAAGGGCTGGCGAATGGCCATGGGACTTCGGCCCCTCGACCTCGAACGCTGGCTCGAAGTCGACGCTCGCCGTGGCGACGAACTCGAACAGAAGCGACAACTGCTCGACTCCTCCTACGACGTGGTCGTGGCGACGAATCCCGAAGGTGACGACGGGAGCCGCGAGCTGCTCGTCGAAGTGTCGCGCTTCCTCGAGGACCATCACCCCGAGATCGAGTTCGATCTGCGCGCAGACGAGCACCCCGTCGTGGCGGCGGCTCGACTGGTGCAAGAGGACCTCTGCGTGCTGGTGCGCTCTGACGCGTGGCGCCTGCAATCGGCCTGCGTCTGCTTTCCCTCGCGCTGGGACTTGGCCTCCAAGCTCGGCACGACGCTCGACGACATCCATCGTCCCGTGCCGATCTACGACGTGGAACTGAGTCGACCGACCAACGCCTTCTTCGAACGCCTGAAGCCGGATCGTTCGTTCTGGCGACTCAACTGGACGCTGATCGACTCACCGGCACTGCACCAACCGACGAGTGCCCGGCGCAGCCCCCACGGTGATCTGGCCGACTGGTTCTTCCGCGTCGAGCGTCAGACGCTTCGTCGGCTGCCGGTGAGTGACGCGGTCGTCTTCACGATCCGCAACTACGTCGCGTCGGCGAAGGAGTTGTGCGAGACCCACGAGGACTTCGGCCCGACGTTGCTGTTGAATCTCGACACCGCGCCCGAGTCGATGCAGGAGTACAAGGGCTGGACCGGTGTGGCGGATCGCCTGCGCACGTCGCTCGGCGCGCGCACGAACTAGTCGCGAATCAGGTCCTTGGCGATGGCGATGACCTGCATCTCGTCGGTGCCGGCGTAGATACGAAGGACGCGCGCGTCGCGACTGAGCTGCTCGACCCGGTACTCCGCGATGTAGCCGTTCCCCCCGAAGATCTGAATCGCGTCGTCGGCGACCTGACAGGCGGCCTGGGCGGAGTACAGCTTCATCGCCGACGCCTCGGCGAAGGTCGGTACCGCGCCGTGCGACGAGCGCTCGATGTGGGCGAAGACCATGTTGCGCACGTTGACGCGCGCCACCTCCATGGTCGCGAGCTTGAGTTGGATGAGTTGGTAGTCGGCGATGGCCGTGCCCCAGAGTCGACGGTGCTTGGCGTAGTCGATGGAGAGCTTGAGGCACTCCTCGATGATGCCGAGCGACATGGCGGCGACGCCGGCGCGCTCGGCGACGAAGTTGTCCCTCGCGCTCTGTCGTCCGCCGCCCACGGGGTCTTCGCTCTCGCCGAGGAGGCGGTCCTTGCCGACGTGGACGTCGCTCATGAACACTTCGCCGGTCGGTGATCCGTGCTGGCCCATCTTGCGCATCGGCGCGGCCTGCACGAGTCCGTCCATGCCCTTGTCGAGCACGAACGTCAGGACCTTGCGCGTGCGCATCTCCTCGCCGCTGCCGTCGTCGAGCTTGGCGTACATCACGATCGTGTCGGCGTAGGGGCCGTTCGTGATCCAGGTCTTCTGGCCGTTGAGAACGTAGTCCTCGCCGTCGCGCCGAGCGCTCGTGCGCATGCCGCCGAGCGCGTCGGAACCGGAGTCCGGTTCGGTGATCGCCCACGCGCCGATCTTGTCGAGCGTCATGAGGTCGAGCGCCCAGCGCTCCATCTGGGCCGGCGTGCCCAGTTTGTTGATCGTCCCCGCGGCCAAGCCACTCGACACGCCGAGTGATGTGAGCAGTCCCGGACTCACGCGGCACAGTTCGATCGTCGAGATCAGCTGCGCGGCCGGGTCCGAGGTCCGACTCTCCCGTGAGGGTTGCTCGCCCGAGATCTTTCGAGCGAGTTGGCGCGCGAAGCCCTCCTTCGCCATCTCCTTGAGACCGAAGGCGTCGTACATCTTTCGCAGGATCGCGTAGGGCGGCAGTCCGTTGTGCTCGAGGTCATCGAGCTGCGGACGGATCTCCTCGTCGACGAAGCGCCGCACGACCGCGATGATGGCCTGTTGCTCGTCGGTCCACTCGTACATGTCAGGTCGCGACCGGCGCCGACGGCGATGACGAGATCAAGAGATGGTCGATCAACGTCGTGATCCACTGTGACTGTCCGACGGCGACGACGACCGGTGCGAGGCACAGCCACGCTTCGTCGTGGAACTGGGCCACGAAGAGGACCATCAGGACGACCTCGGCACCGACACGTCGGAGCGGTTGGCCGCCGAGTCGCTTCGTGACCAGGGTGTTGACGACGAAGAGGTTGACGCCGGGGACGAACGCCCAGGGCGACCAGCGGCCCTCGAGTTCTCGGGCGGCGAAGGCGAAGCAGGCCGTGCCGATGATGAGCAGGGCGACCGCCAGGTTGCACGAGGCGACGGCGAACCACTTCGAGGCGGGATGCGCGGTGCCGGGCCAGTGGGCCAGCACGCTGACGAGGATGCTGATGCCGGCGAAGTCGCCGGCGATCCCGTAGCGCACCAGACGGTGGAGGGCCTGGATCAACGACAGGTCCGAGACGATGCTCCGCGTTGGTGCCACCTCACCGTAGGGACGCGTCAACTCGGACCACTGCGTCCCGGTCCAGACGCGCCACTGACGAGCGCCCGAGGGATCGGGATACCAACCGGAAGGGACGGATGTGCTGCTCAAACTCACGGCACTAGCCTCGCATACAAACAACGGGGAGGACCATCGTGAGCCAAACTCGAGGGGCCGCCGCCCCCACGTCCGGGCGGCAGGACCACATCAGCGTCGATGAGTCCGCACTCGACCAAGCAGTGGCCGACGTCGCCGCCAGGGCCGAGGAGTGGTCGGCGACGACGCCGCTCCAGCGCGCCGGACTGCTCGAACGGATCGTCGCCGACACCCTCGCCGTCGCCGAAGAGTGGAACGCGGCCGCCTGTGCCGCAAAGGGCTACGGGACCTCCGGACCCGAAGGCGGCGAAGAGCTCTTCGCCGGCATCGGCACGTTCGTGCATATGGCCCAGATGTTTCGCGCGTCGATGGTCGACATCGCGCGCCACGGTCGACCGCGTTACCCCGGACCCGTGCGGCACAAGCCGGGCGAGCGCATCGCGGTGCAGGTCGTGCCGTCGACGATCTTCGACCGAATGCTCTTCGCGGGTATCACCGGTGAGGTGTGGATGGAGCCCGGTGTCACCGAGGCCGACGTTCAAGCGACGCAGGCACTCGTTTATCGGTCGCCGCGTGATCACGTCGGCGTGTCACTCGTGCTCGGTGCCGGCAACGTCGCGTCGCTCGGTCCCCGCGACGTCCTCTCGAAGATGTTCGCGGAGGGCCACGTGGTCGTCTTGAAGGCCAATCCGGTCAACGACTACCTCGTGCCCTACTGGTCACGCGCGTTCGCGTCATTGATCGACGCGGGATACCTGCGGATCGTGAGCGGAGGCGCGCAGGTTGGCTCCTACCTCGTCGACCATGCCCTCATTACCGACATCCACGTGACGGGATCGGATAAGACCCACGACGCGATCGTCTTCGGCGTCGGTCCCGAGGGCGCTCGGCGCAAGGACGCGAACGAGCCGCTCGTGACCAAGCCGTTGACGTGTGAACTCGGTAACGTCTCGCCAGTCGTGATCGTGCCCGGTGAGTGGACCAGTGCGGAGATTGACTACCAGGCGCGTCACGTCGCCACCATGGTCGCCAACAACGCCGGCTTCAACTGCCTCACGCCGCGCGTCATCGTCACGCACGCCGCGTGGGCCCAGCGCGACCAGTTCTTCGCGGCGCTGGAGGCGGTCTTCGAATCGCTCCCGACCCGTGCCGCGTACTATCCGGGTGCGAATGAGCGGCGCGCCTCGTTTCTCGACGCGCACCCCGACGCGCACCAACTCGGCGTCGTCAGCGGAGAGACGATGCCCTGGACCATCGTGCGCGACGTCGACTCATCCGACGCCGGGGAGATGTGTCTCAACGTGGAGGCGTTCTGCGCGCTCACCAGTGAGACGGCGCTCGAGGCCGAATCGCCGGCTGACTTCATTCGCCGGGCCGTCGAATTCTGCAACGACGTCGTCTGGGGCACGCTCTCGACGACCCTGATCTGTGACCCGCGCACCATGAAGGACCCGGATGCCGGTCTGGCCTTGGAGCAAGCGGTCGCCGACCTGCGCTACGGCTCGATCGGCGTCAACCTCTGGCACGCCATGAGCTACGCGTTCGCCTCGACGTCCTGGGGGGCGTACCCGGGCCATCCGATCACGGACATCCAGTCCGGGTCCGGTGTCGTGGGGAACTCGTACCTGTTCGCGCGACCGCAGAAGTCGGTGGTGCGAGGTCCGTTCGTGGCGAAACCGGCACCGGTGTGGTTCGCCACGAATCACAACGCCGGGGTCGTGATGAGAAAGCTCCTCGCCTTCGAGGGTGCGCCGTCGTGGTCGAAGTTGCCGGGACTCGTCGCGTCGTCGTTGAACAGTTAGGGCCGCAGCGTCATCACGGTCGTGACGCCGATCGCCGCGCAGATCTTCGATCCGCAGGCGACATCAGAGATAGGTGACGGAACGTATTTGAGTGTCGCGTCACGGACCACACCGGACGTCACGGTCGCCAGCAGGGGCACAGGCGATTGAAAGTCCGTCATTCCTCCGACGATGCACCGTTCCAGTGACGTGCAGGCGAGGCTCAAGATCGAACCTTTGAGCGAGGCGACCTTCGACCACTTCTTGCCAAAGTCGTTGGTTCGCACGATTCGCCAACCGGTATTGAGGTTCGCAAGTCCTACGCATTTCTGACGCGAACAAGTCACTGACGTGAGCGATGACCACGTCACGGTCGAAAATCCGGTCCGTGGCGTCCACGTGGCACCGCCATCATCGGACACGTAGACCGCCACGCCGTTGGATGAGTCCAGGATGCTTGCCAGGCACTCAAGATTCGGTTCGCACGCAAGCGCGCTCGCCGTATCCAACGCCGGGGCGCCGACGGTTACCGGAGACGACCAGGTCGCGCCCCCGTCATCGGTAGTGAAGAATCGCGAACCGACCGACGTCGTGTCGAGGAGTGCGCACGTCATCGTTGCGTAGCAACTCACCGCGTCGACGCCTTTCCCACCGCTCGGCGCCGTCTCGACGGTGATCGAATTCGAGGTGGCGTCGTATCGCCACACCAGGTCACCACTCGACTGCGAACCGACGAACAGACATCCGTCGCTCCAGCATGAAGAGGTCTGGATGTAGGAAGAGGTATCGGTGCTCGGTACGGTGAGTGCGGTCCAGCGACCGTTCGCCGTTCGGTACTCACCGACCGAAGTCGGACTCACGTCAAGATTCGACGTCCCGATCGTCACGCACGTGTTGTTCGTCGTACACGCGACGTTCGAGAGGGGCACCGAGATACTGAAGGCGGGCAGGCCCGTCACGTGCGGCGTGACCGTCGTGGATGTCGTCGCGCACGACGCCAACACCGCACCGGCGACCGAGCACATCGCCGCGATTCGTACCAGTGAACGTACGTGGGCTGGTACTCGAATCATCGTTTCCTTGTGATCGTCACGACCGTTGTCGCACTGTTGATGTTACTTAAACGTCATTTCGCCGACGAACCGTGGGTCACAATCGAGAGGTCTAACTTGGAACCCATGAACTGGGTCGACGTACTCATCGTCGCGATCGTCATCGTGGCCGCGATCCGGGGCTGGTTCCAGGGAGCCATCCGACAGGTCCTGGGCTGGATCGGTCTGATCGTCGGCTTCTACATCGGCATCGAGATCGCGCCCTCGCTGTCGACGAGGATCACGCACGCCGCGTGGCGACCAGCGCTCGCGCTCGGCATCGTGGTGGTCGCCGCCTACGTCGGACACCTCCTCGGCCACATCCTCGGCGCGACCATCCGCCGGACCGTGAAGATGGTGAAACTGGGCCTCGTAGACTCCGTGGCCGGCGTAGCCGTGGGCGTCGCCGGCGCGCTCTTGACGGTGTGGCTCGTCGCGGCCCTGCTCGTGGCCACGTCGTGGACGACGGTCGCGAGCGGCATCCAGGGATCTCGCATCATCAAGACGCTCGACAGTTCGCTGCCGACGGTCCCCTCGGCCGAGGCCCGTCTCCAGTCGATGCTTCGAAACGCCGACTTCCCGAACGTGTTCGCGAGCATCGTCGCGCCCACGGTTCCGTCCTCCGGCAAGGCGCCGAAGCTCGGCCGTAATCGGCTCTCGCCTCGGTCACCGAGTGAGGTTCTCAAGGTGCTCGCGATGGGGTGCTCGGACACGCACCAGGGAACAGGATTCTTCATCGCGCCACACCTCGTGGTGACGAACGCGCACGTGGTGGCCGGTGCGACGAGTGTCACGGTCGCGGGAGCGACGGCGCAGGTGGCGCTCTTCGATCCGTTGAACGACATCGCAATCCTGCGTGTGTCGACGATTTCGAGTGCCGCCCCTTTGAACTTCGCGCCGTCGGTGCCCTCGGCGGGGGCGGCGGTCGAGGTGATCGGATTTCCCCTGGATGGCTCGCGGACCATCAGCCCCTCGATCGTCAACGGCGAGATCACCGGGGAATCGAGGGACATCTATTCGAAGCAGACGTTCAAGCGTACGGTGCTGGTGATCTACTCCAACATCGAGCCCGGCAACTCGGGCAGTCCGGTCCTGACCGATGGCGACGTCGCGGGCGTGGTCTTCTCGAAGTCACTGACTCAGAGCGAGACGGCCTACGCCATCCCGGCCACCACGGTCGAAAAGGACCTCGCCAAGACCCCGGCGCACGGATCGCAGTCGACCGAGAGTTGCTTGAACTAGCTCGCGGCGCGCACCGCGGCGCCCAGGACCTCGAGTCCGTCGGCGAGCTGGTCGTCGGTGATCACGAGCGGCGGCAACAGTCGTACGACGTTGCCGTAGGTGCCACACGAGATTGCGATGACGCCGTTCTGGTTGCAGTAGTTGATAATCGCCTTCACCGCCGCGGCATTCGGCTGCTTGGTGCCGGGCTGCACGAACTCCATGGCGACCATCGCCCCTCGGCCGCGTACCTCGCCAATGATGGCGACGTCCTGGGCGAGCGAGCGCAGATTGGCGAAGATGACGTCACCGATCTCGAGCGCCCGCGCCGCGAGGGCGCGGTCCCGCAGGGTCTTGATCGTGGCGAGCGCGGCCGCGCACGCGACGGGGTTGCCACCGTAGGTCCCACCGAGTCCGCCCTCGTGGACCGCGTTCATCAACTCGGCGCGACCGGTGACGCCCGCGAGCGGCATGCCACCAGCAAGTCCCTTGGCGGTCGCGACGATGTCGGGGATCACGCCTTCGTGGTCGACGGCGAACCAGTCACCGGTACGACAGAAGCCGCTCTGGATCTCGTCGGCGATGAAGACGACGCCGTTGGCCGTGGTCCACTCCGAGAGCGCCGGCAAGAACCCGTCGGCCGGCACGACGAAGCCGCCCTCGCCCTGGATGGGCTCGATGAGGAGTCCCGCGACGTTCTTCGCGCCGACCTGGGTCTCGATCTCTTTGATCGCGAGCGCGGCCGCCTCGGCACCGGAGAGACCGTCGAGGAAGGGGTAGCTCATCGGCACGCGGTAGACCTCGGGCGCGAACGGGCCGAAGCGGTCCTTGTAGGGCATGTTCTTGGCGGTGAGTGCCATGGTCAAGTTCGTGCGGCCGTGGTACGCGTGGTCGAAGACGATGATCGCCTGACGGCCGGTGGCGAGGCGCGCGATCTTGACGGCGTTCTCAATCGCCTCGGCGCCGGAGTTGAAGAGCGCCGACGTCTTCGCGAACGTGCCGGGCGTCAGCGCGGCGAGTTCCTCACAGACCTCGACGTAGCCGGCGTAGGGATTGACCATGAAACAGGTGTGGGTGAAGGCGGCCACCTGCGCGCTGACGGCCTCGACCAGTTCCGGTACGGCGTGGCCAATCGCCGTGACCGCGATGCCCGAACCCAGGTCCAGTATCTGGTTGCCGTCCACGTCGAGCAGGATCGCGCCCTCGGCGCGCTCGATGTAGATCGGGAATCCCACGGTGAGTCCGGCGCTCACGACGGCCTTTCGGCGCTCGTGCAGGGCGCGCGACTTCGGTCCGGGCAGTTCGGTGACGACCTTGCGCTCGGTACCCACTGATGTGTCGACTGACGAGACCATGGCATTCTCCTGAGATTCATCGGCGTACGCCGTACCAAACAATCGTACTTCCAGTCTTGAAATCGCTCCCCCGAGCAGAAAACGGGTGACCGAAGTCACCCGTCGTCCGCTGGCGGAGGAGGTGGGATTTGAACCCACGGTGCCCGGAGACACAGCAGTTTTCGAGACTGCCCGATTCGGCCGCTCTCGCACCCCTCCGTCGAGGAGTCTACAACGCTCTTTCCCCGCCACTTTTGTCGCGGCGCCGTGGTGCTTCGGTAAGTTCGTGGACGTGGATGACACGGCGAACGACGAACTCTTCATGCGCGCGGCGCTCGACATCGCGATCGTCGCTGCCGGGCACGACGACGTACCAGTGGGCTGCGTGCTGGTGGAGAACGACGTCGTGATCGGCGTGGGGGAGAACCGCCGCGAGCTCGATCAAGATCCCACGGCGCACGCCGAGCTGGTGGCCCTGCGCGACGCAGCGTTCTCGCGGCCGTCGTGGCGCATGGACGAGGTCACGGCCTTCGTCACGCTGGAGCCGTGCGTCATGTGCGCTGGGGCGCTCCTCAACGCACGCGTGCGTCGAGTGGTCATCGGCGCGTTGGACGAGAAGGCCGGCGCGGTCGGCTCTCGCTACAACGTATTGAGTGATCCGCGACTCTTGCACGAGGCGTCACTCACCTACGGCGTGCTCGCCGAGGAGTCGGCGGCGTTGTTGCGCGCGTTCTTCCTCGAGCGTCGTCCGGATTAGCGCTGAGAAAGAGTTGTGTCCACGACACCAACTCGTCACGGTTGCGAAACGTCCCCGACATAGTTTCGCGACCATGTTGAACGAGATCGAAGCGACGCTGAGAGGTCAGCGCGTCGTGGTGGTCGGCGGAGGCGTGTTCGGGACGACGCACGCGCTGTTCGCGCTGGCGCGCGGCGCAAGCGTGGTGCACCTCGAACGCGACGCCGTACCGAGTGGCGCCACCGTTCGTAACTTCGGTCTCATCTGGGTGAGTGGCCGTGCGGTCGGTCGCGAACTCACGTTGGCGCTTCGAGCTCGCGAACTCTGGGAGTACGTCGCCGTGGACGTCCCCGGGATCGGCTTTCGCGCGAACGGCTCGATCACGCTGATCAACGACGTACGAGAGCTCGAAGTCGCGCAAGGCGCGATGATGCGCCCCGACGCAGAGGCCCGTCAATTCGAACTGCTCTCGCCCGATGAGGTCGTTCGGCGCAATCCGGCGCTGCAAGGCGAGTTCATGTCGGGTCTGTACTGCGGCCGCGACGCCGCGGTCGAGTCGCGCGCCGCCCTCGGCGCGCTTCGCGCCTACATGGAGAACAGTGGAAGTTACGAGTACCTCCCGGGACGCGAACTCGTGGGGGTCGTTGATCACGCCGCGATCGATCACCGTGGTACGCACTACGCGGGCGACCACGTCGTGCTCTGTCTCGGTGCGACGTTGAGCGGATTCGCCGCGGAGCTATTCGAAGGGGAGCCGCTGCGCAAGGTCCGCCTCTACATGGCTGAGACCGAACCCCTGGAGCAGTCCCTCACGACGTCGGTCGCCAACGGTGACTCCTTTCGCTACTACCCGGGCTTCGCCGAGTACGCGCGTGAGTTCCTGGAGGACCAACCGTCACCGGCCGCCGACCACGCGATCCAACTGCTCTGTCAGCAGCGCCTGCACGGCGGCCTGACAATCGGCGACACGCACGAGCCGGAGGTGCCGGGTCTCTTCGAGACGCTCGATCGACCAATGGACGTCATCGAGGCGGCCGCCCGACTGGTCATCGGACCGGCGATGCCCAGAATCGAACGGCGCTGGAGCGGTGTCTATCACCAGTTGGCGGACCCCGCGCCTGACGAGATCTACCTCCGCAAGCAGGTTGCTCGTGGTGTCAGTGCCGTGACCGGCGCTGGGGGACGGGGGATGACCCTCGCACCGGCCATCGCGGAGGAGAGTTTCCAATGAACGACGTCGAACTGATCTGTTTTGACATGGCTGGAACAACCGTCCTCGACAACGGCCTCGTGCTGGCGGCCTTTCGACGCACGATCGAGGACCTCGAGGTCAGCGGCGAAGAAGCGACCTCGGCCGAGGCCTACGTCGTCGAGACCATGGGCCAGTCGAAGATCGAGGTCTTCACCGCGTTGTTCGGCGATCGCGCGTCGGCGGCGAATGACGCCTTCGAACACAACTTCGTGGAGGCGGCCCAGGAACTGGGCGTCAGCGAGATTCCCGGTGCGCGTTCCACCGTCGAGACCCTGCGCGACGTCGGCGTCCAGGTAGCCCTCACCACGGGCTTTTCGCCCACCACCCGAGAGGTATTGATCGACGTGCTCGGGTGGGGGGGCCTGTTCGAGCTCCGCGTTTCACCGGCCGACGCCGGTCGTGGGCGGCCGGCGCCGGACATGCTGTGGTACTGCGCCCTGCAATCCCAGATCACCGCAGCGAGCTCGCTGATGGTGGTGGGCGACACTGCCTCGGACATGGTCGCCGGACTGCGCGCCGGCGCCGGGTACTGCATCGGCGTCCTCTCGGGCAACGACGATCAAGCCCGTCTCATCGCCAACGGTGCCGACGACGTCATCGATTCGGTCGTCGACTTGCTCAGTTTCGACCTTCTCGTCACGCATTGATCACTGCCGAAGTGTTCGCGAAGAATCCGTGAAGTCGTCACATTTGTTGCTCCGTAGCGTCACACACGGCTAACTCTCGGAACTTACTCTCGTCGCGAGTCACCAACCCGGTGCCTCACCTTTAGGAGGACGACGAGTGTCGACAAAGAAAATGAAGGTGGCGGTCGCCGCTGGACTCGTGAGCACCATGCTGACCGGTGTCTCATTAGTCAGTGGAGGCGCGAACGCAGCCACCAAGAAGGTGAACTGGGCGACGGTGACGTCGGCCAAAGCAGGCGGTGGAATGACCGCGTTGATCAAGGCCGCCAAGAAGGAGGGCCACGTCAACGTCATCACCATCCCGCTCTCAGGATGGGCCAACTACGGCCTCATCATGAAGGACTTCACCAAGAAGTACGGCATCAAGATCAACGACGCCAACCCAAACGGATCGAGTGCGCAAGAGATCACCGCGATCCAGCAGGACAAGGGCCGCGCGGACGCCCCGGACGTCGTCGACGTCGGTACGAGCTACGCCACCTCGAACTTGGGCCTATGGGCTCCGTACAAGGTGGCGACCTGGAGCCTGATTCCGACCGCCTCCAAGGACCCGAACGGACGTTGGTTCGATGACTACGGCGGCTACGTCGCGATCGGCTGTGACACGAAGATCGTCACGACGTGCCCGACGTCCTTCGCCGACCTGACGAACCCGGCCTACAAGAACGAGGTCGCCATCAACAACGATCCGACCTCGGCGTCGGCCGCGTTCTACGCGGTGTGGGCGGCGTCGATCGCCAACGGCGGCTCCTACAGCAACATCGGGCCGGGCATCACGTTCTTCGCCAACCTGAACAAGATCGGCAACTTCGTACCCGGTGGTACGGCGGCCACGGCGGCCTCCGGTGCGACGCCAATCCTCATCTGGTGGGACTACCTTCAGAACGGTGTCGCGGCGAGCGTCCCGGGCTGGAAGTCAGTGATCCCGTCCGATGGAACGATCGCGGCGTACTACACCCAGGCGATCACCAAGGACGCTCCGGACCCGGCGGCGGCTCGCCTCTGGGAAGAGTTCCTGTACTCCTCGTTGGGACAGAACCTGTTCCTGCAGGGTTACGCCCGACCGATCGAGCTGGCCGGCATGATCTCGAACAAGACGGTCAACCAGGGCTTCTTGGCGAAGTTGCCGGCTGCACCTAAGGGCGCCCTGACGTTCCCGACCCCGGCGCAGGTGACGACGGCCGGTCAAACGGTCGACGCCAATTGGCCCGCGGCAATCAGCGGCAGTTGAGCACGTAGTACCTCATCATCATGTCCGATCTCGTCACTGACACCGGTCTTTCCCCCTCCGGTGTCAGTGACGAGGTCGGCTCAAAGAAGTCACTGCCGGGTGCACTGTTTCGGTCTGTCCGGACCGGTGTACCCGTGCTCCCGTTTCTCATCTACGTCACGCTCGGATTGCTCATTCCGACCATCGTCATCATCAACCTCGCGTTTCGCTCCAACAAGGGAAAGCTGACCCTGGCCAATATTCGGACGATTCTGTCGGCCGGTCATATGCACGCGGGGCTCTTGATGGGTGGTCAATACCGAGCGGGCTTCGAGAACAGCCTGAAGCTGGCGCTCGTCACGGCCATCGTCCCGGGCGTCCTCGGCACCTTCTTGGCGTACGCGATCGCGACGTCCAACCACGCACTCTTCAAGCGCTTGACCGCGGCCTGCTCGGGGGTGCTCGCGCAGTTCGGCGGGGTGAACCTCGCCTTCATGTTCATCGCGGCGTTGAACGCGACGACAGGTGTCGTCACGCACTGGCTGACTGACATCGGCTTCAACCCGTGGGACCACGGCTTCAGCCTGTTCAAGTTCTGGGGCGTGGCGTTCGTCTACATGTACTTCCAGCTGCCGCTCATGGTGCTCATCATCACGCCGGCATTCGCGGGACTCAAGGAGTCGTGGCGCGAGGCCGCGTCGAACCTCGGCGCGTCGACGTGGCGTTACTGGCGTCACGTGGGCCTACCCGTCTTGGCGCCGGCGGTGCTCGGCGGCATGTTCCTGCTGTTCGGTAGCGGGTTCTCGGCGTACGCGACGGCCGAGGCGCTGACCGGCGGCACGATCGCCATCACGCCAATCCAGATCGGTGACATCTTGAACGGGAACGTGCTCGCGAACCAGCAGAACCTCGGCTATGCGCTGGGCCTCGCGATGATCGTCATCTTGTTGATCTCCGTCATCGGCTACGCACTGTTGCGCAGAAGGACGTCACGATGGCTTCGCTAGAACTCGGCCAGACCATCGAACACGACGTGGTGATGGAAGACCACCCGGAGTTGCAGCCGGAGCAGAGTTGGTTCCGTCGAGTCCACTGGGGACGCGGCGTCGTGCTCTGGATCGCGGCCGCGTACTTCATCATCCCCTTCTACGCCGCGATGAAGTTCTGCTTGCAGAACGTCAATGGGGGCTTCTCCCTGCAAACGCTCTCCCAGATCGGCGACGCGCCGCAGTTCACGTCGGCGCTGTGGCTGTCCACGCAGTTGGCGGTCGTCACCATGGTCATCGTGATGGTACTGATGGTCCCCACGATGATCTACGTGCACCTGCGCATGCCGCGCTTCCGGCGGGTCATGGAAGTCATCACAATCTTGCCCATCGTGATTCCGCCGATCGTGCTCGTCGTCGGCATCGACGGCTCGTGGCCACAGTGGCTGAAGTCCTCGCAGTGGCTCCTCGCGCTGGTCTACGTGGTCCTCGCGATGCCCTACGTCTATCGTTCGCTCGACGCCGGTCTCGGTGCGCTGGACCTCAAGACCTTGGTCGAGGCGGCGCGCTCGCTCGGCTCCGGCTGGGTGTCGATCATCTGGCGGGTCCTCGTGCCGAATCTCCGCAGCGCCCTCCTCTCGGCATCGGTGCTCACGCTCGCCCTGGTGTTCGGTGAGTTCACGATCGCCAATCTTGAAGGGTGGCAGACCGTTCCAGTGTGGATCTATCTCGCGCCAACGGACAACGCGCGCATCAACACCCTGGTGGCGATGATCGCGCTCCTCGGCACGTGCCTGGTGCTCATGCTTATTGTTTCACTTGACCGCAAATCCCACTCCAGGAGGAGCTGATGTCCATGGACACGCAATCACCGCCCATCACTTCGACCGAGACGTCCCCAGCGAAGAGCGGAGCGCCGGTCGTCCTCGAAAACCTCACTCGACGCTTCGGCACGACCAAAGCGCTCGACGGCTTCACGCTCAAGATTGAGCCGGGTGAGTTCGTCGCGCTGCTCGGTCCTTCGGGGTGCGGCAAGACCACGGCGCTGCGCGTACTGGCGGGATTCGAACGTCCCGACATCGGAAGGGTCACGGTTGACGGGAAGGACGTGGTGCACATTCCGGCGCAGAAGCGCGACATGGGTATGGTCTTCCAGAGCTACTCCTTGTTCCCCAACATGAGCGCGCGTGACAACGTGGCATTCGGACTCCGGCTTCGTCATCAGCGCAGTGCGTCACGTCGCACCCGCGCCGATGAACTCCTCGATCTCGTGGGCCTGGCCGAGCACACGACGAAGTACCCCCACCAGCTCTCGGGTGGTCAACAGCAGCGAGTCGCCTTGGCGCGCGCGCTAGCCATCGAGCCGCGCGTCCTCCTGCTCGACGAACCACTCTCGGCACTCGACGCCAAGGTGCGCGCCGAACTTCGCGATCAGATCCGTGCTCTCCAGCAGCGCCTGATGATCACGACGGTATTCGTGACGCACGACCAGGAAGAGGCCCTCTCGATGGCCGACCGCGTGTGCGTGATGTCACGTGGTCGCGCCGAGCAGATCGCGACACCGGCCGAGCTCTACTCGAGACCGTCGACTGAGTTCGTCGCGCAGTTCGTCGGCATCTCGAGCCGCGTGGGCGTCGAACGCAGCGGCGACTCGGTCAACCTCTTCGGTCGCGACGTCAAGATTCGCGGGTCGGCGCCTGAGGATGCGAGGTCGCTCGACGCGCTCCTGCGCCCGGAAGACGTCGACGTCGTGGTCGCGCCGACCGGTCTCGGGATCGTCACGCACAAGAGCTTTCTCGGCGCCACGACGCGTCTGGAGATCGGGATCGGCGGCGCGTCAGTGAAGGCTGACGTGTTCTCCAGTGCGGCCGACGTGTTCGAACTCGGAACGCGTGTGGACCTTGTCGCGAACGCTCGCGACGTACTGGTCACTGCGTCGCGGCAAGCGTCCTGACGAGTGGTCCCCAGTCGCGCAGCGTGCCGACCTGGAGACCTTCAACCTTGCCACTGTCGTCCCAGGTGCGCAGAGCCACCGCGTCGTCGAATCCCGGGTGTCGCTCGAATCGCTGACACTCCTCTTCGCTGAGCACGCCACCTTGAGCGATCAGTGTCGACTGCGATGCTGGCGACAGATGTTCGTGATACTCCGGCTCTCGTGTGCAGCGCCAACGCTTGGCGGTCACGTGCAGGGCCACGGGTTGTGCCACTCGTGGACCTAATAGTCGAGCGAGTACGCGAGCGCCGCGCTCTTCGTGATCGTCGTCGTGACTCGAAAGTTCGTACTTCGTCTCACCCTGGGCGTCGACCGTGAGGTGGCCTACGTCGTGGAAGAGTGCGGCGACGATGAGCGCATTACCGGCGCCGGCGTCGCGCGCCAGCGCCGCGGTCTGGAGGGCGTGTTCGTTCTGCGTGATCGACTCGCCGTAGGAACGGTCGCCGAGCCTCTCGTAGAGGTCGAACAGTTCGTCGATCGACGCGGGTTCCACGCCACTCATCGTAGGAGTGCCCGGTTACGCCATCGTGAGCGAGAGGGGCGACGACAACGTCGAGACCTTCACCATTGCGTCACGTCTGCGGCTACTGAGCCTTGTAGATCGGCAGTTGGATCGTGAACTCCGATCCCTTGCCCGGTGTGCTGTCGAAGGTCAACGTCCCGCCCATCGCCTCGGTCAAGTTCTTCGACAGGGCGAGCCCCAGTCCGGTACCTTCGATGCCGGTCGACTCGATGTTCAATCGGTCGAAGGGGATGAAGAGCCGCTCGACCATCTCGGGACTGATGCCGAGTCCGGTGTCGCTCACCGTAATGCGGACGACGTCCTCGTTGACTTCCGTGCTCACGCTCACACGACCGTGCGGACGGTTGTACTTGATTGCGTTGGAGAGAAGGTTCAATAAGACCTGTCGAAGGCGCTGTTGGTCGGCGCGCACCGACGCGTCGGTAATCGCGCCGACCTCAATTTCGATGCCCCGCTCGTTCGCCTGAAGGGTGATGATGCCCACGCAGTCTCGGATCAGGTCGTCGAGCGCCACCGCCCGCAGGGTCACGATGACGCGACCGGACTCGATCCTCGAGATGTCGAGGATCTCATTGATCAGATTCAAGAGATGCTGTCCCGAGTTATTGATATGTCCGAGCATGCGCAGGACGTCGGGATCGTCAGACTCCATCTGCAACAACTGCGAGAACCCGATCACCGAGTTGAGCGGGGTGCGCAGTTCATGACTCATGCGCGACATGAACTCGCTCTTGGCGCGGTCGTGACGTTCCGCTTCGGAGCGGGCGATCTCCAGCGCGTGCTCGAGCGCCACCGACTCCGAGATGTCCCGGGTGATGACGACCGCGGCGACCGGTGGCGCCCCGTCGTTGTCGAGCGCCTGGCCCCGCGACTCGACGGTGACCCAGTGCCCGTCGTCGTGTCGGACTCGAAAGCGCGCCGCGGTTGCGCGACCCTCGTCAAAGATCCGGCGGATGGCGGCGACCACGACGGCCTGATCGTTGTAGTGCACGTACTCGAGTGCGGAGTGGCCGAGGCGACTTTCCGCGGGGATGCCGTACATCTCCTCGCTGGCCGGACTGACCTCGAGCATGACGGCGTCGCGGTCAATGACGGTGATCGCGTCGACGGCGGAGTCGATGATCGCGCGCATCTTGGCGACGTTCTCACTCAGCGCGGCCTGGGTTTCGGCGGCTTCGGTGATGTCGCGGGTGATGAAGACCGCGCGCGTCGGCGGACTGTCGGGGTTGCGCAACGCCCGCCCGCGCGTCTCGAGCGTGATCTCGTGGCCGTCGGAGTGCTCGGCGCGAAAACGCACGGTCGTCACCTCGTCGATCTCAAAGGTCTTGCGCAGGGCGGCCTCGACGACCGGCCGGTCGCGTTCATCGATGATGTTGAGGCCGGTACGACCTCGTCGACCCCTTTCCGGGTAGCCGTAGATCTCCTCGCTCTCGGGGCTGGACTCGACGATGTTGAGCTCCGTATCGATGATGACGATCGAGTCGGCCGCGGCCGCGAACATCGCCTCGGCGATCGCCGTGCTCTCATTCAGTTTGTACTGCATCTCCTGGCGGTCGGTGACGTCCTGGCCCGTCGCGCAGATCCATCCGTCCTTGCGCAGCGAACTCCACCGGATAGTCCGGTACGTTCCGTCACGGCATCGCTGGCGGTTCTCGAAACCTCGTCGCGTCTCGTCCGGCCCGCGCAGCACGACTCGAAACTCGTCCTCGGTCGCCGGCACGTCGTCGGGGTGGACGAAGTCCGCGAACGGCACGCCGCGCAGTTCCTCGAGGTCCCAGCCGAGCATGTCCTGCCAGGCCGGGTTCACGAGGATCAGTTCGCCGTCCTTCCCGAAGACCGAGAGGAGGTCCGGAGAACTGTAGAAGAAGTCGCCAATGTCGGGAACCGTCGTCGTCTCGTCCTTCACCTACCGCAACCTCCTGCCCGCGCCGTTTCCCCAGGAAGGAGAACTGTCGTCGTTTCGTCGCACGGCATCCACTGAGTGACCTGCTCACCCAGTCACGAACCTACAGTGCGCGAGAATGTAGATGGTGCACTCACAATTCCCTGACACTTCTGTCGCACGAGACGACGGCGAGGCGGCGTAAGTGCCATTTCGCGATTCACGGTCGCGAAGTCCCCTCATTGGATAAGTTTCTTGCTACCGACCAAAAATTCTCTGTTGATTCTGTCGGAGTCGTTCGACGTAGGGATGTAGGGCGGAAGATGTCCGCTCGAGAGGAGAGCCACCATGGCTGAATACGCAATCTTGCTTTACGCGCCAACCGATGACCCCGAAGAGGAGTACGGTGGCGATGCCGGTGCCGAGCACGAGCAGCACTCCAAGGACTTGCAGCGCGACGGCGTGATGATCGGGGCGTTCGCGCTGGAGCCCCACACGATGTCGACGTCGATCCGCGGTGACGTGATCACCGACGGGCCATTCCTGGAGACGAAGGAAGTCATCTTGGGCCTCTGCATCATCGAGGCGCCCGACCTCGATGCCGCACTCAAGATCGCCGGGACGAATCCCATTTGCCATCAGGGCGGCGGTGTTGAAGTACGACCGGTCCAGGACTGGGTCATTCCGACGCGAGACGGCCACGTCCACTAGGACGTCAAAGTCGGAGTCGCTAGGTGAATCACGGTGCGCCCAACGAGGTCGAACGGGCCATAATCGAGGCGCACCGTCGTGACTGGGCCGTCGTGCTCGCCGCGGCGGCGTTCACGACCCGCGACCTCGACGTCGCCGAGGAGTGCGTGCAAGATGCGTACGCGGCGGCGGTCGTGGCGTGGGCCCGCGACGGAGTGCCGAACAATCCCGGAGCGTGGCTCACCACGACGGCGAAGCGTCGGGCCGTCGACGTGATCCGCCGAGAGGTTTCGTTTCGCTCGAAGATGCCATTGCTGGTGGAACCAGAAGAGAACGCAGGAGATGAAGACGTGCGAGGAGAACTCATCAACACCGAGTCAGAGGACATCGTGACGGACGAACGACTCCGTCTCATCTTCATGTGCTGTCACCCGGCGCTGTCACGCGAAGCGCAGATGGCGCTGACGTTGCGCCTGGTGTGTGGGATGTCGACCGAAGACATCGCCCGACTGTTCCTGGTTTCAGAGACCACGATGGCCGCGCGGATCACGAGGGCGAAACAGAAGATCGCTACGGCACGCATACCCCTGCGCGTACCGGTCGATGTCGAGATGCCCGAACGACTGCGTGCGGTGCTCGGCGTGATCTACCTGCTCTTCACCATGGGCCACACCGCGACGTCCGGTTCGTCGCTGATGCGACCGGAGCTCGTCGACGAGGCGCTGCACCTCGCCGGGGTGCTGCAAGAACTCATGCCGGATGAACGCGAGGTTCGGGGACTCCTCGCACTGATGTTGGTCACTGACGCTCGTCGTGCCACGCGGCTCGGCGTCGACGGTTCGTCGTTGCGACTCGACGAACAGGACCGATCGCAGTGGGATACCGTGGCGATCGCCCAGGCCGACGAACTGGTCCAGGCGGGACTGCGCGCCGGCCGGCCCGGACGATACATTCTCCAGGCTGCGATCGCGTTGGTGCACGCGAAGTCGCCCTCGTTCGATGAGACGGACTGGACAGAGATCGTCTGCCTCTACGACGTGCTGCTCGTGGCGTGGCCGTCACCGATCGTTTCGTTGAACCGCGCGGTCGCCGTGTCGATGGTCGAGGGTCCGGCGGTGGCCCTGGCTCTCGTCGAAGAGCTCGAAGCGGATCCGCGGCTCGCCGACTATCACTATCTCCCGGCGTTTAAAGCCGATCTTCTCCGCAAACTGGGCCGCGTCGAAGAGTCGCTCAACGAGAGCAAACGGGCCATCGGATTGACGCGCAACGAGGCCGAGCGAGAGTTCCTGGGCGCTCAGATGCGTGAAGATGTCGCGCCCGAAGTGTGAGCGACGGCACCGTTAAGGTGTTACTTCGCGCGACGAGTTCGTACGATCATCACCCCGGCGACGCCAGCTAAGCCCAGAGCGAGAAGCCCGATCGGAAAGAAGAACGAGGCGTCGGACCTGGCCGTTCCTCCGGCGCCCGTCTCCGGCGCGCCGTGGGGTAGCACGAATGTCGGCGTCGTCGTAGCGGCCGACGAGGAGGCGCCCCCGATCGTCGTCGTGACGCCCGGTGTGCTCGACGTGGTGGTCGTGGTGGTCGTGGCGGTTGACCCCGGCGTCGTGGTCGTCGTCGTGGAGCCCACGGTCGTGGACGTCGTCGTGGAACCGACGGTCGTCGTCGTGGTCGTCGCCAGCGAGCAGGTCGGCACCGTGATCGTGTTGTCATCCATGGTGACCGCGCCGCCCAGCGCCAGGGCCCGGCCGTTGATCGTAGCGCCGGTATTCAGTGTGATTGACGTCGTGGCCAGGATCGTCCCCGCGAAGTTGGTCGTCGTCCCTAGGGTGGCGGAACTGCCGACCTGCCAGAACACGTTGCACGCCTGGGCGCCGTTCTCGAGAACCACGGAGCTCGACGATGCCGTGGTCAGCGTCGAGCCGGCCTGGAAGATGAACACCGAGTCCAGGTTTCCGCCACCGTTGAGAGTCACGGTGCCGGTAAGTCCCATGGACGAGGTAGATCGATAGACGCCCGCGACCAACGTGGTGCCGCCGAGGTCACCCGAGACGTTGACGGTGGGCGTGCGCCCGGCGGCGTCACTGGACGCGGTGATGAGGTCGTTCTCGGCGTCGAGCGCCGCGCCGTTGGCGACGTTGGTGGTGCCCGAAGACTGGGTCCCTGGCGGGAATCCGGTGATCGAGGTCCCCGGGGAGATCCCGATGTCGCCGCCCACGACGCTCGGTCCGGTGTTGGTGATCGCGCTGCCCGCGAGTACCGCGTATGACGAGGAGGTTCCGAGGTTGACGGTCGCGGTCGCGGCCATGGCGGACTGGGTGCCGACGGCGGCCAGCGTGAGGAACGCGACGCCGGTGATCATCAAGGTGCTGAAGGAGAGTCGCAGGCTCCGCGGAACGGCACGGTGACCAGGGGCGTGGCGTGCCGGGCTTCGAGTGCTCGTGAAGGAGAGGTGACTCGAGCGTCGTGCGGTGGTGGACATATCTGCCCTTCCCAAAGATCGCCATGCTTCATCATTGGGTGGTGACAAATAACGACAAGCCTCATAGGTACTGCTGCAACCACCGTACGGGGACGATTCCTCGCGTTACCCAATTCGTTGACAACAATGAACCGGCGCTTGATTAATGGTTCACGTGCCGGTGAGGTGTCGATCGGGTAACACGACGTTGATCGGAGACTCCCCGCGCTGCATCCGGACGATCTGCTCGTCGATCAGGCGCGCCATCCGGGGCAGCATCGCCGACGTCATGCCACCGACGTGCGGCGAGACGAGCACGTTGCGCAGTGCGAAGAGCGGGTGTGCGTCGGGCAGCGGTTCGGGGTCGGTGACGTCCAGGGCGAGCCGGAGGCGCCCACTCCCCGCGTGCGCCATCAGCGCGTCGGTGTCGGCCACTTGTCCGCGCGAGACGTTCACCAACAGGCTGCCGTCGTGCATCGAGGACAGAAACGAGTCATCGATGAGATGAGTCGTCGCGGGAGTGAGCGGCACGACGACGACCACGACGTCCGCCACCGGGAGGAGCCGTGGCAGCGAGTCGATTCCGTGAATCGTGCCCGTCTCGTCCGTCCGTCCGTGGAGTGCGAGGCGCTCGAGGGTCACCTCGAATCCGCTCAACCGGGACTCAATCGCTCGGCCGACCCCGCCGTACCCGACGAGCAGGACGGTGCGATCGGCGAGGCTCTGGTGCCACCGAGGAGCCCACCGACCTTCGTCGCCGGCTCGAACGAAGTCGGGAATGCCTCGTTGGGACGCGAGAATCAACGCCAGGGTGAGTTCGGCCGTGGACGTCTCGTGCACCGACGTGGCGTTGGCGAACACGACACCGAGTGGCAGTACTTCACGGACTCCGTCGTAGCCCACCATCTGACTCTGCACGAGCCGGGTCCTCACGTCGACGAGTCGACGCAACAACGACGGCGGGCTCATGTAGGGCGGCACCACGATGTCGAACTCGTGTGAGGGCGGCGGACCCGACATATCCCACTCCACGATCGAGAGACCCGGCGCCAGTTCCACCAGGGCCTCACGCAACTGCGCGGTGGGAACACTCACGGTGAGGCGTCGATCGGGGCTCATGCCCCCACCGTCGAGTCATAGCTCGCGAGTTCATCGGCCATTCGCTCTGGTCCCCAACCGAGTAGGGGCGCCATCACCTCACCAACCTGACGAGCCGCGCCCGACCCGCGGTCCGCGGTCTCGATCGAGACGTGCGTTCGCCGCGCGAGGACGTCCTCGACGTGGAGGGCCCCCTCGTGGGTCACCGAATAACTGATCTCAGCACGTAGGTACTCGCCCGAGTCGGCCAGTGGCGTGGCAAGGGTCGAGTCGCGACCGATCACGTCGCGCACTTGTGAGGTGAGCGAACCGTAACGACCAAGGAGATGTTCGATCCACGCAACGCTGAGTCCCGATTCGGCGGACAGTTCGCGACGGGCTTGCCACGCCGCACGCCAGTCGTCGCCACCGACGATCACGACGTTGCGGGTGTCAGAGGCCGGGACCTCGCGTCCCAGTTGAGTGGTCGCCCTGTCGACCGCGTCCTGGGCCATGACGCGGTAGGTGGTGAACTTTCCACCGGCGACCACCACGAGCCCAGGTCGCGGTTGGCTGACCGCGTGTTCGCGCGAGAGTTTGGCGGTCGCGTCGGCACCGCCGTCGAGCAGCGGACGCAGTCCGGCGTACACGCCGACGATGTCCTCGAACCCCAGCGGTGTCGCGAGCACAGAATTCACGTGCTCCAAGAGATAGTCCACGTCGGCGGCGGTGGCGAGCGGTCGGTTCTTGTCCGCGTCGTCGTCAGTGTCGGTGGTGCCGATGATCCAGAAGTCGTCCCAGGGAATCACGAAGAGCACCGAGCGTTCGGTGCGCGTGATCAGCCCGGTCGAGAGTTGAAGACGGCTGCGGGGAACGACCAGGTGCACACCCTTGGAGGCACGCACCCGCAAGGGATCCTCGACGTCGGCGAGCGCTTGGGTCTCGCCACTCCATACTCCGGTTGCACTGATCACGACCTTGGCGCGAACACTGAACGTTCGCCCGGACTCGGTATCCGTGACGCGAGCGCCGGTCACGCGCTCACCGGAACGCTCGAAGGCGATCACCCGTGCTCGATTGGCCACGAACGCGCCCTTCGTCGCGGCCGTGCGGGCGAGCATCATCGTGAAACGCGCGTCGTCCACCTGCGCGTCGTAGTACTCGATGGCGCCGATGAGGGCGTCGCGACGAAGTACGGGCGCGGCGCGCAACGCGGCGCGTCGGCTGAGGTGGCGGTGGCGACGCATTCCTTCGGGACCGCCGGCGCCCTTCGCCAAGAGGTCGTAGAGCGCGATGCCGCTCCCCGCGTAGGCGCGTTCCCATACGCGATGTTTGAGCGGGTACAAAAAGGGCACGGGCCTCACGAGGTGCGGGGCGAGTCGATGCAACAAAAGTCCCCGCTCACGCAGCGCCTCGCGAACCAGGTGGAAATCCAGCATCTCGAGATAGCGAAGTCCTCCGTGAATGAGCTTCGAGGACCGAGACGACGTACCGCTGGCCCAGTCCGCGGCCTCCACGTGCGCGGTCGTGAGACCCCGGGTCGCCGCGTCGAGTGCGCAACCCGCCCCGACGACACCGCCGCCTACGACGAGGACGTCGAGATCGGCACTCGCCATGGCGGCCAAGGCGTCGTCGCGCGACGAGGGAGAGAGTTGCGCGACGCTCACGTCGACGCGGCGCCGAGTGAACCGACGACACCGTGTATGCGAAGGCCGCGCCGCACCAACGTCATGCCCGTCGGTGAACTCGTAGTTCGAAGACCCCCGGTACGTGCCACTCGCAAGAGAACACGATCGGCTTACCGTTCTTGTTGTAGTCGATTTCGACTATCTGCTGCAGGGCACTGCCACTCTTCACGTTGAGCAGTGTGGAGAGCCGCTCGTCCGCGATGATCGGGGTCAATACGGCGTTCGCGCTGATGACCGGTTCATCGATCGACGCGAGGACGTCGTAGAGCGAACGATGGAACGCGCGATCGGCGACGTCCGAGACGAATCGCTCCGGGACGATGTCCACCGAATAGATGACGGGTCGGCCGTCGGCCGTGCGAAGACGCTCGAGGCGCCTGATGAGTGCCTCGCGATCGAGGTGCAGAGCCTCGGCCTCATCGCTGCGGGCCGGGCGCGACTCGATCGAGAGCACGCGCATTCCCGGTTTCATACCCGCGTCGGCGATCATGTGCGTGTAACTGAGCGTCGCGTCGAGGGCGTGGCGTGGTCCGGGCAGGCTGACGACGTAGGTCCCACTGCCGTGATGTCGCTCCAGGTAGCCGGCGGTCACCAGTGCCGAGACGGCCTCGCGGACGCTCGAACGACTGACCTTGAAACGCGTGGCGAGTCCCTGCTCGTTCACCAGTTTCGTGCCCACGCGCAACTTCCCGGTGACGAGGTCGCGCAGCAGTCCCTGACGGACCTTCTCGATGCGGCTGATACCCTTCGTCGTCGCGGGTGTCATGTCGCGGCCGCGACCTCGAGGACGTGGCGAACCTGGGCCGATACGTCCGGTGCTCCCGGGAAGAGCCCGTCGAAGATCGCCGAGCCGATGGTGAAACCCCACGCGCCGGCGGCGGCCAACGTCGAGATCTGGCCGTCGTTCACGACCGAACCGGCCGCGATCACCGGCCCGCGTGATGACGTCACCACGCGTGTGGTGAGTTCGGCAATGTCCGCCGTCGCGTGCCGGTAGGCGAGGAGATCGAGACCAAACACGCCGGGAGTTGCCGTCAGCGCCGCTGCACTGTCGGCGATCTCTTCAATAGTGCCCTCGAGAACGCTCGGATGTCCCACGACCCGACCCGGGAATGGGCAGTAGTGCACCGATGAACCCTCGAGCAGCGGCAGCACCGCGTCGGGATTCGTCCCGCCCAAGACCCAGTCGACGCCCGCGTCGAGGGCGGCGCGCACCGAGGCGACCTCGGACTCGCGCGAGGTCGAGACGACCTCGAGCATCGTCTCGAATCCGGCGTCGCGCGCGGCGGCCGCGATCGACTTCTGGCGTTCCGGCGTGGCGCCCACGTCCTTGAAGCCGATGTAGCGAAGGCCGGTCGCCGACACGACGTCAACGTACTCCAGGGCGTCTTCGATCGTGCTGTCCGAATGCGTCAGCATGAACACGAAATTGATCATGGTTCTTCCTGTCCTTGTGGGAGTAGTTCGTGCAGCGTTCGAGCGACGAAATCCGGTCGCACGTTGCTGTGCGCCAGATCGGCGAGCGTCGTGACGCCGGTGAGTACGAGCACGCTCGACATGCCGAGCTCCTCGGCCATCGCGATATCGGTGAGGAGTCGGTCGCCGACGATCACCGACTCGTGGGGCTCGACGCCGAGTCGACCGAGGATCGCGCGGCCCATGTGCGCGCTGGGCTTGCCCACGATCGCCTCCGCGCGCACACCCGTACACGCCTCGACCGCCGCCAACATCGCGGCGCAGTCGGGCAGTCCTCCTTCGGGCGTGGGACAGAACGGGTCGGGGTTGGTGGCGACGATCGCGGCGCCGCGGCGAACCGCTTGGTACGCCGCGAGCAGTTTGGCGTAGGTGAAGGTCCGATCGAAGGAGATGACGACGACCGCGGCGTCGAGAGGGTCGTCGGTGACGTCGTATCCGGCGTCACGCAGTACTTGATCGACCAGTTCTTCGGCGACGGTCAACAACGTGGCGCCGCGGTGGTGCTTGTCGAGGTAGTGCACCAACGAGTCGAGAGGAGTGACGACGTCACGGGTGGTCGCAGGGATCCCCAACGTCGTGAGCTTCTCGGCGTATGACGCGGCGGTCTCGAGAGGCTTGTTCGTCACGAAGACGACCCGGGCGAAACGTCGTAACGCGGACACGGTCTGCTCGGCACCTTCAAGCAGCTCGTCGCCGAGGTACACGGTGCCGTCGAGGTCCATGGCGTAACCCTCGAAGACTCGGTCCGGTGCGCCGGCCTCGACGCGGGTCATCGGGCCAGCCCACGTAGTTCGCCGAGCACGGCCACGACGTCGTCTGACGTCCACGCGCCCACGAGGTCGGCGAGATCGATCACGCCGAATCGGTCCCTCAACAAGTGACAGTTGCTCAGCGCCCACACGACCTCGGTGTCGGTGGGCGGCGGGTCAAGTTGATCGAAGCGAACCGGCGCCCGCGCGTCGCGCAGGGACGTGACGACGACGTCGACGGGCTGGAGCAACCGGCCGATCTCGCTCGCGTGGATCGACCAGTCGTCGACCAGACGCTGGAGATCGCTCAGGTGATCACGGACCCACGACGCCTTTCGTTCGTAGAGTCGCCAACATTCGCGCGCGGTCGCGCCCGTGTCGTCGAGGTCAGCGAAGGCCACCAGTACCCGTTCGCGAGTGGCCACATTGTCCTTGAGCAGCGTGACGCCTCCTTCGGCGAGTCGCTCGTTCACGCGTCGCCAGGCCAGAGCCGCGACGACGCTAGCGACGCCGACCTGCGAGCCGTGCGAGGCGCTGCGTTCTCCGTTGGCGTCGGCGCGCATCTCCAACAAGTGACTGATCGTGTGTTCGAGTCCCGATGAGGGCGCGGTGCGTCCCGCCGCTCCCATCGCGACGCCGCCTCTCGTAAGGCAGTCCGCGAGAGCGCTGATCGGGTTCGTCTCACCGCGTCCGAGCTCGGCGCTGGCGGACAACAAGGAGTCGACGCCGGCGCGCATCATGGTGACGATGGCCGGTGAGTAACTCGGGTCGAAACCGACGGCACTCGAGAGATACCAGTCCGCGGCCGCGCTGAACATCGAGAGTTGATCGCCCAGACCTGAACGCGTCATGGCCAACGGAGCGCCGCAGAGGACGAGCGTGTCGATGATGAGGGCATCGGGCCAGCGGCTCGGCGTCGTACGCTTCGCGCCCTCGATCAAGAGCACGGACTGATCGTCGGCGTAGCCGTTCACACTGGCGGCCGTTTGAACGACGATATGCGTGATCGAAAGCTCCGCCGCGACGACCTTGGCGATATCGGTGATCGTCCCCGAGCCCACACTCACGAGTGCGGAGGGCGTGCGTCGGCGAACCTCTTCGACCGCGCCAGCCACCGTGGCTTCATCCGCGATGACGTGCTCGTGCGCGATCACGACCAACTCCACTTCGTAGTCGGTCAGGACGTCGAGTACGGCGTCCATGACGTCATGGTCTCCGTAGTGCTTCGGCGTGGCGTCCGAGAGCACCGTCAACGAGGAGCCGTCGGCGACGCCACGTCGTTGCAGCGCGTGCGGCAGTTCGCGCACGGCTCCTTCGCCGTGGACGACTTCACGCAGTCCGATCTGATGCAGCGACGACGCCTCGGGCGCGGCGTCCAACGCCGCGCGCAGATCCCGTAGATCGTCAAAGGCTACGGCGTTGCGCTCACTCACGTCAGCGTTCCTTCGACGGCGAAGTAGTGCTCTCGATACCGCTGGTAGGCGTCCTCATAGTGCGAACGATTCGCCGGGTTGGGGACGAACGGTGCGTCGGCGACGGCTACGGTTCGATTCACCGCGTCCGTCAAGTTGGCGAAGATTCCGGCGGACACGCCCGCAAGCAGCGCCGCGCCGAGCGCCGTGGCCTCCTTGACCAGGACGCGGTAAACGGGACGGCCGGTGACGTCCGCCTTGATCTGCATCCAGGTGTCACTCGCCGCACCGCCGCCGACGACTCGGATCTCGTCACGGCCGAGACCGAGCGAGTCGAAACACTCGACGACGTCACGTAGGGCGTAGGCGCAACCTTCGAGGACGGCGCGAGCCATGGTCTTCGAAGTGTGGGACATGGCCAGTCCCGTGAAGCCGCCGCGCATCCGGGCGTTCCACGTCGGTGTCATGGCGCCCGAGAGCGCGGGGATGAACAGGACGCCGTCGGACCCCGCGGGCGCTTGATCGGCGAGTGCGAAGAACGCTGCCTGACTGACGCCGAGGACTTCGTCGGCGAACCATTTCGTGCTGCCCCCTGACACGAAGCCGGGATTCTCGATGAGGTAGTAACCACTGATGGCGTGCGCGTGGGTCTCGACGAGCATCTGCTTGTCCAGGACCAGCGCGGCCGACGCGACGGTGACGGGTTCGGCGGTGCCGGTTACGTCAGTGATCGTTCCCCCGTTGATGGCCCCCGACCCAACCGACGCGGCGTGCTCGTCTCCCGTGCCGACCAACACGGAGCAACTGGTGGAGAGTCCCAGCGTTTCCGCTGCAGCGGGGGAGAGCGGCCCGGCGAGGTCTCCGGCGTCGAGGATCTCGCCCAACTGACCTTCGGTGAGTCCGCAGACGCCGAGGAGTTCAGCCGACCACTGTCGAGTTCGAATGTCGTAGAGCATGCTGGACGACGCATTGGCATGGTCGATGGCGAGTCGGTTGGTGAGGCGACGAAGCAGGTAGCCACCGACCGGGGGGAACGCCGTCGCCGCCTCATACGTCTCGAGATCGTTGTCACGTAGCCACAAGATCTTGGGACCGGAGTGCGAGGCGTCGGGAACGAGTCCCGTCATGTTGAAGAGACGGTCACGACCGATGCGGTCGGCAATCATCAGTGCTTGAAGGTCCGCGCGTCGGTCCAGCCAAATGATCGCCGGACCCAAAGCTTCCCCGGAGTGTGACAGTGGCACGACGCCGTCGACTTGACAGGCGAGCGCGAGGGTCGTGACGTCAGCGCGAGCGCTGTTGGACGCGTGGAGCAGGTTCGCGATCACCGACGCGGCCCCGGTTTCGAAGTCGCGAGGATCCTGTTCGGCCCAACCGGCGCGCGCGTGCGTCATCGTCAGAGCGCTCGACGCCGAGGCGAGTTCGACCCCATCGCCATCGAGGAGGACGCCCTTGATGCTCTGGGATCCGACGTCGAGACCGATCGCGAGGGTCATGGCGCACCCTCAAGTTCGTTCTGCACCACCGAACGAACGCTGCTATCACTGACGGTCCTCATCGGTATCGACAACCCCACTTTCTTCCACGAGAGCGGCGTCGGCCCCTCGTCGATACACCGCGGCCCTTACAGTAAGTCATCTGATGACTTTGGTCAATGACACGTTCTCAATTCTCAATATCGCACCCCCGAGTTCACGTGCACTATGAAGCCTGGTCGGTAGCGAATTCTCGCCGCTACATCCATCGGCTTTTCGAGGATCCGGACCGCCCTCGCGCGACCATCCGGCGTCACTGAAGATGGAGAAAATGGTTGACAAAAGTCATCAGATGACTTACTCTATTTCAAAATTGGCCGAGGACCGGGGGGATTCTGTGGCAACGGAAGAACAGCAGCTAGAACAGGATTTAGGACTTAAGGAAGATTCCGTAAGTCTCTGGGGTGACTTCGTCTTTTCGATCGCGAACGTCGCCCCGTCGAGCAGTGTGGCCTACACGCTGGCCATCTTGCTCGCCTTCGCCGGACACGTCGCGCCGCTCGCGGTGCTGGTGGTCGGCCTCGGCATGTCGGCCTGCGCGGTCGGCTACGCGAGTCTGAACCGTTGGCGCGCCCACGCCGGTGCGCCGTACGTGTGGGTGGGGGAGGCGATCACGCCCTCCATCGGCGTCGGTACGGGACTGCTGAACGTCGCGGTCTCCACGTTCGCCAACGTGGGCAACATCACGCTCGCCGGCGCGTACTTCCTCTTCGTCGTCGCTCCGACCGGTGACACGTTCTCCGATCCGATCACGTGGTTGGTGGCAACGGCGATCATGGGCGCACTCGTGTACTTGGCCATTCGGGGAATCCGGCCGACGGTGCGACTGCAGTGGATCTTCGTCTTCATCGAGTACAGCGCGATGATCTCCTTCGTCATCCTCGCTCTCCTCCACGAGTCCGGACATGGTGGCGGCGCGACTCTGCCGTCGTTCCACGACTTCACCTTCGCGAGCTTCGGCCACGGCGTGGGTGGTTTCTCGGGTCTCGCGAAGGCCGCAGTGCCCTGCGGGTTCCTCTACCTCGGCTGGGAGGCGACCGCCGTCCTCGGTGAGGAGTCGACGAACCGCAAGATCAACCCGGGCCGCGCGATGATCATGGGATGCCTCTTCCTCACGGTGTGGTACACGTTCCTGATCTGGGTCTTCGAGGGCGTCTCGTCGACCTCGCACATCACGAACTCCGGGACCGACGTCCTGGCCTTTTCCGGACAGTTGCTGGTCCCCGGCTTCTGGGGACGGGCGTTGCCGCTCGCGGTGCTCGTTGCCGTCATCGGTACGTGCCAGATTCAGATGACCGAACCCAGTCGCGTCCTGTACGCGTTGGCGCGCGACAAACTGATCCCCAAGGTGTTCGGACTGATCAACAAGGCGCACCAGACGCCGTGGGCGGCGTTGCTCATCTTGGCCGCGATCCCGCCGATCCTGCTGATTCCCTACCTGGCCAACGCGTCAGCGAACCACGCCATCGGCGACATCATCAGTTCTGACGGCATGATCGGACTGTTCATGTACTTCGTGGTGCCGGTGGCCAGCGTCTGGTTCTATCGGGATCACCTTCGCCACAACGCCGAACGGTTCATCGTCCTGGGGGTCATTCCGATCCTCGGAGGACTCTTCATGTTGGCGGTCTTCATCTACGGCCTGAAGACCCAGACCCACATCGTCTCGGTGGTGGCGGTGATCATCCTCGTGATCGTGTTCGCGCTGGGCTTCATCATCCGGGCCGCACGACCGAACTCGGAGTACTTCACCTCCATCAGGGAACGACGCGAGAGCGGGATCAAGGGTTCGGACGAACTATAGGGCGGTACCCATAAAACGTCCGTCACTGGCGGGCCAACGGCACACTGTGGCCGGTGGTCCGCCCGAGGCGGTCGGATTGAGGTCGCGAACGCCCTGAACGTGAACGGGTCAGAAGAGTACGTTCGTGAACGACACATTCCTGGCGCGCTCGCGCGCTCAGTCCAAGGAGGCGCGATGAGCAGGTTCAAGGGTCAGACCGTGGTGGTGACAGGCGCCGGACACGGAATCGGCCGCGCGAGCGCGTTGCGATTCGCCTCCGAAGGTGCGAACGTCGCGATTGTCGATATCCGCAAGGTAGAGAGTCGAGCCGTGGCCGACGAGTGCAAGAGCGTCGGTCTTACGGGACGCGCCTACCAGGCCGACGTGGCCGACGCCGACGAGGTTCAGGCCGTAATCGCCACGATCGTGGATGACTTCGGCGGCATCGACGTCTTACACTCCCACGCCGGTCGACTGCGGGCGGGCACGGTCGCCGAGACCGACCTGGAGGAGTGGAATCGAACCCTGTCAGTCAACGTGACCTCGATGTACCTGGTCGTGCGCGAAGTGGTGCCCGTGATGTTGTCGCGCGGAGGCGGTGCCATCGTGACCACGGGATCGATCAGTGGCCTCTTCGGTGAGCCCGCCCTGGCGGTCTACACCGCGTCGAAGGCCGCGGTGGTCAATCTCACGCGCAGCTTGGCGATCGACTACGCGCGCTCGGGTATCCGCGTGAACTGTGTCTGTCCGGGCTGGGTCGACACCGGCTTCAACGATCCCCAGTTCGAGCACGACGGACTCAGCGACGAAGCGATCGCCGAACTAATCGACCGCACCGTACCGATGGGACGCCAGGGACTGCCCGAGGAGATGGCTGCCGCCGTCGCGTTTCTGGCTTCCAGTGACGCGTCGTACATCACCGGCCAGACGCTGGTCGTCGACGGTGGACTTCTCTGTCACGTGTAGAGGGTTGCGAACGTCCTTGGCCGGGTAGTCGCCGGGACACCAGAACGGAGTTCACGTCTCTTCGACATATCGTCATGTGGCGTGACGCCGAGGATCGCAGTGATGGAGGTGTTGCTCGCTGGGGCCCCAGTCGTCGCGGTTGCCCAAATGGTGTTCTTGGTTGCCGCAGGTTTAGGCGACCGCTAAGGACACTCCGATCGTCTGCCACTTGACGGATGAGGCGAGGGTCCAGTTGGCGCTCACGGTGGAAGGTGTCGCGACGATCTGGGTCGCGACGCTCTCACCCCAGGAGTAGACGAAGG
>Ga0182015_10000850_pt1 | contig 42407 bp, 42 predicted proteins | sample 712P3MmetaG_FD_120478 | JGI IMG/M metagenome (GOLD analysis project Ga0182015, IMG submission 120478) | Permafrost microbial communities from Stordalen Mire, Sweden - 712P3M metaG | ecosystem: Environmental > Terrestrial > Soil > Wetlands > Permafrost | place: Sweden: Stordalen | collected...
CCGCAGGCCTTCTCCGTATTGGGCGCAAGGGGAGAGAATGGAAACATGGAAGGCAGCCCATCTCCCCAGCCCATCCCGCCTCCTGAATTGGAGCCCGAGGACTTCTACTTCGACGGCCCCTACCTGGTGTTCACCGCCGCCTACCACCTGAAGCGCGGATCGTGTTGCGGCTCCGGATGCCGCCATTGTCCATATGAGCCAAAAGATTCCGATGGCCACGACTGAACCCGGGATGGTATAAACCCGTTCAAGCATAAGACTTGTCTGCGCGATGCGACTGATTCGTTCAGGTGGTCTTTCTGCTGCTCGCACCACCCCATCCCCTGTTCTGAATCCGCGGAAACAACAAAAGGAGAGAGTTATGCATATGCCAATACTCTGGTGGATCATCGTTGGACTTGTTGCCGGCTGGTTAACCGGCAAAATCATGAAGGGTAGCGGTTACGGATTTTTTGTGGACATAATTGTCGGCATTGCCGGCGCGCTTGTGGGCGGCTTCATCGCCCGTCACCTCGGCCTGGGCGTCCATTACGGAATGATCGCCACCATTCTCGTTGCCACCGGCGGGGCAATCGTCCTCGTGTTCCTCTTACGCCTCATCAGCGGCAATCGATAACTCACCGCTCACCTGAGCGGGAAACACACCGCGACCTGCCGCTGCTCGTACCCAAGCGCGGCAGGTTGGGTGCATTAAACCTTGGGTTCCGCGTTTGAGCCTACTCTGAGCCGGTTCCCGTTGCCGGCGCTGGCGAGCTCGGCGCCGCGGCAGGCTCCTTCACCAGCACGGCAAACCGCGGGAACGCAAAGCTCCCGCCAGCGTCGTCAATCACGTTCAACTGGCACAGGTACTGCCCCGGCTTCAGCCCGGTGAGCGGCACATCCAGCTGAATTGCAACCGCGTCCCTGCCTTCCACGTTGATTTGCTTGGCCTGCACCAGCGGCGTCTCGTAGACCTTGGTCGCGCCCTGGATCAGCTCGAGGCTGCTCAGCAAACTGATTCCGGGCTTTGTCCCCTTGGGCTGATTCTCGACCGCCTTTTCGCGCGTCGGATTGTAGATCTCGTAATAAAGATAAAGATGCTGATCCTGGCGAAAGACGTGGCTGATGTTGGGCACGTACTCCAGCCCTTCGCGCACCATTGGGGTGGTCTTCTTGCTGGGCACGCGCGCCGAAGCCAGCAGAATCGAGCTCATCTTCAGCGGCGACTTCTTCATGTCGGGCAGCGTGATCGAGGCGACAAACGACCCCATGCGGCCGGTTTGGTTCTCGCGCACCACAAACTTCATCTGATATTTGCCGGGCGGCAGGTTAAAGCTGGTTGTGTATTGGATGTTCTTCTGCCGCGCCTGCAGACCCTCATCGAGATTCAGCTTCACGGTGTCGCGTACGTGGCCAATGGGCCGATTCACCTCATCGATCACTGAGCCCACAATGTCGATCGTCGCTTTGTCCTTGTCGCCGCCCTTCACGAAGGGAATCTGCGATCCCGGTACGATGAGCGAAACGGGAACAAAGAACCGATTTTCATCCAGCCGGAAGTAGAGCGCATCCATGTAGACGGCCATGTCTGTGGCCGGCAGGTCGCTCGCCAGTTGCTCATTCAGCTCCTGCTCGCGGTCCTCACGGCCTGCATGCTGGAAGTCCGCCGGCGCATAGTAGCCGGGACGGTACTCCAGCTTGATTCCCGGACGATTGATCTTGATTGTCAGCTTGCGAAACTTGCCGTCGCGCGCCGGATTTGTGCTATGGAAGCCAATGGCGTAGTAGGCTGACGTGTCGGCCTGCACTTTGGCAAATGCCGGCGCAAAATCGTTGGAATCGAAAAACGCCGTGCCGCCCGTGTCGTGGCTAAGCGTGCCCATCAATTCCTGCGAAGCAAAGTTGGCCTGCATGTTGCTGCCCAGCGCGCCGCCGTTGGCCGCTCCATTGCCGCGCAAGCTGCCAGTCGACGCATCTCCAAGCGGAGAGATCGCCTGCAGTCCCCGCGTGTCTACACTGTAGATGGCAAGGTTGGCGCGCACCGCAGCGTTGATAGCTGAGCGAATCGAAGCCTGGTTCTCGATTCCATCGCGCGAAATGCCGCCGGAGAAGTAGAGCAGGGACTTCTTCTCGGTGATCTTCTCAAGCGATTTTGAAACGGCCCGCAGCGCGAAGAGCTCACGATCGGTGTTCAGGTCGTTGTACTCGCTCTCGTCCGGCGTGTACCCGGTGGTGTCTTCCACCTGGTTGGTGTTGGCCGTGGCCCCGGGGGTAAAACCTTGCCCTTCCGTCCCGTTGTAGACACCAACTTCGTTGATCAGCGTTTTCTTGTCCGCGGTAAAGTCCTGATCCACCGTGAGGGTGTCGCCGAGCGAAACCAGCGCCACCAGGTCCGCGGCCTGCATCTTGTTCTTGAGGAACTCCTGCGCGGCAAGGACACTGCGGTCGAGATCTTCGGGCTGCATCGAGGTCAAGTCGAAGAACATGACGATCAGCCTGTGATTGCGCAAATCCTCAGGCTTCGCCACCACGGCCTTCGACCCGGGGCCGGTTGCGCCGATGGCAAGCCCGCTCACGGTTGCCTCGTTGAGCGGCGTCGCTTTGTCCACCGTCTCAAAGTCGAATGTGTCGACCCTTTGAGCCTTGCCGTTCTCGAGGATGGTGAAGTCGCTCTGTTTCAGGCCGAGCACAACTTCGCCGGTTTTCGCGTCCCGCGGGACGACGTTGGTCAGCACGAGTTCGCCGTTCATCTTCAACACGAAGCCGCCTTGCGGCGTGTTCGAAACCTGGCCCTGCCCGTCCTGCGATGCAGGTGTGGGTTGAGAGGCTTGCGCAAGCGCGGCTGGGCTCGCCGGCAGCATCAACGCCAGCGCTGCAACTCCTGCCCCAAACCTCTGTGCGACTTGGCTCATGCCCTCGCCTCTAATCCTCTGCCAGTTCGCGGACCTCCCATTTCGCGGGTCATTCGCGCAACTAACTTGCTATCCCTAGAACCTGAACCTCGCCGTAAAGTTGAAGTTCCGCATCCCCGCCGCCGATGTCACCTGGCCTGCGGTGGGCGAAGTCAGGCTTGTTCCAACACCCGAATACTGCACTGTGTTGAAGACGTTGTTGGCCGTTGCACGAATCTCCATGCTGCGTGTATCGCCAAGCTGCATGGTCTTGGCAATCGACATATTGTTCTGGACAATCCCCGGTCCCGTTATCGAGTTCCGCGAAACGTTGCCGAATGCGTTGCCAAAGGCGTCGGGCGTCGGCTGGGTGAACGCAGCCACATTGAACCAATCGTTCTTTGTGCCGCCGCCCGCCGTGGGCGAAATGCCGGGAACGTGGTCTGGACGTAGAATTCCGGCCACGCCGCGGGAAATGTCGGAGGCTGCTGCTGGGTAGTACGGAGTCAATTGCGTGCCCGTTGCAAAAGTGAATGAGCCAGAGATCGAGAATCCCTCGAGGATGTGCGCGCCGGCCCCGCTGGTCACCCATTTCTTGTCCTGGCCAAAGGGAAGCTCATACAGATACGTCCCGCTCACCTTGTGGCGCACGTCGAAGCTCGAGTTCCCTTCTTCGCCGAGAATGTTCTGCCAGTTCTGAACTGTCCCCGACGCGTCGTCGATGGAGTGCGAGTACTGGTAGTTCGCCCCCAGCGAAACGCCTCCTGTGAGCCGCTTGTTCACGCGTACCGTGCCCGCGTTGAAGCGCGAAAACGCTGCTGCCTGATCGTAAGTGAATACCGCGTAGGGAAGCCCGGTGGCCGGATTGTAGTTGGTGTCTGGGCTGCTGAGGCTGCGCCTCGGTGTACTCTTCACATCGAGCCGCGAGCCGATCGATCCGTTGTATCCCACGTTGAGCACGATGCCCCAGGGCAGCGTCTTCTGCACATCGAGGTTGTAAGTCTGCACATAGGGCAACCGATAGTGCGGATCGACTGCATATGTGCCGAGTGTGCCCGAGTTCGGCGTCGTGGGGAAGCCGTCTGCCAGCGTGAATTGCCCGGGTTGTATGGCTTCGTTGGTCTGTTCGTTCACAAAGGATGGCTGCAGGGCCATTGGCTGCAGCGCCGTGGTCGAGGCAAAGCCGCCGTATTGTCCCACGGTAAAATTCATCCCATAGCCCGCGCGCACCACAAGCTGCTTGAGCTTTGGAACGCGCCATGCAAGCCCCAGACGCGGCATAAGGGCGAGAGGAAAGGGATAAACCAGTGAAGGCGGGAGTGCCCCGCCCGCAAACGGCGCCGTGCCCCCGGACTGGAACTCGGCGAGTTGAGTAAAGCCTTCGGCTGGGTTGGTGTCGACTACTGAGAGGCGGCCGTACTTTTCCGTGTAGGGCGCGAAGAACTCGTAGCGCAGGCCATAGTTCAGCGTCAGGCTCGGTCGCGCGCGCCAGTCGTCGGTGGCGTAGAGGTCAAAAACGTTATCGCGCAGATAGCTCTTGGAGGTGGGCGCGTCAATGTTCGTTTCCTGCGGCAGCCCGAGCAGAAAATCGGCCAGCGCCGAGCCTGTGGTCGGGTCCAGCGCTGGATCCTCAGTGAACTTGCCGCTGAAAGTAAAGCTGCCGGTAGAGTTGGACCCTCCGAGGAAGTTGCGATGCACACGGCGATAGTCGCCTCCGAAGCGCAGATTGTGCTTGCCGTGAATCCAGCTCAGGGTCTCGCTCAAGGAGATCGTCTGCGAAAGCGAAAACGTCGGCTGCAGCTCGTTCAGTCCTTGGATGGGCCCAAGCGAGATGCTCGGAATGCCGAAGTTGGTAGGAAGAGTGTTGAGCGGCCCGTCTGGCCCGAGAATGCCAAGCGTAGTCGCAATATCCGTCTCGTTGGTGAAGAAATTAGTCGTCTGGCTCGTGGCGCGATTCCAGTTGGCATTGAAGATGTTCGTGAACTTCTTGTAGCCGACCGTGTAGCCCGCCTGAAAGCTGTTCGAGTTGCTCGAATTTTTTCCCCCAAGCTGGGGAAAGATGTTCACGTTGTCAGCCGCGCTGCCGGACCAGTTGTAGTTGAAATTGATGCTTTGCCTCAGCCCCTGGTTCTGATTTCTGCCGCCTCCTCCACCGCCGCGCCCCCCGCCTCCGCCGCGTCCCCCACCTGTCAGCGTCGCATTCTTGCCCAGGGTCCTCAGGTATCTAATACCGAGTTGTGTCGAATTTGTCTGAGCGGTCGTCAGTTCGTGGTAGTTATACCCGCTCGCGTTCGATGTTGCGGCGAGATTGGGCTCGGGAAAGTACTTCAGCAGCGCCGTCGCCTGAGAAGCGATCCGCGTTCCCGGGATTACATTGCCAACGCCATTCGACATGAACGCCTGCCCCGTGGTTGGATCGTAGATCGGTGGCAGGCCGGCGCCTGAAAAATCACCGCCGCGCTCCGCATCTGTGGGAAGGGTCGCGTAGTCATCCACCAGACTCGAACTGCGTGTGCCCGAAAGCGTAAGGAACACCGTGTCCTTGCCGCTCGGCTTGGTCAGGTGCGGAATGTAAGGAGCGCTCATAAATGTAATGCCGAAGCGATTGGACCCCGAGGTGGGTTGAATCTGGGGCTCGCCATTCAACGTGACAGGATCCAGCAGGAATGGCTCCGCATTGAGCGCTGAGTTGCTGCCGATCCAGAAGACGGCTCCATGCGGCTGCCCCGGATTGAACCCTCTGAAGTTGCCTCGCCCTCCGCCAAACCCTCCGCCGCCAAAGCCTCCGCCTCCCAGACCACCGCCGAATCCTCCGCCGCCGCCCCCGCCGCCAAAGAGTCCACCTCCGCCCTCTGGCACTCCGCCCTGTGCACGGGCTGTCTCGATCAAATCGCGAATCCGGTCCACATCCACGCCGGCGAGTGGACTCACCTGCCCTGCTTGTCCGCTAAATGAAACTGACTCACCACCGAAGTCCGCATTCGCGGCCACCGATGGAAGGGCCGCTCCTGCTGCGCCGCCAGTGCCTTGCTGGTTTTCTGTTTCGCCGCTCATCGCGTTCACCAGGCTCAGCGTCTGCGCCCCATTTGCGGCGAGCTGGCGAATGGCATCCGCGGCTGCGCCCGTCACCGCACCTGCGGCGCCCTGCTGGCGGTCCTCCTGCGCTTGCTGCGCGGCGGCGCGCGAAGCAAGCATCAGTGAGAATGCCAGCGTCTGATCGTGGCTGCTGGTCGCGTTGAACAGGGCTTCCTGAGAGCCGACGGCGAAGGCCGCGAACTGGGTTCGCACAACATAGCGGCCATTTTGCGGAATAATCAGCAGCCACGCGCCTGTAATGTCGGTCGTTGTGGAGTAGCGTTTGCCGGTGAGAGTGTTCTGCGCCGTTACGGTGACGCCTGGAAGGAGGATGTTGCCGCTCTTGACCACGCCATGCAGCTTTCCGCCGGTCACAGGCTGGTCTGAGGGGCTTTGCGATGCAGGCGATGCAGAACTCTGAGATGCGGGAACCTCTGCTGGCATGTTTGCGCTGGGCGATGTCGGTGCGCTCGCGCTTGGGGATGTGGGTGCGATTTGAGGGGCGGTCTGAGCACTGCCGCCAGAAGCTGTGCCAGCAGGGGAAGCAGCCTGCGCGCCGGCGGCCGAGCCGCACACAGCCATCCCCGCCGCTATCAACCAGCTCGCCGCCTGCCTCATTTGCTCTCCACCACCCTCGGCTCTTGTATTGAGTCAGACGGCCCAATCACCGCGAAGGTTTACCGAAACGACTGCCCCGAGCGCGATCGTACACTTAGGCATGGGCGCTGAACCGTCAGCCGCAAGGGTTATTCGTCTGGAAGAAATCACCGCCGATACTGCTGCCGAGGCTCTTTCCGCGGCACGGGAGCTGCTGCATGAGTATGGGCGATTTGTGATCGCGCACCCGGGGGCTGCGGGCTTTTGTTACGGGACACTGGAGCAGGAAGCGGCTCGTTTGCCGTTTTCCTATCTAGAGAAGGAAGGCGGCTGCCTGTTGGCTCGCGTGGATGAAGAGCCTGGCGGATTTGTTGCCTGGCGCGCGGTCCCCGACAACGTTGCAACGGACGCATGGGAACTCAAGCGGCTCTGGGTTCGCCCAACCACCCGAGGCCTGAACCTGGGCCGGACCCTGACACAGGCTGTTGTTGACCGCGCCGTCGAGGCGCGTCGCAAAGCCATCTACTTAGACACCGCGCCCGCCGTCATGGCAACCGCCCATCGGCTCTATCTCTCCATCGGCTTCGAACCCTGTGCTCCCTATAACGACAACCCGGTGAGTGAGCTCGAGTGGATGGTCAAGCGCCTTTGATCGCATGATTTGCAGGCCCGCGATTCACCGGCATTTCATCGAATGATCCACACGCATCGATTCGCAGGATTCGCACTTGCTTTCCTCTCGCGAGCATGTTAACTATTAAGCCAATAATCTTTTGATTGCTGCCAAGGGAGTAAACCCCCTGGGCCGGCGGACAGGATGCAATCCCCACATGAAGATCGGAACAACGATTCGCGCTCACAGGCTGCAGAAGGGTCTTTCCCAGGGTGACATCGAAAAGAAGACGGGCCTGTTGCGCTGCTATCTGTCGCGGGTGGAAAACGGACACACTGTGCCTTCGCTCGACACGCTATCGAAGATCGCAACGGCCCTTGACATGCCCATCGCCCAGTTTTTTGCCGATGACTCGTTGAACCACCAGTTCAATACGCAAAAGCTCAACGATGAGGAACTGCGATTCCTCACGCAGATTCGCCGCTACTCGTCGAACCTGAACGAGAGCGACCGGAAACTGTTAATGGCGATGGTAAAGAAATTCGCGGCGACCGCGGTCCGTTAGCCGGCCCTTTACCCCGCGAACTTCGTCAGATAGAACCCGAACAGCACCAGTACCCCTACTACCAATCCAACCGCCGCCCGCAATCGTGTCTCAAAAACTCTTCGTGACGAGCCAACCCGTGGAACCATCGGTGCCGCAAACATCAGCCCGCACGCAAACCCGCCCAAATGCGCGTAGTTATCGATGTCCAAACTCGAGTGAATCAACATGTTCACCCCGCTGACCGAGAGCCCAAGAACCAGGTTCAAGGCCGCAAAGTAGATCACCGACCGGCGCAATTTCTTGAGTTCGCTCGGCGGCACAGGCAAAAGGTTCGACTTCAAAAGCACAATCAACGCACCGGCTATGCCGAATACCGCGCCCGATGCCCCCGCCCCCGCTGGAAACACCGCTGACATGTCCAAGCCGCCGCTTGCGTGATAGTTGGCCCAATCGTGCCCATACTTCAACCACCCGAAGAACGTCGAGAGCAAATTCCCCGCCGCCCCAGTCAATATGTACACCGCCAGCAGCCCAAACGACCCCATCAGTGGCTCGGCCAACAGCCCCAGATTCCACAGGCACCACATGTTTGTCGCGAGGTGCAAAATGCCCACATGCACAAACATCGCGGTGACGATCCGCCACCACTCGCCGTTGATCAGCACTGACCCCGCATTATTCGCCCCCCAGTGCATCAGTTGCTCGGGCGCTGGCGCCCACAGGCTAAGCCCTTGAGTCAACATCGCCACAAACACCAGGCAATTCACCCCCACCAGCGCGTTCGTCGCCGGCGCCACTGCCCACAGAGGCTTCGGTCGTTTCACCGCTTGCGGAGAAGGCGCATACCCGTCCACAGGGGTCAGAACCTCCGGCGGCGCGAGGTCGTCCTCATAAACCGTTCCATGGGAGGGAGACGGTGGAGAGGGAGATGGGGGGGGATAACTTCCCATGAGATAACTCTAAAGCATTTCTGAAAACTCTGGAGGTTCTCCGGAAGTAGGCCAAGTCATTCCAATGATTTAGTCGACTTTTCCACCTGCGGCTGCCAGCTAAGCCTCGTTGTACTCTGGAGAAGGCTCATCGCGCGCATCGAAAAGGCCTGATGCATTGCGATTCTTCATACCCGACCGGGCAAATCCGGCCCTCAACCGGCATACCAGCCCCCGGCATACCAGCCAAGGAGCAGTTTTCTTGAGCGAATCCTTCACTGCAATAAAGCCAATCCGGCGAGCCTTACTCAGCGTTACCGACAAGACAGGCCTGGTGGATTTCGCCCACGTATTGACAGACTTCGGCGTCGAGCTCATTTCCACAGGCGGCACAGCCGCGGCTCTGCGGGCGGCTGGCCTCCAGGTCAAGGACATTAGTGAATTAACGGGGTTCCCGGAGATGCTCGATGGCCGCGTCAAGACGTTGCACCCGTTGGTGCATGGCGGCCTGCTCTACGTCCGCGGCAACGCCGAGCATGAAGCGGCGGTTGCTGCACACTCTATCCAGCCCATCGACATGGTTGTGGTGAACCTCTACGCCTTTGAGAAGACTGCAGCTCAAGCTGGAGTGGCCTTTGGCCACCTGATCGAGAATATCGACATCGGCGGACCTTCCATGGTGCGCTCCGCGGCAAAAAACTTCGAGGACGTCGCAATCGTCACCCGAGCGTCGGACTACGCGGCCCTAATGCAGGAACTCAAGGCGAACGCGGGAGCACTTTCAAGAGAAACGCGTTGGCGATTGGCGAAACAGGCCTTCGCAACGACTGCAGCCTACGACACGGCAATTGCCAACACCCTGGACGCAATGGAGCCGGCGCCGTTGCCAGCCGAAGCGGCATCGCCCAACACGGGGAACCTGCCCTCTACCCTCCGCATCAACTTGCCGCTGGCTCAGTCCCTGCGTTACGGCGAGAACCCGCATCAGCGGGCTGCCCTCTATGCCAATGGTTCGGGCCTTGGCATCGCCGGCGCGAGGCAGATGCAAGGTAAAGAGCTGAGCTTCAACAATCTCGTCGATCTGGACGCGTGCTGGGAACTGGCGCAGGAGTTTCCCGAGCCGGCGGTTATTATCGTGAAGCACACCAACCCCTGCGGCGCAGCAACCGGTGCCACTGTTCTCGAGGCCTACCAAAAGGCGCTGGCTGCCGACCCGGTTTCGGCCTTTGGCGGGGTAATCGGGATCAATCGGCCGGTTGACGGCGCTGCGGCCGACGAGATTTCCAAACTCTTTGTTGAGGCCATCGTCGCGCCCGCCTTTACCGAGGAGGCCCTAAAGCGTTTCTCGGCCAAGAAGAACCTGCGCCTTGTCGAAGTGCATCCGGCTCCGCCCAGGCCGGTTGTGAAACACGTCTCCGGCGGGCTCCTCCTGCAGGACGCCGACACCGCCCGGGTAAATCAGTCCGAACTGAAAACCGTCACAAGACGTGCGCCCACCGAGGAGGAGATGCGCAGCCTGCTCTTTGCATGGCGCGTGTGCAAACACGTGAAGTCCAACGCCATCGTCTATGCCAAAGATGGGCAGACCCTGGGCGTCGGCGCCGGGCAAATGAGCCGCGTGGATGCGGCAAGGTTTGGCGCGATGAAAGCCGTTCTGCCGCTCAAGGGCTGTGTCGCCGCCTCGGACGCCTTCTTTCCGTTCCCCGACGGCTTGGAGACGGTCGCCGCAGCAGGAGCCACCGCGGTGATTCAACCCGGCGGAAGTGTCAAGGATCAAGACGTAATCGACGCCGCCGATCGCCTGAGCGTCGCGATGGTGTTTACAGGCTTGCGCCACTTTCGGCATTGAGGAAACCGGGGCCCGAGCAAATGAGGAGCTCGTTCGGGAATCTTCCTTCCGATTCCCGGATCCCGAGGTCGGGCGCGGCTTGGTCGGGCATCCCCGCAGGGGTTCGCCAAGTGGATCTCTCTCCCGCCCGCTCCTCCCCGAATGGGGATGTGGGCTACCCGCGATCCCAATCCCTCGTAGTAGCGTCGGAATTTGAGGCAAGTTCCCCGGGTTTTCCGCTGACGCGCAGAAAAACCCGCTTCCTGACCTTCCATTGCGACTAATCGCGGGTAAAATCGTCTTTAACAACAGGCAGCGCTCCTCCTATCGGCTGCCTGGCTGCCCGACAGCGAGCTGGGTATCTTTTTGTTTAGTCTTGACTGTTCTGGCAGGGAAATCCCTGGATGATGAAACCAAAATTCTCTTTGAATCTCCCCTGGCTGTCCACAACCGCCGCCGCGCTACTCTTTTCGGCGGTTTTGCCCGCTCACGCTCAAACCAACATGGCAGCAGCGTCCCCCGCGAGTTCGCCCGTGGCTACCCCTGCCGCTCCGGCAAGCCCAGATCCTGACCGCGCTTCGGCGTACTTCCACGTCGGTTTGGCGAACATCTACGAAAGCGAGGCCGGCGAGACCGGCAACACAGAAGACGCGCGCCTCGCCGTTGAGGAGTACAAATCCGCAATTAACGCGGACCCCAATTCGCCCCAGTTGAACGACGGGCTGGCCGACCTCTACTTCAGGATCGGCCGGATGCATGAGGCGGAAGCCACCGCCCGCGGCTTGCTCAAGAGCTCGCCCGACGACGTGGACGCGCACAAGCTGCTGGGCCGTATCTATCTCCGCCAGTTGAGCGACGCCTCGAACGCGGTTTCCTCTTCTTCCCCCTCCGGCAACGTACTCGACCTGGCGATCGCGGAGTTTGAAAAGATTGTCTCGCTGACGCCAAAGAGCGTGGAAGATCGCATGGTGCTTGGTCAGCTCTACACCGTCAAGCACGACGCCAAGAAGGCCGAAGACCAGTTCAAGACCGCACAGGCCATCGAACCCGAGTCGGAAGAAGTGGTCCTCAACCTGGCCCGCCTCTATGCCGAGGGCAACGACCTGGAACACTCGATCAAAGTAATTGAAGATGTACCGGTGGCGGATCGGACTCCGAAGATGGAGTTCGCGCTCGGTGCGGCCTATGATCAGCTCAAGCGCCCCAAGGACGCCATCGCCGCATATCGGCGCGCGGTCGATCTTGACCCCTCTGACGTACACACCATCGATGCGCTCGGTCAGGCTCTGCTCAGCGACAATCAGCTCGACGAAGCGCTCAAGCAGTTCAAGCTGCTGGCCGACGCCGACCCCGAAGACACAAGCGCGCTGGTGCACATTGGAGAGATTCAACGCAAGCAGCTAAAGTTTGAAGACGCACTCGCCACAATCCGAAAGGCGCGCAAGCAGGATCCGAACTCGCTGGAAGCTGGATTCAATGAAGGTTTGATTCTCGATGTGCTGGGTCGATTCGACGAGGCCACTCAGACCTACGAGAAAATGGTGGAGATCACCTCGCACGCCAATGGCGCCGATACCCCCGAAGAGAAGAGCAACCACGGCTTCTTCCTGGAACGGCTGGGCGCGATCGATATCGAGCAGAACAAGACCGACCAGGCCATCGCCGCATACCAGAAGATGATCGACATGGGCGGTGACCAGGCTACCCGCGGCTACGAACTCGAGGTTGAGGCCTATGGCGAGGCCAAAATGTTCGACAAAGCCGTCGAGGCTGCTCACAAGGCGGCCGATGCCAATCCCAAGGACGCGGACGTGAAGATGATGCTCGCCGGCGCTTTGGTTGAGCAAGGAAAGAGCGACGACGGGATCGCGATGGTCAAGGGTATGCTCGACGGCACGGACAAAGATCGAGCCGTGTGGATGCGCCTGGGCCAGTTCGATGTCCAGCTCCGCCGCTGGAAGGATGCGGAAGACGCCTTGGCCAAGGCGGAGCCTCTGACGACCAAGAAAGAGGACCGCACCTACTTGCTGTTTATGCGCGGCGAACTAGCCGAGCGCCAGAAGCACTACGAGCCCGCCGAGCAGTACTTCCGTCAGGTCCTGGACCTCGACCCCGCCAACGCCATGACCCTCAACTATCTGGGATACATGCTCGCCGACAAGGGAGATAAAGGCATTCGGCTGCCCGAAGCGCTCAAGCTCATTCGCAAGGCCGTCGATCTTGAGCCGATGAACGGGGCCTATCTCGATTCACTCGGCTGGGTCTACTTCAAGCTCGGGGAGTATGAGCAAGCCGAAGAAAACCTGCGCCAGGCGGTTCAGCGCGACCAGACCGACCCGACCGTTCACGACCACCTGGGCGATCTCTACGAAAAAACCGGACGCATTCGCCTCGCCGCCGCGCAGTGGGAGATGTCAATTGCCCAATACGCAAAGTCGGCCGCGGCCGACGTCGAGCCCACCGATGTGGCGAAGGTCCAGCACAAGCTGGAAGGCGCACGCGTGAAGCTAGCCAAGCAGGAAAACGCTGTTGGACAGCCGAAACCCGAATAAGTGGGCCCGGACGATCCAGGTTAAGCAACATTCTGACGGCGTGAGTGATTCCTTCACACACGCCGTTTGCTTTTGCGCTTAACAACTCGGATCCGGCCAGCTTTGGTCAATCGGAAGGATGTGGGGTCACTTTCCCTGGAGTCGTGGCCGGATTGCCTACTTCGCTTGCTCTGCTGCCGAGGCGATGTAGAGGTCGACGTTGCTCTTGTCCACCAGTTGGGTGCCCGTATCGACAAACGCCGGGTACGGCGAGAATCCATCGGCGCTGTAGTCCTTCGCTAGCTGAGCCGGTGGAGCGTGAAAGACCTCATCAAGCGCCTTCAGGCCCACATAGGCCATGGTGTAAGGCTTCTGCACAATCGTCGCATCGATCGTTCCGGCCTTGATTCCGTCCAGTGTGTCCTGGTTGATGTCCCAGGCCACCAGGACGCGGTCGGTCTCATTGCTGCGCTTGATCGCATCTGAGACCATCTTGCCGGAAGCGGAATCAAGGCAGACAAATGCATTGATCTTCTTCGGTCCGGTCAGCGCCATCAGCTCCTGCGTCTTGTCAAAGGCAATCTTTGGATCGCCCTTGATATCGACCACCTCGGCAATCTTGATGTCAGGACGGCTCTCAAAAACATCTTTGAATCCCTTCAGCCGTTCCTCGGTGTTCGGCTGGCCAGAGAGAGTGAAAAAGACTACATTGCCCTTGCCGCCTAGCTTCTGAATCACGCGCCGACCGCCCAGCTGCCCGGCCTCCAGGTTGTTGGTTCCGATGAAGTAGAGCCTACGGCTCCCCACGGCGTCCGAGTCCATGGTGATTACAGGGATGCCAGCATTCACGGCGGCGTCGATGCCGGGTTGCAGCACAGAAACGTCCGAAACCGAAATCAGAATGCCAGCCGGCTTGGCCGCGGTCGCCTTCTGCAACTCCGAAAGCTCAGCCTGCGGATCGTATCCATCCGGCCCAACGACCTTGGCCGTCACTTTGTACTGCGCGGCGGCTTGCTTGAAGCCGGCTGCTGCCGTCTGCCAATAGGGGAGTGCCGAGTTAGCGGAGATCAGGTAATACACCTCTTTCTCCGAATGCCGTGCGCCACAGCCTGCAAGAAACACTGCAGCAACCGTCAGAATTCCCAACGCGATACGCCGATTTGTCTTCATGTCCGATTTCGCTCCTGAGGGAGAGATGCGCCCGGAAGCAATGCTTGAACTGGATGCAAGGCTGAAATTCATCATTATGAGTCGCACTCTCCGAATTCCGGCAGGATAGTACTCCAGGCCGATCGCCGTTGTCTACATCTTGCCGTCCCAATCAGGCTAAACCTGTAAACCGCCGCGGCGTGTGACCGGACACACGCAACCCAGCCCTTTTAGGGCGCTGCTGTACCCATCTGCGGTATAACCAGACCAGAAACATCCGCGCATGGCCGACTTCGAAACCATCTCGAGTACACGTTTGCCCGGCGGGGTCGCCGTTGCGGGCACATCGGTTGACCCGCTCATCCAACGCGCTTACGACGAGCCGCCGCATCCCTATCGCACTCCATTCGCACGAGACGCCGCGCGCATTCTGCACTCGCGCGCTTTTCGAAGGCTGGCAGGAAAGACGCAGGTCTTCACGCACCTGCCCGCTGGGTCGCAGTCCGACCACTTCCGGAGCCGGCTCACACATACGCTTGAGGTAACGCAGATTGCCCGCACCGCCGCAGCCGCGCTTGGCCTGAACACGGAGCTAGCGGAGGCGCTTGCCCTTGTGCATGACATTGGCCACCCCCCCTTTGGCCACGCCGGAGAGAAGGCGCTCGATCGATGCCTGCACGCGTATGGTCTCGCATTCGATCACAATCTACACGCGCTGCGAATCGTGACCTGGTTTGAAGAGCGCTACGCCGCCATGCGCGGCCTCAACCTTACCCTCGCCGTGCGTGAAGGAATCGTGAAGCACTCGCGCGACTACTCGCTGAACGAGCATCCCGAACTAGGCGAGTACTTCCTTAGCAGCTTTCCGCCGCTCGAAGCGCAGATGATCGATTTGGCCGACGAAATCGCCTACCTGACAGCCGATCTCGATGACGGGCTCGACTCCGGCATTCTCACACTCGACGAGGTCTGCGATGGCGTGCCGCTCTTCCGACGTTTTCACGATGCGGTGGTTCGGTTGTACCCCGCCGCGCCGAACAAGCTCGCTGGATATGAGACGCTCCGGCGCGTTCTCAATGCGCTGGTCACCGACATGCTTGACGAGATGCTCATGCAGGTGCGGAATCTCGGCGCTGAAACTCTCGATGACATTCGCAGCGCCCCGTCGCGGATCGCTCTTTTCAGCGCGGCCATGGAAGCCGATCGCGCCCAGGCCAAACAGTTTCTCTATAGACGACTTTACAACTCTCCCGGTATGGAGAAGACCCACGATCACGCCGCGCGAGTTGTCAGGGAGGTCTTTGCTGCGCTCATGGCCGACCCCACACACCTGCCCGCCGATCACCAGGAGCAGATCGCCACAGAGGGGCTGGCGCGCACGGTCACCGACTACATCGCCGGCATGACGGACACCTTTATTCAGGAGCTTTGGCTGCATTGCACCCCAAGCTGATCCGGCTTGCCCAACCCAACTGCCAGGCAAAGAAGACCCCATGCGCCCCCAATACCATTTCCGCGACTCTCCGCAAGGTCTCCGCGCCTGGAGCGTCCGCCGTCTGGCCAAGATGTCGTGCAACTTGATTCGTGAACAGGTCCCGCTCTCGGCCATTCGCGAACTCGACGAGCCCTTCTGGAGCAGCGGGAAAGAAGATCCGCTCAATTGCCGCGAGATCGCCGACCACGCCCGCCTAATCTCGGAGTGCGACCTGATCTTTCCCATCATCCTCTCAAGCGACGGCCGTGTGATGGACGGGATGCACCGCGTTTGCAAGGCCTTCAATCTTGGACTGGAGACCATTGAAGCGGTGCGCTTCACCGTCGACCCGGAACCGGACTACGTCGGGGTTGCCCCAGACGACCTGCCCTATGACGAATAGGCGGCTGCTTCGCCATTATGAATGCCCTCGTTGGTGACCACCGTGGCCGCCTGGCGCATCGGCGTCCGTTCCAGCGTGCGCTCCGTGTGAAGGCGTCGGCGGATCAGGCTTATAAAACGCGGAAAAGTCTCGCCACACCCCTTCTGCAAAGCTCTCGGCATATGCCGCATAGGCGTGCAGGCAGCGAATACCGGCGATCAATGCCAGCGGCAGCGCCGCCCAGAGAAAGAACTCGATCTTTGCCGGTGCCGGCTTCCAAGTCCCCAAAAAGTAGCCCAACCCGGCCACAAAAATGAGCAGAAAGACCGAAGCGCTCAGATTGCCGGCCTTTTTCTTTGCCACGATCTGAAAATACCGTGCCATGTTGACCGGAGAAGGCTGCCCCTCGAAGTAGATGGTGAACCCGGTGGCCAACAGCGCCGCTGCAATCGAGGCCACCAGCGCCACCGAAACCGCAGCGTCCATCCCCTTAACCGACGAATGGAACGAGAGCCCCCAGCCCAGCAGGTAGGCGCACCCAACAAAGAACGCACACGTGAATCCGCGCATCATCCCATAGAGTCGCTCGAACTCCGCCACGGATTCGTCGAGGTTGTTCTGCTGCAGATAGGTCCTTGCCTGAAAAAAAGCCGGGGTCCGGTTCGCAATCGCCGAGTTTTCGTCACCGATGACCTGTATTCCGAAGGCGGCGCGAATCTGCCCGCCCAGATGTATCTTAAAATCCGTGCTGAAGACATGGTTGTCGGTGTCAAGAATCGCGCTCGAGCGCTGGCGCACCCTATTCTGCGAATCGCGGACCGTGGAAGGCAAAACTCCCTGCCCAAACGATTGCAGGAGGCTGCCGGCGACAAGGGCAACAACCAGCAGAATCACTGAAGAGGAAATGTCACTCGAGGGAAGCTTTCCTGTCGCCAGCGCGAACGGGAGCCACAAGATCCCAATCAGCAGCGTTCCGGGCAGAATGTTGCCGTAGATGTCGTAGGAGTTGATTTTATCTAACATCTCCTCACGCTCCTTTTCTTGCCTTGTTGGGAGCCAGCAGCCGGCTGCGTAGACCGATCGGATTCCCTAAAAGGCGGCCTTACTTCGCGGGAAGGAATTGAATCGATACCAGGTCCGCAACGACCTTGAAATCGTAATCAGCCGTGACAAGTATGTGCTCTGCTGAGTCCATCGCCAGATCGATAGCGAAACCGTCGACGTAGGAAATCTTGCGTTCCAGTCGGAGCGTTGCCGCTCGCGCGGCGCGTTCTCCGGTTGCCCCGACAACTTCCAGTTCAATCGGCAAGAGAGTTTCCAGCACGCGTGTCGCCGTAGCGGCTCCTAGATGCTTGCGAAGCTGTCCGGCAATCTCGCCCCATTGCAGGGCCGAAATACACATTTTGCTCTTTTGTTGAAGGCATTCCTTGAAAATCTCTCCGACGCGGTCAGCTCCAGACTCATCGTCGATGTAACGCAACACCGCGGATGAATCCAGGACAAAGACACTCACCGGCTATCCTTACCAGCCATCTTTGGCTAATTCCGTCACTCGTTCGCGGCGTCGATCTTCCAGCAGCTCGTCAGTCATTGACGGCCCGCCCTTCGTCAGCCCGCGCAGAGACTCAATGAGCCTCAACTTGGACGTCAGCGTCTCAGGCTCTAGAATCAGGCGAGACCCTTCCGTCGAAAATGCGACCCGTGTCCCAGCTTCGATTCCCAAAGCCTGGCGGATCGCGGCCGGAACAACCAACTGTCCCTTGCTGCTCACGGTGGAGTAAACCTTCTTCATGCCCTACATCTTACCATAGGTAAGATTTGGAGAGCTGAGTAAGAACTATCGTACGGTAAGGCTCCGAAGCGATACTTTACCCCAACTGAAAATCAATACTGGATGTATTCTTTCCCAGTAGGTACACCCCGAAATCGATCCCAGGCTCAGGCCGTTCCGGCAGAATCGAGAGGCTGAAATGAACGCACTCAGTGAAGTGACGCGTACGTCCCTGCCCACCCGCAGAAACTTTCTCGGTGCAACCGCCGCCACAGTGACTGCCGGCCTCTGTGCAACGCTCGCGGGCGCTCCGCCCGCCCAGGCCGCCGATGCCTCGGGCCTTGACGTCATCGGCCCCAAGCCCGGCTACTCGCCCCAGGTCGGCACCCTCGTTTCCATGCTCACATGGATGCGCGATGCAAATGGAGTCCTGTCGGCGACCAAGGGTCTTTCTCAGGCCGACCTCGATGTCCTCTTCGACGCCAACGCCAACTCTATCGGCGCATTAATGCTCCATCTTGCGGCTACCGAGACCTACTACGGATTGCACACCTTTCAAGGGCTCAAGTGGGATAGTTGGTCCGCGGAGATCAAGCAGAAGTGGGACCCCGCCATGAACCTGGGCGACGCCGGCCGCAAGACCATCAAGGGCCACGACCGCGATTATTACGTCAACATCCTTCATGATGTGCGCGAAAAGTCCCTCGCCGAATTCGCCAAACGAGACGACGCCTGGCTACTGGCAGTCGACAAGGACTGGCCCTGGGGCCCCACAAACAACTACTGCAAGTGGTTCCACGTCTGCGAGCACGAGGCCCATCACACCGGCCAGATCGCCTTGCTGCGCAAACGGCTACCCGGAGCGAAGCCCGACGCCTCGTAGCGACCAATTGAGATAGGAAGTGCGAAACTTCGCCCTTTCCAACTCTTCCCTATTGCACTTTGCCTTGGGGCCGCAGCCTGCGCAGGTCCAGGGCACACTCGACGGCGTTCTGCGCCTGCAGTCGCAGATTATCCGCCGCAGCCCAAAGCCAGATGCGCGAGGCCTCGTTGGGATTGCGGCCTCCCTTTTCGGTCCGCACCCGCACCAGAACATCGTTCTGCCCGGTGGCGGCGAGGTTCGAAGGCGAATCCGTGTCTTCGAGTACCAGATCGACATGCTCGCCGCTCAGCGCGTCTTCGATTAGCGATATCTGCACCGGACTGTCGAATTCAACGGCAATCGAAAAGGTAAGCCCGTGAAAAACCGGCGCCTGGATCACTTGAAGGGCCAGCGCGGGCCAGCGTCCGGCGCCCAGTGCATCGTAATGGCGACGAATCCGGGCTTCGAGGTTGGTCAGGCTCGCAATGGCATTCTCGCCAAGTCCGCTCAGCAGGTTGTAGGCCACCTGCGCATCAAACATTGGCCGAGGCAGCCCCTGAAAGCTAAGCAGGTTCACCGTCTGCTGGTGGAGTTCATCCATGGCGAGCCGTCCAAACTCGCTCGCCGGTACCAGCACGGTGGCCGCTGCAGTTCGCACCGCTGCCGACAGCTGCAGCCGCTCCAGCAGCAAGGCAATCGCCACGGCACTCGGATGCGCTGGAACAATCGCCGGCGTGAAAAGATCGGGCGTAGCGGCGGAGCCGAGCCACGGCGCACGCACCAGTACGCCATTCTCCTGGTCGAGTGCCCCAGAAAGGTCGAGCACTGTGGAACCCGCGCGCAGCGCCTCGCGCCAATGCCTTCTCGTCAGCTCCTCCGGCCCGCAGAAAAAAGTGAAATCTACGAGCTCAAACGATTCGGCGGTGATGGCCTGAACAAATGTGACCTCATCGCCCACCTGGTCCAGCTTGCCTTGGGCCAGGTCTGTGTCCAGCAGAACCACGTTGGCCGTCGCAAGCGCCGACTCAGTCAAAGCGTCCTTCAGTTCGCGTCCCAGCAGAGTGGAAGCTCCGGCAATTGCAATCTTGTACACAGGATTCCTTGTTCGAGTTGGAAACTACGAGAGTTTTGCCGATTCGGCTTCAACGCTGTGGGCATCGGCAATGGCCACCTCGCTGGCCCCTTTGCGCCGGCGTCGCGACCATCCGTAGGCAGCCCGCGCCCAGATGCCTGAGAACATGTAGGTGATACCGATGCCGAAGAAGACAACGTTGGAATACCGCAGCATGACATAAAACACGATAGCCAGCACAAACAGCAACTGAAACGGATGCGAGCGGGCGAAGTTGATCTCTTTGCCCGACCAGAAACGCCACGTGCTCACCATCAGGAATCCGCATAGGCCGACCATCGCCAGCCACAAGAGCGCAACCCACCACGCCGGGACGGGAATGCCCCCGAAAAAGTGAACGGTCGAAGCAACCATGCCCGCAGCCGCCGGAATCGGCATCCCAACAAAGTATTTTCGGCCTGGACGCCCCGGGTTGCGCGGCTGCGCATCATGACTGATATTGAAGCGTGCGAGCCGGGAAACGCCCCCGATCAAGAACAAGAAGCAGATGAAGGCGCCGGCCTGGTGCAGATGCTCGAGGAGCTGGGGATTCTCCGTTGCGGGCAGGAAGTGGAAACCCCAGATCAAGGCCAGCAGCGCAGGCGCCACGCCAAACGTGATCGCGTCAGCGAGCGAATCGAGTTCCTTGCCGAAATCGCTGGCAGTGTTCGTCATGCGCGCGATGCGGCCGTCGAGGGTATCGAATGGGATGGCAAAAATAATTGCGATTGCGGCCCAGTCCAGATGGGTTGTTGCGTCGCCGCTGATCGCCTTGATGGTCTCGGTGATCGAAAAAAAACCTGCCGCTATGTTGCCGCAGGTAAACAGCGAAGGCAGCAGGTACATGCCGCGCCGCAGCCGGGCTTGTGCCCGCGCTTTTGCCAGTTCTGGATCGCGCCCGTTCACTGGCTTGCTCCTTGAGCCATCGCCGCGAGAACGCTTGCGCCGCCTTTGACGCGCTGGCCTACTTTGACCCGCAGTTCCGCGGTCGAAGGCAGAATTACGTCAACGCGCGAGCCAAACTTGATTAGCCCGACGCGCTGGCCGCGCGCCACCGTCGCGCCCTCAGCAAAGTTGAAGACAATCCGCCGCGCGATGAGGCCTGCGATCTGCTTGAAAGTCACCTCATACCCCTCGCCGCGCACCGTCACCACGTTCTGCTCGTTGCGCTCCGCTGAGTTGGGATTCATCGCATTCAGGTAGAGTCCCTTCTGGTAGCGGACGCTCGTGATCACCCCGCCGATTGGCGAGCGATTCACGTGAACATCGAAGACGCTGAGGAAGATGCTGATCCGCTGCCGCGGACCGTCAGGGGTGTTGATAGGAGCCGTTTCGGTCACGAGGCCGTCACCGGGGGAGACAACAAGCGCCGCCCCCGGGGGAATCGTACGCTCAGGATCGCGGAAAAACCAGAGAAAGAAGGCCGCCAGCAGCGCCGGGCCGACGCTCCAAACCCACCCTCCCGTGAACCATAAAAGCAGTCCCGCAACCGCCAAAAGACTCACACCGTAGATGTAACCGTCACGAACCATAGTTCCCAACGATTATACGGTGATTCCAACCTCTGGCCGTTTCATGGTTCCGACACATGTGCGCACACCCGGAGCGAGGTGGGCCCTCAGGGCCGGCGCTAGAGCAATGCTCGCGCCTAACTCAAACTGATTCCGCGCCTTAAGCCGTTACAGGCAGACGACGCTCCAAGGCAAAAATCAGGTCCTTGGCGTGGAGTTTGAGCTTTTTCAGGCGAACTTCCTCGAGTTGTTCATCTGAGGAGAGATAGGGCTTCTGAACCAGTTCTTCCAGCCGCTGAGCGTAGCGATGGTGTTCCGAATGCAGGCGATCAATCTCTTCGCTCAGCGTTGGATCCTGTATTTCGTCCATCAAGCACCTCCGTGAGTAACAGAACACTAACATATAGCTCCACTGGTGGACGCTCGGCAATAGAGAAAGCTCCCCAAATTACCTTCGGGCTGTGGATTTTCGGGATCGGCTGCATTTTGGGTGAGCGCAATCACAATTCAGCCGGTTTTTAGCGAGCCAAGGTCAAGACCCATCAGCACCGCATCCTCAGCCGGATCAGCGTAGTAGCCGACGCGCCTGCCCGTCTCCCGGAACCCGCAGCGCAGATAGAGCCCCAAAGCCGGGTCGTTGGAGGCCCGCACTTCCAGGTTGATCCGGGTCACCCCAAGCACTCTCAATGCGGCGAGCAGATGGCCCAGGAGCTGCCCCCCAGTGCCGCGCCGCTGCGCCTCTGCGGCCACGGCAATCGACTCGAGTTCGGCCTCCCCGGCCACAAGCCTGGCTACGATGAAGCCGACAATGGTTTGTGAGCCCGGCGGTTCCGACTCAGACGATTCGGCCAGCAGCGCATGACGGCGCGGTTCTGATTCTTGGCTGAGGGCGGCTTCGTACGCTAAAACCGTCCAGTGCGGCGCGTGGGACAGGCCATCGGCAATCTGCTTTACGCGCGGGATGTCGTCGATTTGCATGGGCCGGATCCGTAGCGGAGCGGCGAAAGGTTCGGCAGAGCCCATCATCCGCGTTGCGCCTCCGCGGCTTCGCCAAAGATCTCCGCATCAGGCCGGCGTAGATAGTTCCCGTCAAGCATCGCAAGATCGACAAATGCACCTTCGGCCACACGGGCCGCGGCCAGTCGCAGTGCATCTGCCGCTGTGGGAGGCGCGGCGCGCAGCAGCTCAGTAGAGGGCCAGGCCGATGACAGAATCGCCGCGGCTGCGTCGTCGCAGACGGCCAACTGTGCCGGAGCCGGGTTAATTGCCCTGAGTTCGGCAGCACTGACCAACAGCTCCCTCGGTCCGTCTGGTTTCGGTCCGTTCGCGTTCGGCCCTGCTGCTCGGCCGTCCATCCGGAGGAAGACTTCCCCGCGATGCGCATCGAGCGCTGCGGCCTCTGCGCCTGACTTTGCCGCCAGCACCTCAAGCCGCGACACAGCTACAACCGGAATCTGCGAAGGCTCAGCCAGCCCCTTCACCGCGCTCAGGCCCACGCGAACTCCGGTAAAGCTGCCCGGTCCGTGCACGGCCACAATCGCGCTCACATCTTTCAGACCCACGGCCGCGTCCTTCAACAAATCGCCCACCGCTGCCACCAACGTCGACGAGTAGCTGCGGCCTTCAAGTTCGGTCTCACCCAGAATCTCGACCGACGGACCAATGAATCGGCCCAGCGCCACCGACCCCGTTGGCCCGCACGTATCAATTGCAAGCACCACCATCCCAAACTCCGCAGACCCCGCCCCTACCTTCTGCCCGCTTTCCATATCCCCTCAGCATGACACACCTCATCCAGCGCTTCCAGAGCTACCGCCTGTGGACCTGGCACGCCTTAACAGTCACAGCCTCGGCAGCCCAATCCCTATTTTTCCTCTAGCCGGCCTCCCATTTCTTCTCTATTATTGAATTAATGACGAGCCGCAGCTATCTCGGAGAACTCGAGCTGATGCTTCTGCTCGCAATCACTCACCTCGGCGACGAAGCCTACGGCGTGCCTATTTCTAGAGAACTTGAAACGCACCGCGGTCGCGACGTTTCACTGGGTAGTGTTTACGCGGCCCTCGAGCGGATGGAATCCAAGGGCCTCGTCGCATCAACCCTCGGCGATCCGACCCCCGAGCGCGGCGGCAAGGCCAAGCGTTATTTCCGAATCACCAAAGAAGGCCTGCGGCAGGTGCATGAAACCCGCCGCGTCCTCACTCAGCTATGGCGAAGACTACCCGAATTGAATGGAGAGAGCACATGAGGATCGGTGAGCCCGGCAGCCCGCGTCGTTTATCTCTGGAGAGCTTTAGGAAAGCCCGCCCACTCATCGCGATAAGGCCGCGATGAATGGGGCACACGCCCATGGGGGTCGCCGTCCTCGGCGGATCGGATTCAATAACCAGCAGTGCGGTGTCTAAGTTATTAAGCGATTTTCGCAGTTCGCAACAGGAACGAGAATGAGACGAAAAGAACCGCCGCTACTCGCCACATGGTTGCTGGAGCATTGCGTTCCAGCCGACCATGCCGACGCGCTCGCGGGCGATTTGGTGGAAGACTTTCGTGCCGGCCGCACCGATGGTTGGTACTGGCGCCAAGCGCTTTCGGCCTGCGCAGTCGCCTGGGCCGAAGGCCTTCGCGTGCGAATGCCTCTGGTGCTCTTCGCGCTAATGTGGTCCATGCTCGCCCCGGCCTGGAAGGTCTTCGTTGACGGGCTTGATAACGCTTTTGTATTCGATCGAATCATGGTTTTTTTCGGTCCTCTCTGGATCGTCGTTGCGTTTGCCGGGTGGTTGCTTCTCCATTCCGCCTTTCTATGGGCCGGAATCCTGATCTATTACGTAGCCAACACAAGTCTCGGAAGAGCCTTTCGGAGCGCCAGGATTAACCGCTCGTTTCTTCTCGCGCCCCTCGTCTTCGCGCCAGTTTACGGGGCAACAATGGTCTGGGGCGCCCTGTATTGGTATTCCTTTTTTGCAAACGCAAAGCTTGCCTCCAGCCCCTTGGGCCAGATCGCCGATCTGCAAATGCTTGCGGAAGTGATCCGCTTGCCATTCTTCATCGCGCTCCTATGCGCCCTTTGGAATCTGGTCCCCCAGTCCGCACGAGTTTCTCAAACCGTTCTGGGCACATCGCCTCTGGTCGATTCTTCTACCCAATCCGACTCCCTCGGGCTCACCCCGCACACCCTCCGCCGATTCCTCGCTTTGATGGTCGGTGCCGGCCTCGTAAACGCAATGATTGCCGCTTTCGTTCTGTGCAGCCTGCCCGCCTCGCACACGCCCACCCTCCAATCGCTCCTCCTGCGGGCTACGCTTTACGTGGCCGCGGGAGGATTAGCCGGCATGATCGGTACCTATCTCTACTGGTACAGCCCGGCAAACCCATTCCGCCTCGACCCACCGTTACCCTTTTCGCTCTTTGCCCTCGTTTGCGCCGCAGGCTGGCTCTGGGTGCCTTCCATGGTGATGTTCTGGTTGCAAATCTCCGGGGCCGCCGCGCTGGTTGCCGGAGTCGGAGCATTCTTTCTCGCCATTGGCCTGCGCCAAGCCACGTTTTCAGTTCTCCCGCCGACGCATCAGCTCGGTCCAACCGCCCCAGTCAAGGAATTCGACCTCTTCGCCGAGTCGCTCTATCGGCCCCGCGGGGAAGCTCACGGCTACGTCATTGCATTGAGCCTCTGTGCGGCTTTCATGGCTCTCGCTGCGCACCAAAACTTGATCGCCGCCGGTCTGCTCGCTTTGAGCGCCTTCCTGTTCTCTTGGAAAAGAACTTTCGTTTCATCCGCCGAGGCCGCCCGTTCGTATCGGCGATCGGCTGTGCGGCTTGCACTCGTCGTTGTTCCCGCCGTCCTGGTCACTGTCTGGGCCTTGCTTGACGGGGTCGCTCATCGTGGCCTCTCTGAAGCGGGCGCAGCCCTCGCTGCTCAAACAACGACCGCGCAGGAAAACTCATCCAGCGAGGCCCAGTCGAAATCCACCAAAACCGGCGCCGGCGGTTACCAAAGCCTGATCCTGTGGCCCTACCCTGAGAAGAATCCGATCGTCCCGCCGGTGCCCGCGCACCTCTCTTTCCTCGGCCCAGGAACGACGCAACCGCTGATCATTCGATTCGATGGTCCTTACTGGTATCTCCAGCCGCCGGAGAAGCGTCCCGGCCCGACCGCACACCAGGCACACGGCACACCGCTCAGCGCGGGGATTCGCTCCATCAACGAACTTCCGCTGGTGATGGACGCTCACCAGACCCTGGGCGCCTCGATCCCCATCGCCCGGTGCGGCAAGATTCAGGTCGAAATTGAAAACCGCGACAATCGCCCCGGGGCGATCGAGATGGCCGTCCTGCTCACGGACGCATCGGCCCCAGGAGAACCCGAGCTCTATCTTGGACAGAAGGCCATTCCGTCTTCGGAGCCCGAAGTTAACTCAATCGACCTTCCCCTTGTGGCCCAGCCTGGCTCGGTTATTAAGCACGCACCCGTCGTTGAGACGCTTGAGTTTTCGATCCCTTTCGCTGCAAAAATCCGCAAGTTCAACGAGATCACCGTGATGCTGCTTTCAGACGGGGACCACGCGCAGGAAGGCCCGAAGATCGCGGTCCGGCAGTTCCAGTTGTTCCCGCGCTGAAGCGACGGGGCATCCGCTCGCGCTTCACGGCTCTCCGCGCCGATTCTCATGCATTTATCTTGATAACTCACTTATCTTTCTTCGGCCTTCATCTTGTCTTAAGGTTTGCGACCGCGTTCTATCTTGAACCTAAGTTCCGAGTGTAAGTCAAGACCAGATACTGATACTTTTCGACTAACCCTTAAGGTCTGCTTCATCCGCCCTGTTGTCTACTTCTTTTACCACCCCATGAAACGCCAACACGGGGCATTGGAGGAGATAACTATGAAGAAAGCCCTTCTATTCGCATCGATGCTGGTCCTCGTTTCGACCCCTGCCTTCGCAGGCAAGAGGAACCCAACCATTAACATCCCCGAGGAGGTCGCAATCGGCACCACGCTGATCCCCGCGGGCGACTACACCCTCTCCATAACCGGTGCGGGGCCTGAAGTTCAGGTCACGCTCACCCAGGACAAGAAGTCTGTCGTCAGCTTTACCGCAAAGGAGTTGCCGGTCAAGGGCTTAACCGGCATTTCCGAGGATACCTCACCAAAGGTTCCCATTCTAGAGTCGATTCAGCTCCACGACCTCAGTCTCGTTATTGAGGGCGCTCCGCATCCGGGTCAATAGCGCCGGCTCAACCCAGCGCTTTTCGCGCAAAGCTCGCATCCAGATTGCAGCCTGGCGGCAATCGCATCGCCAATTTAGAGGAATCGGGCGCATTTATGCGCGATTCCGCCTGGAATTCTCTGTGCCTCCATCCGCGCGACGGAAATGAAGCAGCTTCCCTTGGCTGGCCTCATCTCCGCCGCGCTCTTTTTTTTGCCTTGACTCTCACTCGCCCAACGTCTCCAGTTTCGAGCCATCCGCCAGCCGCTCCAGGCCTCATCCGTTACTCTGTTTTCAGCGCTCTCTGAGTTCATCTCAATGCCCTCGGCATGGCTCCGGCGCAATCCAGCAACAGGAAGAATTGGAGACAGCCCAACTTGGCCGCCAGCGCCACACTCTCGTTTCACGACACCTGGAAGCCACGAGCCAATCCATGGGTCATCGCGATCACCGTCACCCTGGCCACCTTCATGGAGGCACTCGACAGCTCCATCGCAAACGTTGCCATGGGCCATATCGGTGGATCGCTCTCTGCCAGCCGCGACGAAGCAACCTGGGTGCTGACCAGCTACCTGGTGGCCAACGCAGTCGTGCTGCCGATCAGCGGATGGATCGCGAACCGCATCGGCCGCAAGCGCTTTTACATGACCTGCGTCTTCCTCTTTACGATGGCCTCGCTGCTCTGCGGACTCGCGCCCACCCTCGGCGTCCTGGTGTTCTTCCGCGTACTGCAGGGGGCCGCCGGCGGTGGCCTGCAGCCCAGCGAGCAGTCGATTCTCGCCGACACTTTCTCGCCGCAGAAGCGCAGCATGGCCTTCGCCGTTTATGGCATGGCCGTTGTTCTTGCGCCAGTGCTCGGTCCCACTGTCGGCGGCTGGATTGTCGATAACTACTCCTGGCGCTGGATCTTCTTCATTAACATCCCCGTCGGCATTCTATCGATGTATCTGACCAACCGCGTGGTCGAGGACCCGCCTTATCTGGCCGAGATCCGCAAGCGCAAGGAAGGCATCGACTATTGGGGGCTGGGCCTCCTGGTGGTCTCTATCGGCGCATTGCAGGTGATGCTGGACAAGGGCCAGGAAGACGACTGGTTCAGCTCCCGCTTCATCACCACCTGCTGCGTCGTCTCCGCCATCGGGCTCGTCATCTTTGTCTGGCGGCAGCTCAATGTCGTCCATCCCATCCTCGACCTGCGCCTCTTTGCCCAGCGCAACGTCGGCACCACCATGTTTGTGATGTTCATGGTGGGCGTCTCGCTTTACTCCTCAACTGTGCTGATTCCGCAGTTTCTGCAGGAAATCATGGGCTACTCCGCCGAGCAGGCTGGCATGGCAGTCTCTTCGGGCGGCATTGCGCTCATGGTTCTTTTTCCAGTGGCTGGCGCGCTCGCGCCCAAGTTCGATCCCCGATGGCTGGTGGCCATGGGCTTCACCATCACGACATTCGGCCTCTACCGCATGAGCAACGTCAGCCTGAATATTCCATTCCACATTGCCGTCAGTTGGCGCGTGGTCATTGCTCTGGGGCTGCCTTTTCTCTTCATCCCTATCAATACGCTCTGCTACGCGGGCATTCCTCAGGAAAAGTACAACGAGGTCAGCGGCATGTCCGCGCTGATGCGCAATCTGGGCGGCAGCGTCGGCATCAGCTTTGTCACCACGCTGCTCGCCCGCTTCACCCAGAAGCACCTGGCCATGCTCGGCGCCCACACCGTCAGCGGCAACGGCCCCTTTGAGGCCGCCCGCAATGGGCTAACCGGAGTGTGGATGCGGCACAGCGGCGTCAGCCACGCCGAGGCTGCGCAGCGCGCCGGTGCGCAGATCTACGGCATGGCCCAGATCCAGGCGCGCCTGCTGTCGTATGTGGATGTCATCTGGATTATGGTCGCGCTGACCGCGATCCTGATCCCGCTGCCGTTTCTGATGCGCAGGCCGAAGAAGGCCGGACCCGCGCCGATGGGGCATTGAGGAAAGAATTATTTTCCCTCGCGCCGATGCTGGTGCACGAGTTCCGTCAGCGACATATCGGTCTCTTTGCGAACAGTTGCCAGCTTGGCGGTGCTTCGCCAATCACGCAAAAAATCCTCTCCGTACTCTTCGCGCAGAGTGCGGACGAGCGTGTCTCCCCGCTTCTCATCCATCCGCCCATTCTTATTGCGTTGACGGCCGTCAAGACCGGTCCTCATTGTCTGCTCTCCTCCCTTTTTGTCATGCACCCCGCCACGAGCTCATTTGCGCTTGGCATTGCGCTTTGTAAACACCAGTTTCAGCTTCCGTCTTTGCTTGTGTAGGGCCGTCATCCATTTCTCCGACCCATAGACGCCTTGAAGTAGCGCTGGAACATAGTGCGCGACATCGAGAAGTGGCCAAAGAAGGCCCGTACCGTCGCTTAGCACCTGGATCCGGCTAAGTTCTTTCTCTTGAGCTCCAGCCAGCCCTTGAATCAACCGGCGCGGAATACTGCACGTCACGCCGTCGTCGAGAACAAGCCGAAGCCTCTCCGATGCCTTCGAGTAGGTGGCCTTTAAAGCTCTTCTATCGTATTTCGCATACTCGCGCGCGCGCTCAAGCGCTGCATCGATCTCAGCATCGGTGGTTGCGACTCTTATAACCTCAGGCATGGGCTTCCTCCCACAGCTCCATCAGATCGTTGAAGTGCGCATTTGCTACGTTAAGCACGTGCCGTACATGATTTCTCTTTGCATCGCCCGGCCGGATGGCGTCCCACCGTTCAGCAATGCGCACATGTCCATCTTCGCCCAATTCGAGGATGACAACAACCCCCTGGTACCGGCCATGAACGTGCGGAGGATCGTGATCTTCCGGGTACACACGGAAAGTAACTCCATCGAATCGGTACGAGCCCACGCGGCAAGGATACTCTCAATCGGAAAAGGCCGGGCCAACTTCTTACACCGCCGCCAGCGCCTCCTCAAGATCCGCGACCAGATCTTCTTTGTCCTCGATCCCAACCGAGAGCCGCACCAGCCCCTGCGTGATGCCCAACGATTCGCGCTCTTCATCGCTCAACGCCGCGTGCGTTGTGGTGGCGGAGTGCGACGCGAGCGACTCGACGCCGCCGAGCGATTCTGCGCAGAGAAACAACTTGATCGCCGCCAGGAATCTCCCCGCCGCCTCGCGCGTGCCGAGGTCGAAGCTGAGCATAGAGCCGAATCCCTTCTGCTGCCGCACGGCAAGCTCATGCTGCGGGTGGCTCTTGAGGCCCGGGTATGCAAGGCGGCTCAACTTGGACTGCGTTGCGAGAAACTCCGCCACTGCACGGCCATTCTCTTCGTGCGCCTTCATGCGCACAGCCAGGGTCTTGATGCCGCGCAGGACGAGGTAGCACTCGAACGGAGAAAGGATGCCGCCAGCGGCCTTTTGCACCAGCAGAAAACGCTCCTTGTGCTCGGGCTTTGTGCCGATCAGCGCGCCGCCCAGCCCGTCCGAGTGGCCGTTCAGAAATTTTGTTGTGGAGTGCATCACGATATCCGCGCCGAGTGCGATGGGGCTTTGCAGCACCGGCGACAGAAAGGTGTTGTCCACGCTGACCTCAACGCCGCTGCGATGCGCAATTTCGCAGATCGCGGCAATATCGGTGAGCACCATGAGCGGATTGGTCGGCGTCTCGATATGCATCAGTCGCGTGTTCGGCTTGATGGCGGCTTCGACGGCGGCCAGGTCGCCCGTGTCAACGTATTGAATCTCGATGCCGTAATGCTGAATGATCAGGTTGAAGAGCCGTGCCGTTCCGCCATAAACGTTGCGCGAGCAGATCAGGTGATCGCCGGCCTTGAGCGTAGCGACCAGTGCGTAGATGGCGGCCATGCCACTGGCAAAGGCGTGCCCGCTTGTTCCGCCTTCGAGCGTTGCCAGCGCTTCTTCCAGGCGGTCGCGCGTGGGATTACCTGCACGCGAGTAGTCCCACCCTTTGTCGGTGCCGATGCCGGTTAGTTCAAACGTTGAGGAGAGATAAAGTGGCACGTTCACAGCGCCCGTATGCGGGTCGGGATGCTGGCCGGCGTGGACAACGAGAGTGGAGAGTTTTTGTGCGGACATGATCAGCTTTTAGCCTCTAGCTTCTGGCTTCTAGCTTATCGTGGTGGGGTAGACAGGCCGAAAACCATCGCGTTTTGGCTCAAGCAGGGGGTACAATCGAGCTGCGATCATGATGACCAGCGCTCAGTTCTATCTCGCGATCGGCCTTCCCATCTTCTCGATCCTGCTCGTGTGGCTTGGAACGACGGTGGCAAACAATCGCGCCATCAATGCCCTGGGCCAGCGCATTGACGACCTGGGTCAGCGCATCGACGACCTTCGTTCGGAGATGAGAGCCGGCTTCGCCAGTGTGAACGCGCGCATCGACCGCTTGGAAACTCGGTTCGATCGAATTGAAGACGAGATCCGCAAAGATCATGAGGGTCGGCTGTCCCGTCTCGAAGCCCGCGTCTTCACTCGCACCGCCTGATCGAGTTCTGCCGCATTTCCTTACGCCCCGCCCTCAAAGATTTTTTTGGACAAATACCGCTCGGCCGAGTCGGGAATGATGACTACGATCCGCTTGACAGCGCCGAGCTCCTGCGCCAGCGCAACCGCGGCGCAGACAGCAGCCCCCGAGCTTGATCCGGCCAGCAGGCCCTCTTCCGCCGCCAGCCGCTTGACCATCGCGAAGGCGTCTTCATCGTTCACCATGGCCACGCGGTCGCACACATCGCGGTGAAATGTCTCCGGCACAAAGCTCACGCCGATGCCCTCGACCTTGTGTTGGCCGGGCGCGCCGCCCTGCAGGATGGAGCCCTGCGTTTCTACCGCTACGTTCACCACGGCCGGATTCTTTTCCTTCAAAAACCGCGCCACGCCAGAGAAGGTTCCACCCGTTCCCACGCCAGCAACAAAGCCGTCGACCCGGCTCTCCATCTGCTCCCATATCTCAGCGGCCGTTGTGTCGTGGTGAAACTGCGGATTGGCCTGATTCTCAAACTGGAGCGCGGTGAACGAGCCCTCGATCGCCGCACCAGCCTCGCGCGCTCGCCGAATGGCGCCTGCCATGCCCTCGGCTGCAGGCGTACGGTCGACCTCTGCGCCGAATCCGCGCATCAGGATGCACTTTTCTTCGGAAAAGCCCTCTGGCACAAACAGCTTCACCTTGTAGCCGCGATTCACGCCGATCAGCGCGAGGCCCACGCCGGTGTTGCCTGCCGTGGCCTCAACGATGGTGGAACCCGGATGCAAAAGGCCACGCCGTTCCGCGTCGAGAATCATTCCCAGCGCGGCGCGATCCTTCACGCTTCCACCAGGATTCAGGAACTCCAGCTTGGCGAAGATTTGACCCGCCGACGCAGGACCGACACGCTTCAGTGCGACCATCGGCGTGGAGCCGACAAGTTCGGTGATGTCGGAGGCGATGCGTAACGCTGAAGAACTCAGGCTCGAAGCTGTCGTGGGGCGTTCCATCGCAACCAAGTCTAACGCAGACATGCAGGCTATCTCTTCTCCACGCTGGAGCCCGGTTTTGCCACGCGAACAATCGGGAAGTAGCCGGTGCGGGTTCTCACAATCAGCTTTCCCGTACCCTTTGTCGTTGCGTTGACCTGCACACGGCGGAATCCCGGCTCTGTGGTCGGCTTGGTGGAGTGGTAGCCCAACGTGTACTGGTTGCGAATGTCGCGAGCCACCTCAGCGGCAATCTGGTCCACCTGGTCCACCGATTTGGGAAAGTACGCGATCCCACCCGTCTCCGTCGACAGCATCTCGAGCGCGCGGCGAGCATGCCGCACTTCGGCATGGCTCATATCGTCGCCATAGAGCAACCCGATGGTGTAAATCACCGGCCCGGAAAGGTTCTGCACGCGGCGGATGGTCTGCTCAAGGTTGAGACTCGAAGCGTTGTCTTCGCCGTCTGTGATCAGAATTACGACCTGTTTGGGCCGTTTGGCATCGGCTGCCAGCTTGTCGGCTGTAGCTACCACGGCATCGTAGAGCGCCGTGCCGCCGTGCGACTCAATGCGCGACAATCCATCGCGCAGTTTGTTGACATCGGAGGTAAAGTCCTGGTCGATGAAGGCCTCGTCGGAAAAATTCACAACAAACGCTTCGTCGTCAGGGTTCGACGCCTGGATCAGATCAAGTGCGCTCTTGTTGACCGAGGGCCGCTTGCGCGACATTGAACCGGAGTTGTCGACCACCAACGCAATCGAAACCGGCAAGTCAGTGTGCTGGAAGCTGATGAGAGTCTGCTTGACTCCGTCTTCGAATATGTCAAAGTTGTCCCGCGCCAGGCCCTGCACCAGCCGGTTGCCGTCGAGCACCGTGCAGTTGAGCACGACCTCTTCCACATCGGTGTGCAGGACGTAGCCTTCTCCCTGCTTGCGCATCGTTCCGGCAGCAGTCGAAGGGGGCTCGGCGTCTGGCGAACGCACCGGATCGCGGTCGACCGTCAGCGGAGCCTGCTGAGATGGGGGGACGCTGGGCGCTTGCTGGCTGTAGGAGAGAGAAGCAGAGCCAACAGAGAAAGCCGCAAAAAGGAGAGCGAAGAGTGCGTTATTGCAAGGGCGCATAGTAGCCGGTGCGAGCATGGACCGTGAGCGGAGGCAATCCCGCGGGGGGATTGACCTTCACCTTCACTTTACGCCACTTGCCGTCGCGGGTCAGATCCTTGGGCCGGTAGCCGATCACATATTGGTTGCGCAGTTCGGTCGAGATTTTTTCGGCAATGTCGCCCATCTCGGTCAGGTCGTCGACGCGGAACATGCGGCCGCCTGTTTCCTCGCTCAGCTCATCGAGCAACTGCGGGCCCGAGCGTTCCTCCGGAGTGGGAGCGTATGGGTCGAAAATCCCAATGGAGTACATCTCGGTGTCGGATTCGCGCACCTGCGCGCGGAGCTCGCCCTCGGTATACCGGGAGCGGTTGTCGCCGCCGTCGCTTACCACCAGCAGCGCCTTGCGCTCGTGCCGGGCGTCCTTCATTTTGGCGAGCCCGAAGTAGATCGCGTCCAGCAAAGCGGTCCGGTGGCCGCTGCGCACTGTGGCCAGTCTTGCCTGGATGTCTTCGACCGAGTTTGTGAAGTCCTCAATCAGCTCCGGCCGGTCGTTGAAGCCGATGACAAAGAACTCGTCCTGCGGGTTGGCCGTCTTGATGAACTGCAGAATCGACTCGCGCGCCCGGATGAGCTTCGACGACATCGAGCCGGAGAGGTCGAAGATGATCCCAATTGAGACAGGCGCATCCTCGCTGGCAAAGGTGCTGATCGTCTGGCCTGAGCTGTTCTCGAAAACCTGAAAGTCTTGCTGCTCGAGGCCTGTCACCAGCCGATTCATGGGGTCGGTCACAGTGATCGGAACCAGAACCATGTCGACGTTCATCCGAATCCTTGACCCGGGATGAATCTTCAACGCGTCTGGCCCTGTGGCTGCCGGCGCCTCAGCGCCCTTCGGCTCGGTGGTGCTGGCCGGCGTCGACGAGATCGGCGGGGGCACATGAACTTTGTTGAGTTGGTCGTCCTGAGCCTGAGCCACACCTGTGCCCAAAATCGTGGATAGGCCCGCAAAAAACAGCGCCAGTCCCAGGGCACGCGCTCCCGAGAGCCATCTCCGCCGGCCCGACCCGCTGGAGAGGAACCTACGTTGCCGAGGAAGTCTGATCATTGAGGAAGTCCTGATTAGTACGCGAGTGTAGCACGCAAACCGCGATCCATGTGTCACCGCAATGTCAGGGCGGTGTCAGCGCAATGATCCGGTTCAATAACCCCTTCGCGTAGTGCGGAGGAGCGCTGTTTCTGCTGCGATACAATCGAGCCTGGAAGCGCGTTCATCCCTTCTCTTTTTCGACGGGAATCCCGTGAACCGATCTCTCCCTGAATTGCGGAGCAAATCCCGACCTATGGCTCGTATATACCCTTTCCGCGCGTGGCGTTATAACCCATCCGCGGTCCGTCTGGACGACGTTGTCACACAACCGTATGACAAGATTTCCCCGGCAATGCAGCAGGCCTACTATCAGCGCAGCCCATACAACCTGGTCCGCATCATTCTCGGACTCCCTGAACTGTTCGACGCGGAGAGGGGCGAAAGCGTCTACACGCGAGCCGCAAGAGATTTAATTGCCTGGCGCGAACAAGGCATCCTGATCCAGGAAAAGGACCCCTGCATCTTTGCCTATTCGCAGCGGTTCAAGGCGCCAGGAACCGAGATCGTGAAGGAGCGCCGCGGCTTTATTGCTCTTGGCAAGCTCCACGATTACTCCGAGCAGGTCGTCTTCCGCCATGAGCAGACACTCTCGAAGCCGAAGAGCGACCGCCTCAACCTGCTGAAGGCCACCCATGCGCACTTCGGCCAGATTTTTATGCTTTACTCCGACCCGGCCTGCAGCGTGGAAAAGATCCTGTACGACGGCAACGGAACAGCGGATGCGGAAGTCACAGATGAGTACGGCGTGTTGCACCGGCTTTGGCGCGTCGCAGACCCCGCCGTCATCAACCTGCTGACCACTGCAATGGCCGACAAGAAGCTGATCATCGCCGATGGCCACCACCGCTACGAGACTGCCCTCAACTATTCCAGGGAACATGCAGGCGAAGGTGCAGCCAAGGCTGCCGCCAAGGCCGAGCACAGCACTTCTGACCTGCCCCAGCCCCCTTACCCGGAAGCTGCCGTGATGATGACCTTCGTCAACATGGACTCCGATGGACTGGTGATTCTGCCCACCCACCGTGTGGTCCACAGTTTGGACGGATTCGACTCCAGCTCATTTCTCGCCGAGGCCCGAGAGTTCTTCACCGTCGAGAAGATCGTGGACAGCGATGCGACGAGTTCCATGGCTGCGCTCAGCTTGGAAAAGAGCCCCGCGTTTGTTGCCATCCTGAGCGGCGGTGCCTACCTGCTCCGCGCCAAGCCGGAAACCTGCGGTCCTCTTCTTGCCGCCTTGCCCGAACGCCAGCGCCAGCTCGACTTGAGCTACCTTCACTCGATCCTGCTCGACCGCTTGCTCGGCCTCGACGCCGAAAAAGTCCGCGAGCAGACCAACATTCGCTACCTGCGCGACGCTGGAGAGGCCGCGGAACTTGTGCGGCGCGGCGAAGCAAATGTCACCTTCCTCACCAACCCGGTGACCATGGAGCAGTTGCGGGAAGTGGCATTTGCCGGCGACGTGATGCCGCAGAAATCCACCGACTTCTTTCCCAAGCTGATGAGCGGGCTGACGATTTATTCGCTGGATTGAGCTGGGGCTCAAAGAGGCAGAGCTCAGGTCCATTGACTAAACTTCGAGGCGATAAATGCCAACGATTAGCAGGTTTTACGGGATCCTGATTCAGATGTACTTCGCCGATCACGCCCCACCGCATTTCCATGCGTTGTATGCTGAGTTTGAGGCCCTGGTCGACATTCGGACCTTTGAGATCTTAGGTGGGGAGCTACCTTCGAGGGCAATGGCGCTTGTCCTCGAATGGGCGCAGCTGCACCGCGATGAACTGATGAGGGATTGGGAACTATGCGTTCAGAATCGGATGCCGGCAAAGATTCGTCCGCTGCCCTAGCCGAGGGAGTTTTCCCCAGGTCGCCGTGGCGGGTAAAGGAAGTCGAAGCTCTCACCGGCTACAAGCTTCGGGTACTCTTCGCCGACGGCCTTACAGGGATGGTACATATGTCTGCACTGATCCATTCGCCTCACGCAGGCGTCTTCGCCGCGCTTGCCGACCCATCGTTGTTCGCACAGGTTCGCGTCGATCTCGGTGCTGTTTCGTGGCCGGGCGATCTCGACCTTGCCCCTGATGCGATGCATGAGGCTATTCAGGCGCAAGGCGTGTGGTCGCTTTAGTCATCGGGCCGAGATTTTTGCATTCGTGATAGAGCGCATGGAACCACCCCGTCCTTGGCACAGAGGTACGTTTTTTGTCGGTAAGACATGCAATCCGGTCTGTCAGCATTCAGGTCATCGCGACCCTTCTTCTGGCACCCGCCTTTCTGCTCGCTCAGCAACCCTCCCCCGACCAGCAACAATTGCCCACCCCGCCGCCTGCTCCCAAGCCCGCAATCCCTCCGGCCGCGCCACGCTTTGTGGTGGTGCTTGACGCAGCCCATGGCGGTGACGACTCCGGCGGTAAATTCGGGGGCTTGCTCGAAAAGGACCTGACCCTGGCCCTCAGCGTCCGATTGCGCTCGTTGCTTGCGGCGCGGGGGTTCGCCGTAATCACGACCCGCGAATCCGATGCCGCCGTTCCAGCTGAACGGCGAGCCGAGATTGCCAACCATGCTGTAGCGCAGGCCTGCCTGTCGCTCCACGCCACTCAAACCGGCTCGGGAGTGCACATGTTTGTGTCGTCGCTGGCGCCGCAGGATCCCGCCCGCATCGTCGCATGGAAGACCGCGCAGTCGGCTTGGGTGACGCGCAGCCTCGCACTCGAAGGAGTGCTCAATTCCGCACTCTTGCAGGCTGGGATGAACGTGACCCTTGGCCGCGCCGCCATCTCCCCGCTCGACAGCATGACGTGCCCGGCCATCGCGGTCGAGTTTGCGCCGGGAAGTGCTCAAAAAGGACAGCAGCCCGGCACAGCGCTTGACGATCCGGCCTATCAGGCCCGTTTGGCTGAGGCACTGGCGGCAGGACTGGTCGCATGGCAGGCGGAGGGACGCCAACCATGATTCGCCGCTTGCAGACCTGGCTCTTCGTCTTCCTGCTGGTTGCGTCGGCGGCCATGGGAGTGGTGCTGTGGCAATTGCGCGAACGCGCCCACAAGCGCATGCTCGCCGGCCAGGACACGGCTCCGACCCAGGCGCCCGAGGTTTCGCCCGAAGAGCGCGCGACCTTGATGGTGGCGAATGACACCGACAGTTCGCTGCAGCCCCAGGAACTGGCGCTGCCCCTGCCCCAGGACATGGGATCGCGGGCGCGCGTCATCCTGGGAAGGCTGCTCGACCTCTATGCCCTGCCCGATGCCACCCATCCTGTGCCTGGAGGCGCGGCATCCATCGGGCAGGTGTTCCTGCTTCCCGCGGTGAACCTGAATGGATCTCCCGCACTCGTCACCCCATCGCCGCGGCCCATTGGATCGGCCGTGCACGCGACTTCCTCGGCAATCTCCACCCCCGCCGCGAAGAACTCGACATCGGATGTGCCGGATGGAGGACCACAACTGGCGGTCGTCAACCTGACCTCGGCTTTCGTGGCTTCGCATCCTTCCGGCATTGAGACCGAAACACTGACCGTGCTCTCCATCTGTGGAACCCTTCACGCCAACTTGCCGCGCGTCACGCAGGTTCGATTTCTCGTCGACGGCCAGCCTCGCGCCACTCTGGCTGGACATGCCGACCTAACCCGTACCTATCTCGCCACAGATGCCGCGCCCGCGCAGTAGGCGCATCCGTAATTGCCGCGCGACACCGGGGCTGTTCCATTTTCCGCCGAATCCGCAGTATGATGGTTTAGAAGCTATGCCGCCCTCCGTACAAATCTCGACGCCTCGGCCCTCGCGCCAATCTCTGATCAAGCGCTTGCGAATTCCTAAGGCACGGCAAAAAGAGTTGCTGGCGATTATGCGGGAGCATTCGGCGGTCGCGCCAGTTGCATCTCAGGTGCAACCCGTGGCGCTTAGCTCCGACGACTATCAAACCTTGGCGTCAGGGCTCATGGACAAGGCACTTTCTGGGGGCGTTCCGACTGTGGCCGGTATGGAGGATCTCCAGCTCGTCCGCCGCTGCATGGACGGCGACTCCAGCGCGTGGGCTGAGCTGATCCGCACCAATCATCGCCTTGTCTTCGGGATCTGCTGCCGATTTGCCGGCGACCCGGCCGAGGCCGAAGATCTGGTCCAGGACGTATTCCTGAAGATATTTTCCAATCTGGCCAATTTCGATGCGGAACGCGGCAGCCTGCAGGTGTGGATCACGACCAGGACCCGCAGCCTGCTGGTCAACAACTTCGGCCGCGCCAAGGCCGCCGCTACGGAGACAGAACTGAAAATCACAGTCGCCGATCTGTGGTTGCACACCCTACTGACCCGCGACGGCAGCGAATTGACCTCTCCCCTCGCCGACAAACTCAAAATTGTCCAAGAATTGGCAAGGAAGCTTCTCCTAACGGAGAAGGAATCGTCCAAAACAGCCTAGCCGACCCGGGAGAGAATCTACAGAGTGCCGCCACCCTCCGTTGATCCCAATTCGGTCTTCCTGAACATTCCCTACGACCAAGAGTTCGAAAAGCTCTATATCGCATACATAGTCGGCCTCTATCAACTGGGCCTCGAGCCCCACTTAGCATCTGAGATTCCCGGTGGAGATCGCAGACTCGATAGAGTTCTTGCCTTGATCCAAAGCTGCCGCTACTCGATTCACGACCTCTCGCGCGTCGAATTGAGCGTGGTCCCACCCGCGACACCCCGCTTTAATATGCCGCTCGAACTGGGGCTCACGATTACGTGGGCCAAACTGTACCCCAAGCGCCATACTTGGTTCGTGTGGGAGTCCGCGCCATACAGACTTCAGAAGTCAATGAGCGACCTGAACGGAACCGATCCAAACATTCACTATGGCTCGGTTGAAGGCATCTTGATCGAACTCCGAAACGCATTCGTTTTTAGAGACTCTCCACCAGTTCCCCAGATGTTAGAGGCGTATGGGCTTGTGGAAAACAAAGCAGGCAGAATACTGGCCAGCGCAGGAACATCCAACCTTTACTCTGCGACTGTTTTCAAAGATTTGTGCTTCGCGGCCCTCAATGCCGCAGAGACTACAACGCCAAAGGTCAAGCCATGACCCCGACGATTGGCGTATTCGACTCAGGATTTGGCGGCCTCACAGTTCTTCGCGCGCTCATCGAGCGCCTGCCGGGGGCGCATTTTGCCTTCATCGGAGACACCGCCCGCCTGCCCTACGGATCCAAGTCGCGACGCACCATTGCGCGCTACGCCACTCAGAGCGCACGCTTCCTGGTCGAAGAGCAAAACGCCGACTTTCTCGTGATCGCATGTAACACAGCAAGTGCGCTGGCCCTCGACGCCATTCAGGAAGCCGTATCCCAGCCGGTGCTCGGCGTGATCGAGCCAGGGGCCGAAGCTGCGCGCGCCGCCAGCCGCACCGGCGACGTGCTGGTGATCGCCACTGACGCAACCGTGCAGAGCCACGCCTACGCCGCCGCCTGCAGCGCCAAGGGCCTGCGCGCCATCGAGAAGGCTTGCCCGCTGCTGGTTCCGCTTGTGGAAGAGGGCTGGACCGACCATCCCGTCACCGCCGAGGTCATCCGCATCTATCTCGACGAGCTCAATACTGAGGCGGCACGAAAGGGGATGAACCCGGACACACTCGTCCTCGGCTGCACCCACTACCCGCTCCTCCGCCCGCTCATCGAGGCCGCCGTCCCCGCCGGCATGAGGGTCATCGACTCCGCTGAAGCCGCCGCTGAGGCCGCCGTCAGCCAATTCGGGCAACAGCTTGGGTGCCCCATCCTTTCCACGTCTTCTGTGGGAAGGGTGGGAGAAGAAGCGCCAGCCCCAGTCGTCCGCTGCTTTGCCACCGACTCCGTGGAGAAATTCGAGCGGCTTGGCTCGCGCTTCCTCGGCCGCCCTGTGGGTGCGGTGGAGCTTGTGGACCTGGGCGGCTGATCTCCCCTTTCCTGCTGATATTCTGTAGATTGGCTGATGCTGCGTCTCCCGCGCATGGGCCACGGAGGAAGAAAAGCAAGCATGATCAATTTGGCAGGGAAAACGGCTGTGGTCTTCGGGCTGGCCAACAAGCGATCCATCGCCTGGGGCGTCGCCAAGAAACTTCACGAGGCCGGAGCGACCCTGGCCATCTGCTATCAAAATGAACGGATGAAGGCCGAAGCACAGGACCTGATCGCCGAGCTGACCGGCGCAAGCGGCTTCCAGTGCGACGTCTCCGTCGACGCCGAGATCGACACCCTTTTCGCCGCTCTCAAGGAAAAGTACGGCAAGCTGGACATCCTGGTCCATGCCGTGGCATATGCACCCGCTTCCGAGTTGCGCGGTGAGTTCATCAATACAACGCGCGAGGGCTTCCGCACCGCGATGGACGTGAGTGTCTACTCGCTCGTCGCCGTTACCCGGGGTGCTGTGCCCCTGATGACCGAGGGCGGCAGCATCATGACCATGAGCTACTACGCCGCGGAGAAGGTCGTCCCCAACTACAACGTGATGGCCATCGCCAAGGCCGGTCTCGAGTGCACGGTGCGCTACCTCGCCTGGAATCTCGGGTCGAAGAACATTCGCGTCAACGCCATCTCCGCCGGCCCCATCAAGACGCTGGCCGCCCGCGGCGTTGGCGACCTGACTGAGATGATGCGCGCCCACGCCGCGCGTGCTCCGCTGGGGCGCAACGTCGATCAGCTCGAGGTGGGCGGAACTGCGGCCTATCTCGCCAGCGACCTGTCGAGCGCCGTTACCGGCGAGGTTATTTATGTCGACTGCGGCTACAACGTGATGGGGTTCTAGCAAGCCCGACATCCGGCGCGAATCATCGACCGGATTCGCGCCTTAAGTAAGCAATCAGATCCGCCCGCTCCTGCGCCTTCGCCACCAGAAAATCCATGTTGTTCCCTGCGATGAGCTGGTCAGGATCGCTGAGCCACTTGTCGAGCGATCTGTCGTCCCAAACAATTGCTGCCTTCTTCAGCGCGTCGGAGTATGCATACCCCGCCCCTGTACCTGACGTGCGGCCATAGCCTCCTTGCAGCATCGGCCCCTGTTTGTTCTTGTCCAGCGCATGACAACCTGTGCAGCGCTTCTCAAAGAGCGCCTGCCCACGTGCCGCGTCGCCGGCAGCCGCCGCCGATTCCCCTTGCGACGCCTGCTGCCCATGCGCCCATGCCGTAACAGTTGCTAGATCCGCGTCAGTCGTCTTCGCATCCCAGTGGATGAGCCGGTACTGCATCGGCGGCATGTTGTGCGACTTGATCTCCTGCATCATCTTGGCCGCAAGAGTCTGCTGTTGGTCAGCCGTGTAGGCGTCCCATTGAGACAGGTTCATCGCCTTGCGCGCCTGAACGATGTCCCGTTCCATCAGCCATGAGGCCGGAGCGAAATGCCCATAGAACGGCGCACGCGGCTGGTTTGAATGGCAATCCGCGCACTTCGCCTCCATGATCGCGCGAACCTCGGACGGCATTTGTTGGGTGGCCAACGCACGCCGGTCCCCACCAGACGCCGCGTACAGGCCCGCGTCCCCGAAAGGGTGAACGCGAGCCAGCACGAGTGAGGCAATCAGCGCGAGCGCGCATCCAACCCCAGTGATCGTTCCCCTGCTCGCGCCAATCTTGTTCACGACATTTCCTCAAGGGATGAGTCCACGATGGCCAGATGACTGTGACGCCCGATGTACTTGAGCTCCGTTATGCCCAGGACGCTCTTCAACTTGCCTGCGGGCACCACCATGGGACCTGCGTGCGGCGCGGAACCGGGCGCAGGCTGAGGAAACGCCGTGGATGTCGCCGTGTGAAACGCGACGTTGCCTTCGACCTTTTGCACCACCTGGTGGATGTGCCCATTCAGCACCGTCACGGAACCGAAGCGCTTGAGCCAGCCCAGCGCCTCAGCGGCGTCCGGCGTGCCCCAGCCCCACTCCGGATAAACCATCCACAGCGGAATATGCGCAAAAACTACGATTGGCGTCGAAGCGGAAAGCGAGGCCAGATCGGCCTTCAACCATGCAAGTTGGTCCGCGCCTAGCTTCCCCATTGCATCCACCTGTTGGCAGTTGTTGAGCCCAACAAAATGCACGCCCTTGTGCGTGAAGCTGTACCAGCCCTTTCCCTTCGTGCCCTTGCCGAATCGCTCCATGTACATCGCGCCGTCGTCGGTCGCAATATCGTGTTCGCCCGGTACGTAGAACGTCTCGCCAGCCTTCACGCCCTTGATCATCTGCTGCGCGGTGTCGAACTCTCCTGGCTTCGACGAGTGCGTAATGTCGCCCGTGTGCAGCAGCAGATCGGGCGTCACGGGCAGTCCGTCG